>JAEEGF012359628.1_pt1 | contig 33798 bp, 34 predicted proteins | sample 9134171 | NCBI WGS metagenome assembly JAEEGF01 (sample SAMN16246542, study PRJNA631951) | gut metagenome | biome: gut microbiome; feature: rumen; material: AP-attached | host: Bos | place: Iran: Karaj | collected 2018-10
TTTGATGTACTCGCCGTTCCCTTCCTTGCCGACGCCCGTGATGGCGCCCACCCTGAGCCCAAGGCGCGAAGTGCCTATGGCTATGTTCATGGGGCTGCCGCCGACGGACTTGGTGAACGTCATGGCCCTGTGGATGGGCACGCCGAATTCGCCGCTGTACAGGTCCACGCAGGAGCGTCCGATGCAGATCAGGTCGAATTTCTTGTCAGGCATTGTGGTTCCCCGCTGAAACAGCATCCTTAAAAAATTCCCCAAAATGGATATCGCTTGGTCACGGATGATACGGTCAGATCATTGAAGAGACCTCTGCCGTTCCACCGCCATGATCCCGCCGCCTTCCAGCATATCCTAAAGTCATCTGCCAAGCAACCATCATCGTGCCGGCATGGGTTTACGGATCGCGGCGCATGCGGTAAGATGATCCGTGCGCATGCGCCGGCGAAAAGACGGCCATGCAGGGCAAGCCCGCGGAGGTCGCATGAAAACGCTGGATGGATCCTTCCCCCTGCGCGCAGGGAGAGCCGCCGAAGCCCTCTTCAGGAACGACGTGCTCAACTGCGCGGAATCCGTGCTCAAGGCCGTTCTGGAAGAAGCCGGGATGCCCTGCCCCCTGGACCTGCTCCGGACGGCTTCCGCCTTCGGACGCGGCATGGGCGGGGCCGGTTGCTGCTGCGGCGCCCTGGTGGGCGGCCAGATGGCGCTGGGCTGCTTCTTTGGGCGCACGCGTGACCGGGGCGAGCCCCCGGAAGAATGCGCAAGGCTCGCCAGGCTGCTGCACGAACGCTTCACGGCACAGAACAAGGCTGCCTGCTGCCGCGTGCTGCACAAGGGCATGCCCTACGGCACGCCGGATCAGTTCGATTCCTGCGCCCTGCGCACGGGCAGGGCGGCCGAACTGGCCGCCCAGGCCATCCTTGAGGGGATAAACGCCCCGCGCTGATCCACACGGGAAAAACACAGCGCCGCCGGCATCCTTCGCCGCACCGCTTCCGGCACGGCAGGCAGCCACGGCTTCACACGCAAAAATGCTCCACGGCAAGCGCCATGCCGTCCTCCTCGTTGGATCCGGCCACATGGTCCGCGGCGGCGCGCACTTCTTCACGCGCGTTGGCCATGGCGACGCCGAGCCCGGCACGCCGCAGCATGGAGATATCGTTGAAGCCGTCGCCAAAAGCGATCGTCGCCGCGACGGGGATGCCCAGGACCTCCGCGAGGAGCGCCAGCGAGTTCCCCTTGTCCACGCCGCGGGGCACGCATTCCAGAAAGAACGGTTCTGAACGGTAGAACTCCATGCCCGCGCCGAATGCGGCAGAAGCCTCTCCCTCCAGGAGGGCTATGGTCTCCGGCGGCCCGGCCATCAGGCACTTGTTCAGCGGCACCCCGGAGAACTCGGTGAAATCCGCAGACCACCGCATGGCGAGCCCGTTGCACTGCGCTTCGTAGCGCACCCAGGGGTTGTCCATGCCGCTGGTGACGACATCGCCGCCCACGTAGGTGATCAGGTCGCAGCCGCGGCTGTGCGCCAGGCGGAAGAGCCCTGCCGCCGCGCCGTCGGGGATGCACGCGCTGCGCACGGTCCTGCCCGTGGAACATTCCACGATCCTGCCGCCGTTGAAGGCGAGCATGTAGCCCCCATGCGCTTCCAGGCGCAGTTCCGCGGCTGCCGGCAGGATGCCCTGCACGGTGCGCCCCGAGGCGAGGGCGATGACGAGCCCCTCCTCCTGCTTGCGCAGGAGGACTTCCCGCGTCTTGGCGCCGATCTCCTTCCTGCCCGTCAGGAGCGTGCCGTCCAGATCGGCGCACAGCAGCCTGTACTTCATGCGGCTCCCCCCGCCATCCGTCCCGCGGAAGGCTCCCGGCCTCCGCTATCCTGCCTTCCTGCTGAAGCGCCTGGCGATCTTTTCCTGCAGTTCCTTGTCCTCGCCGGGGCGCAGCATGCGTTCCGGACTGAGCACTTCGTCCATCTCCTCCGGCGTCATGAACTCCATCTGCACCACCAGGTCATAGACGGACATGCCGTTGTCCTTCGCTTCGCGGGCGATCATGGCGGCGCGTTCATAGCCGATGTAGGGCGTGAGCGCGGTGACAAGGCCGATGGCGTTCTTCATCATGTGCATGCAGTGGTCGGCATTGGCCGTGATGCCGTCCACGCACAGGTCGCGCAGCGTGCGGCAGGCATTGCCCAGGTGGCGGATGGACGAAAAGAGCGAATACGCGATGACGGGCTCCATGGCGTTGAGCTCCAGCTGTCCGGCCTCCGCCGCCATGGAGATGGTCACGTCACGGCCGATGACGTCGAAGCAGACCTGGTTGACCACTTCGGGGATGACCGGATTCACCTTTCCGGGCATGATGGAGGAACCGGGCTGGCGCGGCGGCAGGTTGATCTCGTTCAGCCCGCAGCACGGGCCGGAAGACAGCAGGCGCAGGTCGTTGCATATCTTGGAGAGCTTGACCACGAAGCGCTTGAGGAGCCCCGAAATCTGCACGTAGGCTCCGGCGTCGAAGGTCGCTTCCACGAGGTTTTCCGCCATGACCAGGGGCAGCCCGGAGATCCTGGCCAGGATCTCCGTCACCAGCGGGGCGTACCCTTCAGGCGTGTTGATGCCCGTGCCTATGGCCGTGGCCCCCATGTTGACGTCGCTTATCTGGGCGCGCCCTTCTCCGATGCGGCGTATGTCTTCGGCGATCGTCACGGACCAGGCCGAAAACTCCATGCCCAGGGTCATGGGCACGGCGTCCTGCATCTGCGTGCGCCCCATCTTGAGGACGCTCCTGAATTCCTCCGCCTTGGCGGCAAAGCCTGCGCGCAGGTATTCCATGTCTTCCATGAAGTCCGTCAGCGTGGCATAGAGCGCCATGCGTATGGCCGTGGGATAGACGTCGTTGGTGGACTGGGAGCAGTTGACATGGTTGTTGGGGTGGCAGAACTGGTATTCTCCCTTCGCCCTGCCCATCATCTCCAGGGCGACGTTGGCGATGACCTCGTTGGCGTTCATGTTGCACGAAGTCCCCGCTCCGCCCTGGTACACGTCCACGGGGAACTGGTCGTTGAACTCGCCGGCGATCACCCTGTCGCACGCCAGGCAGATATGCTTCCCGATGTCTTCCGGCAGCACGCCCAGGCGCATGTTGGCCATGGCCGCCGCCTTCTTGACATAGCCAAGGGCCTGTATGAACCGCGGGAAAGAGGAAATGGTCATCCCGGAGATCCTGAAATTCTCCACGGCCCGGCACGTCTGGATGCCGTAGTAGGCATCCGCCGGTATGTCCAGATCGCCCAGAAAATCATGTTCCCTGCGCGTTGCGGGCATAAGCGCCTCCTTGCTCAAAACGGCAATGTTTTCGCGGCCGGGCTAACCGCCCGGCCGGTGCTGCTATGCTGCGGCCCCTTCCGCCTGCTCCGGCAGGCTCCCGCGAAGATCATGGTCCGTCATGGACGCCACGCAGGAATCCGACCAGACGTTGACGCAGGTCTCGATCATGTCGATGACGGCATAGATGGGCAGGATCACGCCCATGAGGTCCACCGGCACGTTCATGGAGGACATGAGGGACAGCGTGAGGAAGAAGCAGCCCATGGGCACGCCGGCGTTGCCCACGGCGGCCAGCACAGACACGAACAGCCATACGACCATGGTGCCCGCGGTCAGGACCACGCCCGCGTTCTGCATGAGGAAAAGCGACGTGACAAGGATGAAGGCCGCGCATCCGTTCATGTTGATGGTCGTGCAGATGGGCAGGACGAAGCGCGTGACGCGGTGGTCGAGCTTGAGGTTTTCTTCGGCGGAGGCAAGAGTCACGGGAAGGGTGCCTGCCGAGCTCTTGGAAAAGAGCGCCACCGCCAGGGCCGGGAACATGCCCTTGCCGATGCGCAGCGGATTGAGCCCGCGGAGCAGCAGGAAGAGCGGCAGGATGATGAAGAACTGTATGAGGTTGCCGCCGATGACCACGGTGACGTACTTGCCCAGCGCCCCCACGACGACACCGGCCTCGATCTGGGCCGCCAGCTGGCCGGTAAAGGCCATGACGCCGAAGGGCAGCACGGCGAGCAGGGCACGGATGAGCGTGAAGAGCAGTTCCTGGGCGCCGTTGATGACGCGGACCAGGGCGGTCTTGTTCTCCGAGGCAGGCATGAAGGCAAGCGCCAGACCTGCTGCGGAGGCGATGAACAGGATGGACAGCACGTTGCCGGAGACAAAGGGCTGGAGGATGTTGTTCGGCACGACGGAAAGGAAATGCCCGTAGTAGGAAAGGCTGCCCAGGTTCTTGGGGAGGGCATCCGCCCCTCCAGCCGAGGGCACGTTGCCCGGAGCCACGATGACGAAGAGGACCAGGGCGACGGCGGCGGCGGCGATGGTCGTGGCCAGCGTATAGAACACCGCGTGGCCGAAGATCCTGCCCGTCTCCTTCTGCGCCCCCAGGGATGCAAGGGTCGTCATCACCGCCAGGGCGATGACCGGCACGGCGACGAACTGGAACAGCCGCGTGAACACCGTGGCGACAAAATCAAAGAACTCATTGACCTGCGGGATCTGCAAGCAGCCAAGCACCGCGCCGAGCACCATGGCGGCAGTCCACAGGATGAGGGTGCGCAGATTTTTCCTGCCGGCGCGGCGCGCCATGGAATCGCGCGCCGCTACGCTGACGCGACCATCGTTGTTGGACATGATGACGTCCTCCTCGTTTTCTTCTTTCTGCGAGCCGGCGCAGCGTGCGCCACGGCTGCGCCTTCTTCCTAGCCCCGCGCACCACGTCCTGTCAATCCGCCGGCCCGGCGGGACGGGGCAGAAGCACTTGACGCCGGGGGCCGTTGCGGATAAGGCTGTTGCCTCCCGGCAAGCATCCAGCCTGCCGGCGTCATTTGCCCACGTCAACCCTGCGTCCCCATCCATGGCCCCCTATTACCTGACGCAAACAGCTGCTGCGCAGCATGCCTCCCCGACCGACTACGCGCGCGAATTCCTCTTCAATGCCCTGAACATCGGCGAAGAGATGCTCCGCAGCGGCGCCGAGATCAGCCGCGTCGAAGACAGCATACGCCGCATCTGCAAAGCCTACGGCGCAGAACGCGTGGAGGTGTTCGTCATCACCACGAACATCGTGGTGACTGTCTATTCCCCCGTGTTCGGCGCCGTCACGCAGACGCGGCGCATCATGTCCACCCGGTACGACCTCCACCGCCTCACGCGGCTGAACAGCCTCTCCCGGCGGATCTGCCAGTCCATGCCGACGTTCGAGACCGTGGAGCGTGAACTCGACAGGATCTGCAGCCAGGCGCCTGTGCTCAGCGAGCGCGCCAAGATCCCCGTGTACGCCCTCATCTCCCTTTCGTTCACCCTGTTTTTCGGCGGCACGGCACGGGATGCCGCGGCCTCCGCGCTGATAGGGATCTTCCTCAAATGCATGGAGTATGTTTCGCGCTTCCTCGAGCTTCCGCCCATGGTGGCCGCGGTGTTCTGGTCCTTCTGCGGCGGCCTGCTGGCCAACACGGCCGTTGCCGCAGGGCTGGGCGACAGCGCAGGGATGATCAGCATAGGCAACATCATGCTGCTCATCCCGGGCATGCAGCTCACCAACTCCATCCGCGACATTTTCAGCGGAGACACGCTCTCCGCCCTGCTCGGCTTCTGCAACGCCTTCCTGCTGGCTGCGCTCATCGCCCTTGGCTTTGCCCTGCCCACGCTCATTTTTTAGGAAACAGACATGTCCGAAGCAAACATCGTGCAGCTGGCAACGGCCTTCACCGGTTCCATCGGCTTTGCCCTGCTGTTCAACGTGCCGGTCCAGCGCCTGATGGCGGCTGGGTTCGGCGGCCTGCTGGGCTGGGCGGTGTACCTGCTCCTGGGGATCTGGTATCCCGGAGACGTGCTGCGCTTCTTCGCGGCGTCCGTCAGCTTCACGCTGTATGCCGAATGCCTGGCCCGCCTCAGGAAAACGCCTTCCACGGTCTTCCTCGTGCCGGCGGCCATCCCGCTCGTCCCGGGCGCATCGCTGTACCGTTCCATGCGCTTCACGGTGGACGGCGCCTGGATGGACTTCACCAACCAGATCATCTACACCCTCTTCCTGGCATCAGCCATCGCAGGAGGCATCGTCTGCGGCATGACCCTCGTCCATGTGGCGGAAAAGCTCCTGCGCATGCGCAAAAGCAGCCCGGCCACCCCGCCGGGGCGTTGAAAACCCCGCCCTTTTCACGTACACAAGGGATGAGGCTGCCATGTCCGAAGATTTCCTCCACTACTTGTCCGGCAGGGCCGAACGCCTGATACGCCAGGCGCAGGATGAAGGCGCCTTCGACGACCTGCCGGGAAAGGGCAAGCCCCTTGCCCTTGCCGATGACAGCGCCGTTCCCGAGGAACTGCGCATGGCGTATGCCGTGCTGAAAAACGCCGGCTACGTCCCGCCCGAGATCGCGGACCGCAAGGAGATCAATTCCCTGCTCGACCTTCTGGAAAGCTGTGATGACGGTGCGGAAACGCTGCGCCAGATGCAGAAGCTGGACGTGCTGCTCATGCGCATGAACAGCCGCCGCGAGCGCCCTGTTGCGCTAGCCGAAAACGACCCTTACTACGAACAAGTTCTGCGCCGCGTCAGCCTGCTCAAACGCAGGATGCGCCCGCGCAGCGACGGATGACCCATGCCTTTCCGCAAGCTCCCCGTATCCTGCCCCTGCATCCGCATTGCCGGAGCGCGCCAGCACAACCTCAAGAACATCAGCGTGGACATCCCCCGCGACAAGCTCGTGGTGGTCTGCGGCCCATCCGGCTCCGGCAAGTCCACGCTGGCCTTCGACATCGTCTATGCCGAAGGACAGCGCCGCTACGTGGAATCGCTTTCCACGTACGCACGCATGTTCCTGCCCAAGATGGACAAGCCCCTGGTGGACAAGATCGAAGGGCTTTCGCCGGCCATTTCCCTCGAGCAGCAGACCACGGCGCACAACCCGCGCTCCACCGTGGGCACGGTGACGGAGGTCTATGATTTCCTGCGCGTCTTCTTTGCACGGCTGGGCAAGGTCTATTGCCCGCAATGCGGCACGCCCATCGAGGCCCGGGCCCAGGACGAGATCATCGCGGACATCATGAACTATCCCGAAGGGGCGCGCATCATGCTCATGGCGCCCATCATCGAGCTGCAGAAAGGCACGCATGCCGAAAGGCTGAAAAAGCTCAGGGCAGAAGGCTTTGTGCGCGTGCGCGTGGCCACGCTGGGCAGCGAGGCGCAGATCGTGAACATCGATGAGGTCCCTGCGCTGGACAAGAACAAGAAGCACAGCATCGACCTGGTGGTGGACCGCCTGGTGGTGCGCCCCACCATGCGCACGCGCCTGGCCGATTCCCTGGAGCTCGCCCTGCGCTGGGGGAGCGGACGTGCCGTCGTCGCCATGGAAGGGCGCCCGGATGCCGTCTACTCCACCGAAAACGTCTGCCCCCGATGCCACTTCACCGCCCCTTCGCCTTCCCCGCAGCTGTTTTCGTTCAACAGCCCTCAGGGAGCCTGCCCGCAATGCCTGGGCATCGGCACGGTGCTGGCCTTCGACCAGGGGCTCATCGTTCCAGACGAAAGCCTCTCGCTCAGGCAGGGCGCGCTTGCGCCGTTCTCCTCGCCCTATTTCATGGCGAAATACGGCAAGGCCATGGCCGCCCTGTGCGAGCGCCAGGGCGTGAGCATGGACACGCCGCTCAGGGACTTTCCCGAAAAGGCCCGCAAGGCCCTGTTCAATGGCGAGCCGGGCGGCATCATGCGCACGGGCAGCCTGCGGCGCAACTACCTGGGCGGCACGGCGCTGAACCGCGACAACGGCGGGGAGGGGCTTTCCCTCACGCACTGGCCGGGCGTGATGTGGCTGCTGGAGCAGCGCATGAAGCGCGGCGATGCCTGGAGCGAGATGCTCAGCCGTTACAGCTACGAAGTGGAATGCCCCACATGCCACGGCACGCGCCTGCGCGAAGATGCGCTTTCCGTGCGCGTCGACGGCCTGAACATCGAGGAATTCTGCCGCCTCCCCATAGACCGCGCCCTGGGATGGCTCCAAGCCCGCAGCTTTACGGGGAGGTTCGCCCTGGTGGCGGAGCCCCTCATCAAGGAGCTCACGCACCGGCTGGGCTTCATGATCAACGTGGGGCTGGAATATCTCACCCTGGGCCGCTCCATGGTCACGCTATCCGGCGGCGAGGCGCAGCGCATACGCCTTGCCTCGCAGCTGGGCACCGGGCTCGTGGGAGTGACCTATGTGCTGGACGAACCTTCCATCGGCCTGCATCCGCGCGACAACCAGCGCCTGATCCATACCCTGCGCAGCCTGCAGCAGCGCGGCAACACCGTGCTGGTGGTGGAACATGACGAAGCCACCATACTCGCGGCCGACGCCGTGCTGGAAATGGGCCCCGGATCCGGCGCCCAGGGAGGCGATCTCATTTTCGCCGGCCCCGTGCCCGACCTGCTCAAGGATGCCGGTTCCCTCACCGCGCGCTACCTGCGCGGCGACCTCAAGGTCCCCATGCCTGAAACGCGGCGCAAGGCGCAGGGCTTCCTCACCCTGCACGGCGTGACCACCAACAATCTCAAGGACATAACCTGCGCCATCCCCCTGGGCGTGCTGACCACCGTGACGGGCGTTTCGGGCTCCGGCAAAAGCTCGCTGGTCATCGATACGCTCTACCGCCGCGTGGCACGGCACTGCAGGCTCCGCACCGAACAGCCCGGCCCCATGAAGGGCGTCGAAGGGCTGGAACAGATCGAGCGCGTCGTTTCCATCGACCAGGAGCCCATAGGCCGCACCCCGCGCTCCAATCCTGCGACATATACAAAAATTTTCGACGAGATACGCAAGATCTACGCCATGACGCCCGACGCGAAAAAGCGCGGCTACACGGCAAGCCGCTTCAGCTTCAACGTACCCGGAGGACGCTGCGAGACCTGCAAGGGCGACGGGCAGATCCGCGTGGAGATGCACTTCCTGCCGGACATCTTCGTCACCTGCGACGTCTGCCACGGCAGGCGCTTCAACCAGGAAACGCTGGACGTGCGCTACAAGGACCTGAACATCGCCGAAGTGCTCGACCTTACGGTGCATGAGGCGCGGGACTTCTTTTCCAGCTATCCGTCGCTGGAACGCAGGCTGGGCGTGCTGGAAGACGTAGGGCTGGGCTACATCCGCCTGGGCCAGGCATCCACCACGCTTTCGGGCGGGGAAGCGCAGCGCATCAAGATATCGCGCGAGCTGGGCAAACGGTCCCTGCCGCACACCATGTACATCCTGGATGAGCCGACGACGGGCCTGCACATGCACGAAGTCGGCAAGCTGCTCACCGTGCTGCACCATCTTGTGGACAGGGGCGCGACCGTGGTGGTCATCGAACACAACACCGACGTGATCATGGCCTCGGACCACATCATAGACCTCGGCCCCTCAGGGGGCGAAAACGGCGGAAGGATCATCGCCTCGGGCACGCCGGAAGAGATCATGGCAGACCCGGCTTCCGTCACCGGCGCCTATCTCGCCGAAGAACGGAAAAGCCACATGAGGTTCAGGAAGGCATAGCGCGTCCTCAGGCATGCGGCTTTGCTTTCCGGCATGGCCACGCCCGCCCTGCTGCTCCTGGCCGCGCCAGCTGGCTTCATGCAGGCCAGAGCAATGCCACGACCAGCACGGGGAGCATATTGGCCACGCGGATGCGCACATCCCAAACCAGGTTCACGCCGACGCAAAAAATGATCATGGATCCGGTGAGGGAGAGGTTATCGAGGCCTGCAGGCGTGATCGATGCTCCGGCAACACCGGCAAGGAGCGTGACGGGAAACTGGATGGCAGCCACCGGCACGGCGGAGAACACGCATCCCTTGCCCAGCGCAGCCGCCATGACCATGATGATGAGGAAGTCCAGGATCGCCTTCACGAACAGGATGGAAGGATCGCCCATGGCCCCGTCAGCGATGGATCCCACGATGGCCATGGCTCCTACGCTCACCGTCAGCGAGGAAGTTACGAAGGCGCTCACGAAGCCACCGTCGCGGGAACTGCCTGCCCTGTCCTTCAGCCATCCTCCGAAGCGCTCGATGGCCCGTTCGATATTGAAGATCTCACCGATCAGCGTGCCCAGGGCAAAGCATCCGACCGACATCAACGCCCCCCGGACCTCTATCCGTCCGTCCGCAACGGTCAAAGCCTTGGCAAGCGCTCCCTGCATGCCGATGAACATCACGCACAGTCCGCATGCGGTCATCAGCCCCTGGCGCACCCTTTCGGGAAGGATGCGCCCGAAGGCCAGCCCGGCCATCCCGCCTGCAGCGATGGCCGCAACGTTCACGATCGTGCCGATGCCCGTCATCAGCGATCCCTAGCGCGGCCGCGGGAAGCCGTTTTTCGCCAGTACGCCGTCGAGGAATCCGTAAATGCGCCGCATGCTGTCGCGGTATCCCCCGGGAAAGCGCATGTAGCCGTGCGCCGAGATGCTGCGTCCGTCCCAGTAATGGACATACAGGCCAAACGTCGTGCCATCGAGCACGCGGCTGTCACTGCCGGAAAAGCCGTTCCATTTGGCAATGCCAAGCTCTCCGAGCAGCGCCTCGAACATCTTCAGTTCCCCGTCCTGCATCAGGCAGGCATCCTTCTCCTGCCCCATCTCGCGCTCCAGCACCATGGCCGGGCCGTTCTCCTCCATGCGCTGGTAGATCTCATAGCCCGGCCAGCGCCCCATCCTCATGCCTGACTCGCCGAAGCTGAAGCTTTTGAGCGCATCCCTGCGCGCCGGGACCGGACCTCCGCCGGCGTCGAGGATCTTGTCGCAGAGCGCGCTGAGCCGGGCCGCGAGCTCCGCCATGCCGGCCGGCAGCCCGCCTTCGGCCTCCGCATGTCCGCGGACCCAGACGTTCTGGGATGTGTCGTACTCAAGCAAAAGATACATGTAGGAGGGGGCGTTGCTGTCCAGCTCCGGCGCCTTGAAGCCATGCCAGGAATCCACGGGGAACCCCCGCATCTCCTTTTGCAGGCTGCACAGGAAGCCGGGCTGCACATAGGCTCCTCTTTTTTTCCCGCCGCCGTGGCGGGACACCTCTTCCCTGCCGTTGTCGTGCCTGGACGCATGATAATACATCATGCCGTTTGGCGAAGGGACCTGCCAGCTCACGTTCCCGATCTTTCTCGGGACCGATGCCTGCATCTGGGCGAGGCGCGAGGCGAAAAACTCCGCAAGCGCGTTTTCCACGGCGACACGGCCTTTGTTCACGCCATGGTCTGCGCCAGCAAGGCGCACTTCCCTGGAGCTTTTCCCTTTTTCCCCGGGCTCGAATACCAGCACCATGTTCCAGCGGCAGTATCTGTCCCTCTTTTCATACGGTATGCTGTCGCTGGCCTTTTCGCTGATGGGGGTGTCCCAGCCCGAAAGATCCATCCGGGCGACGAGGGCGCTCAGGTCTTCCCGCAGGCCGCGGGGCGCAGGACCTGTGAAATTGGAACGGACGTCATCTTTCCCGGCCATGGATACTGACACGTTCCCGCCCGACAGCGTGAAGCTCAGGTCCTTGTAGTCCCCGGGAGGCGTGATCTTATCCCCATAGCTGGACCAGTACTGCAGGTAGCGCAGCGTCTCTGCGCCCGCCGCAGGCGGCACGGAAAGCAGCAGCGGCGCTGCGATCCCCAGGAGAGCGAGCCGCACGCAGCGGCGGATGATGCCTGACGGTCCCATACGTCCCTCCTTGCGTCTGATCCCTTACAGCACCTGGTTCAAAAACTGGCGCAGGCGCGGATGATGCGGGTCCTCAAAGACCTGGCCGGGCGTTCCCACCTCGAGGATGACCCCCTTGTCCATGAACACCACGCGGTCGGCGACGGTGCGGGCAAAGCCCATCTCATGCGTGACGCAGATCATGGTCATGCCATCCCGGGCCAGGCCGACCATGACGTCCAGCACCTCGCCCACCATTTCCGGATCAAGGGCGGACGTAGGCTCGTCAAAAAGCATCAGTTCGGGCTGCATGGCCAGGGCGCGCGCAATGGCCACGCGCTGCTGCTGCCCCCCGGAAAGCTGCGCCGGATAGGAATCGGCCTTGTCGCGTATGCCCACGCGCTCCAGCAGGCGGAAAGCACGCTCCTCGGCTTCTTTCCTGGGCGTCTTGAGCAGCTTGCATGGCGCCATGGTCAGGTTCTGGAGCACCGTCTTGTGAGGAAAGAGATTGAACTGCTGGAACACCATGCCCAGGTTGCGGCGGATCATGTTGATGTCGTTCCTGGGGTCGCAGATGTCCATCCCGTCCACGGTGATCACGCCCCTGCTGATCTCCTCCAGGCGGTTGATGGAGCGCAGCAGCGTGGACTTGCCTGAGCCCGACGGACCTATGATGACCACTTTTTCCCCGGGATAGACATCGAGCGACACATCCTGCAGCGCAGCCGTCGCGCCAAAGTATTTCCACACATGCTCGATGCGTATGATGGGCTCCGCGCTATTTTTTCTTGTCATAATAGTTCAGCCTGCCTTCCAGTATGCTGACGCCCTTGGAGAGCAGCAGCGTGATGATGAGGTAGATGAGCGCGATGGTGGTGTAGGTCTCGAAATACAGATACGTCTTGGCGGCAAAGCTGCGCCCGTGCTGCATGAGGTCGGGCATGGCCATGACGGAAACGAGCGAGGTGTCCTTGAGCATGGCTATGCACTCGTTGCCTACGGGGGGAACGATGGTGCGCAGCGCCTGCGGGAGCACCACGAGCAGCATGGTCTGCACGCGGTTGAAGCCCAGGGAGTGCGCAGCTTCGGCCTGCCCCCTGGGCACGGCCATGATGCCGGCGCGGAAGACCTCGCCCATGTATGCGCCATAGCAGAAGCTGATGGCGATGACGGCGGAAGTGAGGCCGCTCACTTGCAGGAACTTGGCCAGGGCGTAGTAGATGTAAAAGATCTGCACCAGCAGCGGGATGCCGCGTATGACCTCCACATAGGTGGAGGCGATGAGGTTGATGGCGCGGCAGCGGGAAAGGCGCCCCAGCCCGGTGAGCAGCCCCAGGGGGATGGCGCACAGGATGGAGAGCAGCGTCACTTCAAAGGTGATGAGCAGGCCTTCCGGCACGAAGCGCAGTATGTCCAGGTACGGATCGGGACGGAAGGCGCATAGTCCCGCAAGCGCCGCCACTGCGCCGCAAAGGGAAAGCGACCAGGCATTGACCAGCCCGCCGGAGCGGGATCCCGGCAGCATCAGCCCGCCGGCGGGGATCTCGATCTTGCCGTCCGGGGCCAGCGCTCCCGGCAGGGGATCCTTTTCTTCCTGCATATGCTTGTCTTCCATAGGGCGGCGCCCCAGGCTCCGCGTTTAAAAGGAAACGGCGGCCCGGGTGTTCCCGGGCTGCCCTGAAGCATCACATCACCAGGCCGGGACGGAAGCTATTCGCCCATCCATTTGCGGATGAGCTCGGCCTCGATCCCCTTGGCGCGCACAGCGTCGATGCCCTTGTTGAGGCGGTCCACCAGGTCCTGGCGCCCCTTGCGCACGACGAAGCCAAAGGATTCCGTGGCTGCGGTGCGGAAGCCTATGGCCAGGCTGTCGGCGAAGCCTTCCTTCTTATTGGCGTAGTACAGGGCCACGGGGGAATCACAGATCACGGCATCGATGCGCCCGTTGATCATGTCCTGCATGGCAAGGCCCACGTCATCATATTCCTTGAGGTCCATGGGGACGCCGCACTTTTGCGCCACGAATATGCCCGTGGTGCCGATCTGCCCGCCCATGGTCCTGCCTTTGAGGTCTTCAAAGCCTTTGGCCGCAGCGCCTTTTTTGAGCACGACGATCTGCTGCACGTCATAATAGGGCTTGGTGAACAGGAAGGCCTTCTCGCGTTCGGGGGTTATGGTCACGCCCGAGGCGACGACATCGTAGTTGCCCGCGGCCACGCCGGCAAAAATGCCGTCCCAGGCGATGTTGTGCACCTCAGCCTCCATGCCGGCTTCCCTGGCCACGGCGGTGATCATGTCCACATCGTAGCCGATGACGTTCTTATCGTTGTCAAGATATTCCAGCGGAGGCCAGGTGGGGTCGCTGGCGACAGTTATCTTTTCGGCCCCGAGGGCGGACGAATACAGCACAGCTGGGAGCAGCAGTGCGCAAAGAAGGCGGCGCAGCATTTTTCTTCACTCCTTAAAACATCGTTCCGGCAACATGCCGGCGGTTGCTGGCACTATGAAGGACAGGGGACGGCGTGTCAAGCAAGGAATGCCGATTTTGCCGGAGCAGAAAGCTCCGGCTGCGCCGCAAGGCATGGCGATGCGTGCTTTCGGGCTGCCGTGCTCAGGCTCCGCCTGGCCGCCATCCTTCAAGGCACGGCACGGATCCGCGTTTGAGCACGTCTGCGGCATGGCTGTAGTCGGCGATGCTGTGCCCGGCATCGATGTCGTGCAGCGTTGCCGCGCCCTGCCAGTAGGCACGCGCCAGCGGCGAGCTCAAAAGCTCGTCATGGGTCCCCAGGAAGATGTCTCGCGGGGGCGGCGCTGCCCCCCTGCACTGCGCCGCCGTCCTGCCGCCGGAGCCACCATCCCTGTCCTGATCCTCCTGCCAGACGCTGTTGTGCCAGGGGCGAGGGTCGGGCGCGCCGGCATAAGACAGCAGGGCCCTGCGGGTGAATTCCCACTCCCCGCCGTCGGTGAAGCGCGAGTTCCTGCCGGTGAACGGCTCCAGCTGCACGGCGGGATAGATGACGGGGTTCCACGCGACCACATGGCAGATGGCGGGGCCGCGCAGGTGGAGCGCATAAAATCCTCCCAGCGACGAACCCATGAGGCAGACACGGTCGTTGGGGCTGACCTGCCTGGATATCTGCCGCCGCATGTCGTCCAGGCACTGTGCAAAAGGCAGGGAATAGTCGCATTGGGGGCGGATGACCGGCTGCTGGAGAAGCTGCTCGAGCAACCGGCCGGAGCGGCTTTCCGCCCCGCTGTTGAATCCGTGGATGTAAACGAACCTGTCCATGCTCCTGTCCCTCCTGCCCATGGCTGCAGCCGCCTTGCCGGCGCTGCGCGACCGACAGCTTACCGTGCTCCCTGCCCGTTGTGAAGGCCCCGCCAAAGACGCGCCCTCCGGCGCTCCCATGGGGCCGGCGGAGGATCCTGGGGGAAGCCTTTTGACCAGCGGCATCACCGCCCCGTGCATGGTCCACCTTGCCAGACGTTCCTCCCGGGAAAAGACAGATCCCAGCCATTGCTTGCATGCCGTCAACGCATCAGGCGTTCCAGCGGCCAGAGCTGAAGCCTGCAGGGGAAAACCCGCCATCCCCCGTCTTGACACGCATTTTTTCCATTTCTATAGTCCGCGTATGGCATGCTTCCCATGCCTTCCCGATACATCCAGGGGATACGCCATGCGTGCAATGCGCCTTCTGCTCAGCTTCTTCGTTCTCTTTTCCCTTGCTTTCCCCGCATCCAGTGCGTCCGCAGCAGACGACGGCAAGCCATGCCGCGTCCTGTACGTGGAAGGCGGGCCCTTCGGCAACTACCAGCAGACCCTGGCATGGACAGCGAGGGGGCTGGAACATCTGGGGCTCATCGACAACGGCCAGGTGGAGATTCCGAAAGATACAGAAAGCGCCAGGGAGATGTGGCTGTGGCTCGCGGACCACGCCAGGGGGAAGATCCGTTTCCTGCGGGATGGCTTTTACAGCGCGCAGTGGGACAACGATGCCCGGGGCATCATCAAAAACGTCATCAAAGAACGCGTGCGCGCGCGCGGCGACGTGGACATGATCATCGCCATGGGCACATGGAGCGGCGTGGACATGGTCGAGGAAGACCTGGGCATCCCCGTCTTCTCCATGAGCGTGACCGATGCGGTGAACGCGGGGATCGTCCTTTCCACCGAAGATTCCGGCAGGGACAATGTCCACGCCCAGCTCGATCCGGGCAGGTTCAAAAAGCAGATCACCCTGTTCCATGAGATCTTCCACTTTAAAAAGCTGGGCGTTCCCTTTGAGGATACGCCGGATGGCCGCAAGACAGCCGCCATGGACGAGATCGAGGAGACCGCCGCGGAGCTCGGCATAGAACTGGTCAAGAGCTCCGCCGCGCTGGACCTCCCCAATACGGAAAAAGCCTTTGCCAATCTCAAGGGCTGCATCGAGGATCTCTCCCGCAGATCCGACGCCATCTACCTCACCTACACATCCACGCCCATGAACAGGATCCAGGATCTGATGGCGCCTGTCATCGCTGCAAGGCTGCCATCCTTTGCGCAGGCCGGCCCCGATCTTGTGGAACATGGTGTGCTGATGAGCCTTTCACAAGTCGACTTCCGGGATATCGGCATGTTCCAGGCGGAATCCATCGCCGCCGTCTTAGGCGGCAGGAAAGCGCGGGAAGTCAATCAGATCTTCGAGCCGGAACTGGGGCTCACCATCAATCTGGGCACTGCCATGCGCATCGGCTGGGACCCCCCCCTGGAGGTCCTGGCCGCCGTGGACACGATCTACCCCAAGAGCCCCTTGGGGCAAAAATGACATGAAGGACTGGCGCAGGTTTTTCATCTGCGGGCTGGCCACCCTGCTTTGCGCGCAGATGCTCTACGGAGCGCTGGTCTTTTCTTCCCTGTACAAGCATTTCCAGGCGCCTGCGCTCCATCTGAACAGCATCGTATGCCGTGACATCGCGGTCCATCTGAGCCTCATCACGCGCGCCGGCAAAAAGCTCCCCCTGAAAACGGCAGCCAGCGTCATCGACAGATACTACGGCCGCGTCGAAGCCGACGACATCCTTGTCACAGACCCTGCCTTCCGCGTGCTCGTCCAGATGAGCAGCGGACGCACCGCCGCCCTGCCCCTTCCTGAAGATCACGCCCCAGGACAGGCCCTTCCGGAAAAATACTCCGTCGGAAAAAGCATCTGCACCAGCCATGCTGTGGAAGACAGGCACGGCAAGATCCAGGGGCATGTCTTTGTCATCACGGACCGTTCCCGGATATCTTCCCGGCTTGCAGGGGCCATGAACGACCTGCTGATGCGCTTCCTGGCGGTCAGCCTTGCGGAATGCGCAACATTCGCCGTCCTCCTCGCGCTTTTCCGCATGCTGGGACGCCGCCGCCGTCCAAGCTTCCTGCAGCGCATGGCAGCCATGCATGATAACGCCTGCCTGCGGGCCTGCTTCCTCATCCCCCTCTGCCTTGGGCAGATGCTCTTTCTTTTTGCCGTCAGCCCGCACCTTGCCCATATCTATGATGACGGGCTGTCACGCACCGGATATCAGATCGCGCAGCAGACCCAGTGGGAACTGTCGCGCCTTGTACGGATGGGGATGCCGCTGGACGCCATCTCCGGCCTGGACAGATGGATGATGCAGCGGCAGGACGGGATGCCCGCCCTTGGCATGGCCATCTCCGATCAGGAAGGGCGCATCATCAGCGCAGCCGGAAAGACCGGTCCCCTGTCAGCGGAAAAGTGGCGCGGGCTGGCATCCGGGACCCGCGTCATCTTCAGGGACATCCTCGGGGATGCTGGCTCCATCGCCGGAGGCGTTTCCGTCGTGATGGACTGGAAAAGCGCCGGTGAAAGCCTGCGCTCCGTCCTTCTTGACACGCTTGCCATGACGGTCGTGGCGGCCATCTTCCTGTGCGAGCTCCTTTTCCTCATCCTCAGGCCTGCTTCAGGCGCGGAGGGGGCTCCCGCCCCCCCATCCCTCATGCGCCCCGCCATCTTCTTCTGCATGTTCGCCCACGAACTCTCCTGGCCCTACGTGCCCATCAGGGCGGGCCAGCTGGGGCTGGAGCTCTGGGGGTTGCCGCCCGACATCGTCGCCGGGCTCCCCGTTTCCTGCGAGATGCTCACGGCCGGCGCAGCCATGCTCCTGGGAGGAGCGTGGAGCCAGAGGCACGGCTGGCGCGCCATGCTCCTTTGCGGTGCGTGCCTCTGCGGACTGGGGGCGGGGGCAAGCAGCCTGTCTTCCAGCGCCCTGCCCTTCCTTTTCTCGCGCGGGGCATGCGGCCTGGGCTACGGATTCATCAACCTCGCGGCGCAGGTCTTCGTCATCGCCCATTCAGACCAGGACAACCGCGCAGGCAACCTTGCCTTCATGTTTGCCGGGCTCTATGCCGGATCACTGTGCGGCAGCACCCTGGGCGGGCTCCTTGCCGACCGCCTGGGTTACCAGGCATCCTTCACGGCTTCCTGCGCTGCGCTCCTCGCGGCGGCCGCGCTCCTGCATATCTTCCTCCCCCGCGGGGATTGGCATGCAGCTCCCGCCATCTGCAAAGGACCGTCCGGCGGCGCGCTGCGTTTCCTGGGTGACCGCCGCATGGCCGCCCTGTTCCTGTTCGTGGTGGTCCCCAACGCGCTCATCACCGTCTGCCTGTGCCAGTTTTTCGTGCCCCTCGCCCTGGACAGGGGCGGCGTTTCACCTGCAAGCATAGGGCGGGTATTCCTGTTTTATTCGCTCATCGTCATGTTTGCCGGGCCCGCACTGGGCCGGGCCGTCGACAAGTCCGCAACCATGGTCCGCCCCCTTGCCTGCTCCATGATCCTGGCTGCCGTGAGCGTGGCCGCGCTCCTCTTCCTGGACGGGATGCCCGGCACCCTGCTCTGCATGGCCGCCCTTGCCATGAGCACCTCCATCGCCTCCAACGGGCAAGGGGCATATGCCCTCTCCCTGCCCGCAGCGGAACGCTTTGGCCGGGAAAGGACCATGGGCGCCTACAACGTGGCCATGCGTGCCGGACAGGTGCTGGGTCCGCTCTCCCTGGGCGTCATGGCATCGCTGTGGAGCGCGCAGGCCGGACTTGCCGCCCTTTCCGCCCTTGCCCTTGCCTGCGGGCTGCTTTTCCCTGCCTTCACCTTCGCAGCGGAACGCCGCGGCAGGACGCGCCGGTGCGCTCCACAGGCGCCCGAAGGACCCCAAAGATGAACAGGGACGGCTTTCTGCTCGCCCCTGCCCGCGAGAAGCATCTGGGGGAACTGGCCCGCCTTGCCCGCAGCGTCGAGCAGGCCCTGTCCAGCCGCGACATGTTCGTCGCGGATGATGCGGACTTTTTTGCCTCCGTCATGCGCGGACAGGGCAGCATCCTTGCGGCCGAAGACCGCTCGGGCCGCCTGGCGGGGGCAAGCGTGATACGCTTTCCGGCGGCGGATGCCGCGGACAACCTCGGGCGGGAATCCGGGCTGGAAGGGAAGGATCTGGCACGCGTCAGGCACCTGGAAGCCGTCTTCGTGAGGGAGGACTGCCGCGGGCGCGGGCTCGCCGCACGGCTGGTGCGCAGGAACATGGAACTGACCGCACCTTCCGGCAGGGACCTCTCCCTGGCCACCGTGTGGCCGGGCAATCTTGCCAGCCTGCGCCTCCACTTTTCCCTTGGACTGAGCATACGCGCCTTCGCGTTCAAATACGGGGGCAGGCCGCGCTTTGTCCTGCTGGGCGGCGATGGGCTGCGGCTGGGGGAGCCAGGCATGTTCTCCCCTTCCCTGGATCTCGACCGGCACAGGGCGCTGCTCGCACGCGGCCTTGCCGGATGTGCGGTGCGCACGCAGGAAGATGGCAGGGATTTCGTCGTAGGCTACGCCGCTCCCCTGGCTACGTGCGCTTGAAGCAGAGCATGGTGATGTCATCGGACTGCGGCTCCATCCCGCGATGCTCTTCCACGGCCTGCATGACCTTCCGGATCACTTCTTCGACCCCTGCTCCGTGCAGCCCTTCAAGCACCTGCCCGATGCGGTCCTCGCCAAAAAGCTCCTGCTCCTTGTTCATGGCTTCGGAAACGCCGTCCGTGTAAAGCAGGCAATACTCTCCATGCCCGAGCACGGCACGGCAGGGCTTGAACTCCATTCCCGGCATGGCTCCGACCAGGGGACCGCTCGTTTCGGCAAGCTTCCGCACCGGCGTCCCTTCTCCTGCCTCGACGGCGAACGGCGGGCAATGCGCGCCGCTGGCATAGTCCAGCACGCCCGTCGCCGGGTCGAACAGCCCGATGAACAGCGTGACGAACATGCAGCTGGGGTTGTTCTCCGCAAGGCGGTCGTTGATGCGCGCCATGGCATCGGCGCAGGAAAGCCCATCGGCAATGGCATAGCGCACGAGCGTCACCGTCATGGACATGAACAGCGCCGCGGGGACCCCCTTGTCGGAAACATCGCCGACGACGACGACCTGCCTGCCGTCAGGCGCCGTGAAGAAGTCATACAGGTCTCCTCCGACCTCCTTGGCAGAATGCAGCAGGACAGACACCGAGCAGGCGCCTCCGCCCGGGGCGCTTTCCGGCGGCGGGAGGATGCCCATCTGTATCTCGCGCGCAGCCGCGAGCTCACCGAGCATCCTCTGGCTTGCCGCCGTCGCCTCCACGAGCTTCTTGATGTTCTGAGAAAGGGCCCTGGCCATGTTGACGAACGAAAGCGCCAGCTGGCCCACTTCGTCTTTCTGCTCCACGGGCAGGCCTTCTGCCGTTTCCGCAAGAAGGCTGCCCTCCTCGCTGCTGAAGTCCGCCATGGCGATGCTGCCCGCCTTCTTCGCGAGCAGGCGGAGAGGCGTGAGCATCTTCATGGTCAGGAGCAGCGTGAAGAGGAGTATCGCGGCAAGGATGGCGCCCGAAACTATCAGGAGCATGCTGGTGAGCTCCTTTGCCGGACCGCTTATGGAACTCATGGGGATGGACGCTATGGCATACCAGTCCAGGGCGTTGAAAAACGATACGCGGTAGAGCAGCGACTTATCTTCGGTGACTCCTTCCACATGCGTGCCCTTCCTGGCCTTCGCAAGCACTTCCGGGGGCAGGCTGTCCAGCGAGAGGATCCCGCCTTCTCCGGCCAGGACTTCCCCTTTTTCGTCATAGAGCGTGATGGCCGCGCCGTAAGATCGTTCCAGGCTGTCGATCCTCGCCCTCATGACCGTGATCATGCGTTCTTTCATCAGCTTCCTGCCGGTCTCGATATTGATGATCGGCATGGCGAGCGCAAGCACCCATGTCTCTCGGACAGGCATGAAAAACAGCAGGACGGGGGTCCTGCCCTTGTCAAGCTTCGCGACGGCGTACTGCCCCTTCCCATCCTTCCGCGATTGCAAAAGCGTCATCTCACGCAGGGACTGCTTCTTGAAATCCAGCCTTCCTTCCGCCGTTGCCCTCTCGATCAGCCGGTCTTTGACGACGGGCTCGCCCTGCCTGTCAAAAACGGCCAGGTGGAAATCATCCGCGGCAAGCATATGCTGCCAGCGAAGGATCAGATCCGCCCAGGCTTCGTGTTCCGGGGTCAGGATCTCAGAGAGCAGCAAGGCATACTGGCTGAGATCCCTCTTGGCCTGCAGGACGGATTCCACTTCTGACGTGAGCAGGTGCAGATAGCGCACGTTGAGGCCGTCCTCGACAAGGGACAAGGTATTGGCGAACTCTGCCGTCTCGTGCTCGACGATCCTCCCGGTGATATGGTTCCTGCTGAAAAAATTGACAGGCAGCGCCGTAAAGATAACGGCGCATCCCACCATGAGAAGCAGTTTCGTACGGAGCGAAAAATTCATTTCCCATCCCCCTCCAGCCGCTGCAGCTTCTTTCTCAATCCCTCACGGGTTATCCCGAGCAGTTCCGCGGCCTTCGCCTTTTTCCCCCCGGCTTCCTTCAGCGCCCTCCTGATGAGGAGCGCCTCAGCCTGCTCCAGATTCAACGGCATATCGGCAGGATCGTCCGCCCCGGGCTGGATGGAGTAGCTCCTGCCTGCATCGGAATCCAGTATCCGCGCGGAAAGGTCGCCCAGTTCGACCCTGTTTCCGGTGGTGAGCGCGGCGGCGCGCTTCATCTCGTTATGCAGTTCGCGCACGTTGCCGGGCCACGGGTAGCGCATGAACAGCCCCTGCACGGCGGGCGAAAGCGTCATGCGTTGACGCCCCATCTCGGCGCAGAAACGCTCCAGGAAGGACTGTGCAAGGAGGAGGATGTCTTCGCCCCGCTCACGCAGGGGAGGCAGGCGCACTTCCACCACGTTGATCCTGTAGTACAGGTCTTCGCGGAAGCGCCCGTCCCGCACGGCTTCCTCCAGGCGGGCATTGGTGGCGGAAACAAGATGTATGTCCACCGGCACAGGGTGCGCACTGCCCAGCCTCGCCACCTCGCCCAGCTCCAGCACGCGCAGCAGCTTGGACTGGTTGGCAAGGTTCATTTCGGCTATCTCGTCGAGGAACAGGGTCCCGCCGTCCGCTTCTTCTATGAGCCCTTTGCGCTGCGTCACCCCCGTGGCCACGCCCTTTTCGATGCCGAACATGGCGCTTTCGAACAGCGTGTCCGGTATGGCCGTGCAGTTGACCGCAATGAAGGGCTTGCCGCGGCGCGGCGAAAGCCGGTGCATGTACCTGGCCAGGACTTCCTTGCCGGTGCCCGTGGCGCCCAGGATGAGCGTGTTGATGGGGCGGCGGGCGATGGACCGCGCAAGTTCGAAGACCCTGAGCATGGGGGCGCTCTGCCCCACGATGCCCTGCCCTGGTGAACACATCTCGTCCACGGTCTTTTCCAGGGCGTCGTTCCTTTCGCTCAGGAACTTATGGAGCGTTTCCAGCTCGGCGTTTTTCGCCCGCAATTCCTGGATGAGCTGGGCGTTCTGGAACTCACGCGCCTCCACGCGCACCAGCATCATGCCGAAGGATTCTGCCAGGCGGACGAGCCCTTCCGGGCCGGCGCCCTCACGGGTGAGGGAAAAAAGGGCGTCGGCGTCGGCGCGCCTGCCCACGGCAAGGTCGCCGCAAAGCCGCGTGAGCAGGGAATAAAGCCCTGTATGTTCCGTTTGTGCCGGCATGGCCCCCCCCCGCCGTCCAGGAGCGTCTGTCATGTCACTTCTCCAGGCTCTGCACCCAGCGCAGCACCTCCGCCACGGGCGCGATGAGTTCTTTGGGTATGTAGGCGTTTTCCGTGCCCTCGCTGTACAGCGCGCGGGCCAGAGGGACGTTGCGCATGATGGGTATGCCTTCCTGCCTGGCCACCTCCATCATGCGCTGGGCGAGCGCACCTTCGCCCATGGCCAGGATGAGCGGCAAGGGAGTCTTTTCCTTGTCATAGTCGAGCGCGACGGCGTAGTGCGTCGGATTGGTCACGAGCACCTTGGCCTTCCTCACGTTGCCGAGGGTGTTCTGGGCGATCATCTCCTTATGCAGCTGCTTGCGCTTGCTCTTGATATGGGGGTCGCCCTCGCTTTCCTTGTACTCCCGTTTCACTTCGTCCTTGCTCATCATGTGGTTCTGGTTGTATTTGTATTTCTGATAAAGATAGTCCAGCGCAGCTATGACGCCGAACGCGCCTGAGGCGTAAAGGACGAGATCGCCCATGGCGCGTGCCAGCACCTGCCACATGGGGCCTATGCCGGCGTCCGCCATGCGGAACAGCATGGGGAGGTGCTTTTCCAGGACGGCATGGACCACGGCAGCCAGCACGCATACCTTGACCACGTTTTTGGCGAACTCGAAGAGATTCTTGATGGAGAACACTTTCTGGAACCATTTTTTGGGGCTCAGATTCTCCAGCTTGGGCATGGCGGCCTTGAAGGCGAACAGGACACCCGTCTGCGCAAGCAGCGCGACGAGCGCCGTCGTCATGACGAGCGCGACCACGGGCAGCACCACCAGAAGGGCGCAGCGCAGCACCGTGGGCACCGCAAGCGCCAGCGCCTGCTCATACGGCAGGTGGAAGACCTCCATGGGCAGCGTGACCATGGAGCGCAGCGAATCGAAGACATTATGCGCGTTGGCCGTGAAATACATCCCCACGGCGAACACGGTGAGGGCAGGGGCGATGTCCTGGCTTTTGCATACGTCGCCCTTCTCCCGCGCTTCGCGGAGCCGTTTCGGTGTGGGCTGCTCTGTCTTTTCACTCATGGCAGCAGTCCCTTGAGCCAGCGGACGTCCTCACCAAAGGTGTTGAACATGGCGAGCATCCCGGTCATCAGCAGGCTGAAATAGAAGATGAGCATCAGCGAGGCAAGCCCGCTCTTGATGGGCATGGCAAGCACATAGACATTGAGCTGCGAGGCAAAACGGTTGATCAGCCCCAGCGAAACGTCCGTGAGCAGGCACGCCACGACCACGGGCCCGGACAGGAGCACCATGTCGAGTGCCAGCTTGGCCACCTTGCCTGCGAAGAACAGCGCCACGTCCGGTTTCTGGATGATCGCGGCAGGGAGGGGCGCCGCCGCGGGCCACGCCTCATAGCTGGCATAGACGATCCCGAGGCAGGCCGCGAAGGCGCCCGTGGAAAAGAAGACATAGACAGCGCTCTGGAAAAAGAACGAGCCCGTGGGCGAGGTCTGCTCTCCGGAAAGGGGATCCGCTGCGGCGGCCTGCCCCGCGCCGCGCTGGTTGTCGATGAAAAAGCCGGCGCACTGGATCGTCCAGAACATCATACCGGCCAGCATGCCGAGCAAAAGCCCCAGGAAGACCTCCTTGACGATGAGGGCCCCGAGATGGAGGACGGCGGCGGCGTGGAACCCTCCCCATGCCGGTAGTCCCGCAAGGATCATGGGATGCAGGAAGGAATAGCAGGCGAGCACCACGGTGAAGCGCAGCTGCCCCGTCACCAGGCCGGCGCCCATGAAGGGGGCCGTCTGCATGAACATGAACAGGCGCGGCGTGCCCAGGAGGAACGCGGCCAGGTGGTCAAAGATGGGATAGCTGCCGAGCAGGTCTTCCATGGCGCGCTCAGAGCAGGTAGAACCTGGAAAAAATGTCTTCGGCATAGCGGAGGATCTCGCCGGACATCCATCCTCCGAGGAGGAAGATCGAGAGCACGACGGCGAGCAGCTTGACGCCGAAGGTGAGCGTCTGCTCCTGCAGCTGCGTGACCGCCTGCACGAGGCTGAGCAGGATGCCGATGGCCGAGGCGATCACGATGGGCGGGAGCGATATGATCAGGACGAGGTAAAGCGCCTGGCTGGCATATTCCATGGCTACGCTGTTCATGGGTCACCTAGATCCGCACGCGGCTTATGGGCTGGATGGATATTTCGGGCGTGACTTCCTGGTAGGCCATCACGGGAAGTTCGTAATGCTTGCCTTCTATCAGCCTGCGCACGTAGCGCCGGATGTCCATGGATGCCATGAGCACGGGCTTCTGCGTGCTGCTTTTATAGGATCCGGCGGCCTCACCCACGGCATTGACGATCTTCTGCGAAGTGTCCGGGTCGAGGGAGAGGAAGGCGCCGGCGGACGTCTGGCGCACGGATTTGCGTATGGTCTCCTCCAGCGCAGGCTCCATGAGGATGGCAGGGAGCATGTTCTGCCCCTTGGAGTACATATAGCATATCTGGCGCTTGAGCGCGCCCCGCACATACTCCGTGAGCATGACCACGTCTTTCTCCTTGGGGCTCCACTCGATGAGCGCCTCGAGGATGCTCCGCAAATCGCGGATGGACACCTGCTCCTGCACGAGCCGCTGGAAGATCTCGGCGATGCGCTGCATGGGCAGGAGCCGTGAGGCCTCGCGCACGAGGTCCGGCGCGCGCTCTTCCATGCGGTCGAGCAGGTATTTCGTCTCCTGGAGGCCGAGGAAGCTCGCCGCGTGGCGCGACAGGACCAGGGAAAGATGATAGGCCAGGATCTTGGCATGGTTCATGCAGGAAAGTCCGGCCTTTTCCAGCCTGTCCTGCTCGGACGCCGGCACCCAGACGGGGTCCACATTGGGCAGGAAGGGTTCGCCCACCTTGGCGCTCACGCCGAGCAGGGCAAGGTTCTCTTCCTTTTCCCGCGCGATGACCATGTCTTTTTCCAGCCTGCCGTGCGACATGGGTATCTCGTTGAGGTTGAGCATGTAGCCCAGGGAAGGCAGGGCGGCGTTGGGCCTGATGTTGATGCCCGGGAAGGGCACCCCCAGGTCGAAGTACAGCGCGCGGCGCAGGCTGGCCAGTTCACTGTTGAGGGAATCATAGTCCATGGATTCCCCGATATCCGGCGCGATGTCCAGGATGATGGGCACTGTGGGCGAGAATTCATCCTGCGGGCCGGTGGTCTTGCGGGCCTGCTTCTGTTCCGCGGCGGGCGCGAGCGCACGGGAGAGATCGCCCTTGTGGTCAGGCTTGGCCGGGGCCGAAGCGATGCGCCCCAGCACGTAGCCGAAGCCGCCCACGGCAAAGGCCAGGGCGAACAGCTGGGGCTTGGGGAATCCGGGGATGAGCGCGAACAGGAAGATGAGCGCGCCAGCCATCTGCAGCGCCTTGGGCTGGCTGAAGAACTGCTGGCCCACCTGTGCGCCCACGTTGCCGCCGCTGTCGCCGGAACGCGTGATGAGTATGCCTGCGGAGATGGAAACGAGCAGCGAGGGGATCTGCGAGACGAGCCCGTCGCCGATGGTCAGGATGCCATAGGTATGCAGCGCTTCGGCAGCGGTCATGCCGTTCTGGGTGACGCCGATGATCGTGCCGCCCACGATGTTGACCACGGCGATGATCATGCCGGCTATGCTGTCGCCCTTCACGAACTTCATGGCGCCGTCCATGGCGCCATACATCTGGCTTTCCAGCTGGACGCGGTTGCGGCGGTTCTGCGCCTCTTCCATGTCGATGACGCCGGCACGCATGTCGGCATCGATGGACATCTGCTTGCCGGGCATGGCGTCGAGGGTGAAGCGGGCCCCCACTTCGGCAACGCGTTCTGCGCCCTTGGCGATGACGAGGAACTGCACGATGGTGAGGATAAGGAAGACCACCGCGCCCACGACGAAGTTGCCGCCCAGGGCGAAGTCTCCAAAGGTGAAGATGATCTCGCCGGCGTCGGCCTGCAGCAGGATGAGCCTTGTCGTGGTGATGTTCAGGCCCACGCGGAAGAGCGTGGTGAACAGCAGCATGGTGGGAAAGGCCGAAAAATCCAGCGCCGTCTTGATGTACATGGCCATCATGAGCATGAGGAACGACAATGTCATGTTCATGCCGATGAGCGTGTCCACCAGGGGCGTGGGGAGCGGGACGATCATCAGTGTGATCACGATGACCAGCAGGGCGACCATGGCAATGTCGTTGTGCCTGGTCATCAGCTGCACGCCCGAAGAAGCTTTGTCCATCAGGCTCATTCGTCGTTCCCTTCGGCCTTGGCCACAGCCAGGTAATCGTCAAGGACGGCGCGGGCCTCCGCCTTCCTTCCTTCCAGCCACAGCGCCTGTGCCTTCATGAAAACGAAGGCCGGCCGGCGCGCTGGCAGCGCCTTGTCATCGAGGACCCGGTCCAGGAACTTCAGGGCTGCAGCGCCGTCGCCCCTGTCGATGGCGATGGCGGCAAGCCCGGCGAGGGCCATGCGGTCGGGATGCCCGGGGACGGAAAGGGCGCGCAGCCCGTCATATATCCTCTGCGCCCTTTCTTCCTGGCCCATGCGGAAAAGCATGAAGGCCAGCACGTGCAGGGACTGCCTCTGCTCCTTGCTCAGAGCCGCCATGTCAGCCTCCTATCATCAGGCCCAGGTAGGCGTCGAGCAGCGCCCTGTTCTGCTGCAGGGGGATGAGCTCGCCGTCCACCATGGCGCGCACGGCCGCATCTTCCGAGCCGGACGCGCCCCGCACCACGGAATCGATCGTGTCCCGGAAGCGCTGGGGGCTGAGCACGGAGCCGTCGCCCACCTCCGGACACAGGGCAAGCTCCACCATCTGCCGGGTGTTCCCGGGCGCGAACAGGTCATCGAGGCCTGCTTCATTAAGGGCTGTGAAGGCCAGTTCCCTCGCCCGGGGCAGCTGCTCCGGCGAAGGCATCTCCATGATATCCTGTATCCCCAGGGAAGGGGCAAGCAGATCTACGGGCGTCGGCATGGCGCGCTCCTTATGGCTTTGCGCTTGGACGGCGCAATGTCCCGGGTGCTATTTCGCTCCGGAGCATTGCGCGAGGAAGCGCAGCGTATTCTCTATCGCGGAGGCAGTCACCCTGCGCTCCTCCATCCGGCTCAGCAGGATGGACTTTCCCTTGTACAGCCCGGCAGCGAGCGGAAACGGCAGGTTGCGGCGGTAATCGCACATGCGCAGCAGGCGGCCCGCCCGCGCGGGGTCATGGCTGTCCACAGGAGCGCACAGATACATGAGCAGCCAGCGCTCCCCGGGACCATCCCGCGTTTCCAGGAAAAAGCTCCCCAGCCCTCTGATATCGAGCTGGGCCATGCCGCGGTCATTCAAGGAAAGGGACCCCAGTCCCATGCGCCGCCCAAAAGCTTCTATCTCGTATTCCAGCATGGATCTCACCCTTCCTGACCGGCAAGATATTCGTCCTCGCGGGCGATGGCCTGGTCAACGGCTTCCTGCACGGCATCAAGGACCTTCATGCGGCCCTGGTCATCCTCGAAAAACGCCGTGGGGAAGTTCCTGGCCGTGTTCAGCAGCTCCTGCAGGAACAGCACTTCATGCTCGATGTCCGGCGCCTTCGCCTTTTGGGCGAGAGGCTCTATATGCATGGCGCCGAGAAAGCGCGTATCCTTTAAAGTGATGATCTCCCTGAGCAGGTCCATGGCGGTCAGCCCGCCCTGTGCGGGCTTCACGCCATGCACGTCTTCCCAGCGGCCGATCATGCGTTCGCAGAGCTTGAAAGCGCTCTGCGTCAGGCGCACCTTGCCCAGGCTCTCGTGCACCCCCTCAAGATGTTCGCGCCCCATGCTCGGCGCGTCCGAGGCGATGTCAGCGCTGAGGGCGGAGAAGAGGAAGTCCATGGCGCGGTCGAAATCGCCGCCATAGCTGCGCTGGATATCCTCAAAGACCTCGCCCACGGTCGTGAAGGAACATGCCGTCTGGCGGTAAAGGTCGCGCAGGGCGTCTGCCCCATCGACGTCTTCGAACCCCCGGGCGGCAAGAGCCCCCTGGATCCCAGCACGTATCGCCGGGCCCTCGCGCTCTTCCAGTTCCGCGGCGGCTTCCTCCACGGCTCGCGCGAGCGCATGGTCGCCGCCTTTTCGGAACTCATCGCCTATTTCAAGGAGGGCAGCCCATGCATCGGACGGATCGGGAAAATATTCGCGCGCCTTGTCGACCGCACGGCGGGAATCCTCCCGCGCACGGAGGCTGTCGCGCAGCTTGCCCATCTGCTCGCTCTTGCCCGCCTGGTGCATCAGCTCCTGGTAAAGCCTGACGCGGTCGTCCCGGTCAAGGGCGGCCTTGTTCTTCTCCTTGCGCTCTTCCAGCTCGAAATCTTCCGTCTTGTCGGCAGAAAAGCTCAGTTCTTCGGCGGCGTCCGCCAGCAGTTCCTCAGGCGTGGGGGCCACTTGCACGGTGCATCCCATGAAGCTGCCGGACTCGCCTGCGGCGGCCGGCGCAGGCCCCTGCTGAGAGAAATTTCCAAAGGGATTCTGAATGGCATCTATAGGCATGATCCTGACCTCGCCAGCAATGTATCAGACACGTTTCACCAGATACGATACAGCAAATTCCGTGCCAGATCACTTTCCGCGATAAAAAAATAATGCTCACGTGCCATATTGCGGTTCAGCGGCTTGCCTGCTAACGTAGCGGAAAAGAAAGACACTGACAACTGTTTTACCGTCGGTGCAAAAAAATTGGCAGGGATATCCGCGCCATCTGTGTGCATATGGCCTGGATACCGTCTTTTTCGGGGACATTTTACCTTGGCACGGATCTTGCAAAGAAAGTGTCAGGCAACAATGCGGCATGACCGCCAAAGGAGAACCCATGACAGAACAGCAGTTGGAACAGCAGGAACAGGAGATCGCCCGCCTCGCCGAAGAGCTTTCCCGCATGAACAGCCTTTTCGCCGAGCAGAAAAAGGCACTGGGCATCCCAGAAGGCGAAGACGTGACCTTTGACGAAAAGGACATGACCCCCGAACTTTCGAAGGCGTTCCAGGCCGTCAAGGCCGAAGCGGAACGCGCCGGCAAGGACAGGGCGGCCCAGGTCGAAGCGCCATCTTCCCCATCTGCCGCTTCCGGCGCCCGCCGCGGCGCCATGCGCATCTAGCTGTGCGCCCAGCCACACGCAACATCCAACCCGAACGGAGAACGCAATATGGGAGACCAAGTCCGCGCCCTTTCCCTCACAGAGATCATGAATGACATCGACCTCGGCCCCACCAGCGGGGTCCAGATGATGTTCGCCAAGCTGCAGCTCGCCCAGTCGCAGCTCTGCAAGAACCAGGCGGAAAGCTACATGAAGCAGATCGAGGACATCCAGGCGGAACAGAAGCTCTGCGCCGAGATGATCTCCAAGGCCCGCGAACTGCAGAACAAGGCCAAGACCGACGACACGACCACCACGATGCCCCAGGAAATGGTCGATTATTTCAAGAAGAACGGCCTCAAATGGGAGACCACGGGCAACGATTACAAGCACAACAAGGACGAATGGGACTACAACCTGAAGTCCCTGACCAACTTCCAGGAGCAGATCGGCAACTCCGTGCAGACCAAGATGGTCTACCTGCAGGACTTCATAGGGCAGTACAACTCCTACCTGCAGGGCGCCAACACGCAGATCGCCAATGCCAACCAGGTACTCAACAACCTGGCACGCGGACAATAATGCCCAGACACCCTTCATGCCGGGCGGCATCCCGCCCGGCATGGACAACTCCCACAGGATACGACATGAGCCAGGTAACGAACTACGACCCCACGCATTCCCTCACAGGGATCATGAACGACATCGATCTTGGCCCCACCAGCGGGGTCCAGATGATGTTTGCCAAGCTGCAGCTCGCCCAGTCGCAGCTCTGCAAAAACCAGGCCGAGAGCTACATGAAGCAGATCGAGGACATCCAGGCGGAACAGAAGCTCTGCGCCGAGATGATCGCCAAGGCCCGCGACCTGCAGAACAAGGCCAAAAACGGAACGGGAGACTGCTCCTGGGACAAAAACGCTTCGATGATGCCGCAGGAAATGGCCGACTACTTCAAGGCCCACGGGCTGACCTACGACACCAAGGGCAACGACCTGGCGAACAACGTCGAAGAATGGGACTACAACCTGAAGTCCCTGACCAACTTCCAGGAGCAGATCGGCAACTCCGTGCAGACCAAGATGGTCTATCTGCAGGACTTCATAGGGCAGTACAACTCCTACCTGCAGGGCGCCAACACGCAGATCGCCAATGCCAATCAGGTGCTCAACAACCTGGCGCGCGGCATGTAGCCGCGGCCCCATCCCAGAATCTCTGAAAGGAACTCCCATGCCCGCATCTGTTGCCATCTCCAACGAAGAGCTCACCAAAATCGTCGAGGCCCTCAGCGAAGGCGCCACCATCGGCGACGCATTCAATGTCACCAAGGACCAGACAGAAGGGCTGTATGCCCTGGCTTACAACCTGTATGCCGCCGGCAACTTCAAGGATGCCGGTACGGTGTTCCAGGCGCTGTGCCTGTATGACCACAAGGACTCCAAGTTCTGGATGGGCCTTGGCGGATGCCGGCAGGCGCAGGGCGATCTCAAGGGCGCCATCGACGCCTATTCCATGGCCGGGACGGTCAAGCTGCTCGAAGACCCCGTCCCCTTCCTCTATGCAGCCCGCTGCTACATCAAGCTGGGCGACAAGGAAAACGCCATCGGGGCCATCAACGGGCTTCTCACCCTGGGTGACGAAAACAAACCGGAGCACGCCAAATGCCATGAGCAAGCCCGCGAGCTCCTGAACATGCTGAACAAGTAGAGGTCCACCATGCCCGGAGGAATCGACGGCTTAAACAACATATCGCAGGCAGATCTCGCCGTCTTCAACGAATTCGCCCTGCAGATGAAAGAACTGTTCTCCGCCAGCGGCACCCTGCCCGACCCCGGAAACATTACCACCAATGCAATGCTTGAACAGGCAGGCCTGCCCACCCTGCCCGCGCCCATAGGAGGGCTCTCGCTGGACACGCTGGTCAAATCCCTGGGCGACGAAGTGCGCCGGCAGGCCTGCAAGGACGGCGTGGACAGCCTGGAACGAAAAGCCGCCGACCAGAAGGAAGTCAACCAGAAACAGCTGGATGAGATCGCCAAGCGCCTCGAGAAGATGAGGAGCAAGAGCGTGCTCGACGGCTTTCTCAAGGCTTTCAAGATCATCGGCGTCATCGTGGGAGCCATCGCATCCGTAGCCAGCATCGCCGCCGGCGCGCTCACGGGCAACCCTCTGCTCATCGCTGCCGGCGTCATGGGGATCATCGCCACTGCGGATGGCATCACCTCGATGGCTTCCGACGGCAAATACAGCATCGCCGCCGGATTTACAGCACTTGGCAAAAAAATGGGGATGAGCGACGAGGCCGCGCAGTGGTTCGGGTTCGGCATGAACATGGCCGTCATGGTCGTTTCCATCGGCGTGAGCTTTGGCGCAGGTTTCGCCTCAAACGCCGCCAATATCGCAAAGGCGACCGAAAATGCGACCAAGACCGTTGAAACGGCCATCAAGATCACGAACACTGCCAGCAAGATAACCAACGTCGCTTCGGGCGTGAACAGCGTCGGCATGGGGTCCGTGACCATCGCCAATGCCGTCGTCGACTACCAGATCGGCAAGAGCCAGGCCAGCAGCAAGGAGCTCGAAGCCATCCTCGAACGCATCCGCACCTCCATCGAGATGGACAAAAACCTCATCGAAGCCGAGATGGAACGCGCCAATGAACTGATGACGGAAGTCAAGAACATCGTGGACAACTGCAACGACACCCAGACGGCAGTGCTCACTATCAACCCGCCGATGGCCTGATGCCAGCGACCACAGCAAACCAAGAGGCAAATCCATGTCCACAAGCATCACCGGCGTGGCCGGTTTCGACCAGGCGATATACGACAAGCTCCTTGTCCAGTACACCGAAGCCACGGGCAAGACCCAGGCTGACCTGGACGGGATCCTCATGCAGAAGATCAACGGCAACATGTCGTTCATGGAAGCGGTTAATCAGGTCCAGGGCGGACTGCCGAACATCCCCCCTCCCAGGAGGACCATGGAAAGCGGCTTCAACCAGTATCTTGCCCTGCCCTCCTTCGGCGCCAGCTACCTTTCGATGATCACCGACCTGGCTGCGCAGCAGCGCCTGCAAAACGCCATGCAGAAAGCCATGTCCACCGAAGAGATGATCGCCAAGATCAAGGACCAGGCCAAGACCATACGCAGCAAAGCCCTGACCCAGCTGCTCACGGGCATCGCTACGGGACTCGTCAGCATCGCCCAGGGACTGGCCGTCTGCGGCATGTCCGTCAAAGGCGGACGCGCGGCGGACAACGCCGGCGATGCCGCCAAGACCGAAGTCCTGCAGGCCAACGGCTTTGACCCGACCGCAGAGGGCTTCAATGCCGCCGACGTCCCGGCCAACATCATGGCCCAGGCCAACAGCGCGGCCACCCAGGCCGTCCAGACCGCCAACATGAACCTGAACAACACCATCAGCTGCTTCAATTCCTGCATGTCCGGCACCAACAGCATCCTGGGCAGCATCGGGCAGTTCATCGCCACGCAGTACGATGCCAAGCTCAAGGAGCAGGAAGGCGACGTGGAGCGCATCCGCGCCACGCAGCAGATGCTGGACAGCCTGGACGAAAACCTCAAGACGGTCATCCAGAAGTCCCTCACCACGCAGGACGCCCTGCAGCAGAACATCAACCAGACGCGCACCAAGATCCTGGGCTGACAGCGTGCGCCCGATGCCGCTTCCGGCCGGGTGCGGCCTGCAGCGGACCCGCCGGAACTCAGGCAAAGGAAGGCATTGACAATTCCCATCCCTTGGAAAAAAATGACAGGAAAGAGCAAAGACTGCCACAGGAAGGAAGTCCTTCCCGGGGCATCTTTGCGTGAGTAATTCGCTTTCGGCGCTCGTGCGGAGTGGAATCATGGATGGTGCGCTTCAACATGTCGCGGAAGCCCTGGCAGAAGCCGCAGGGTGGGATGCCCCGCAGGCTGATGCCGAAGGGGTCTTCCGCTTTTCGCTGGACGGGG
>JAEEGF012324969.1_pt1 | contig 33779 bp, 23 predicted proteins | sample 9134171 | NCBI WGS metagenome assembly JAEEGF01 (sample SAMN16246542, study PRJNA631951) | gut metagenome | biome: gut microbiome; feature: rumen; material: AP-attached | host: Bos | place: Iran: Karaj | collected 2018-10
GTCTTTTTGGTCTGATTTTTTGTTTCGCTCGCTCCGATAGCCCGCTATCGTCGTTCGCTCAACAGAAAAATCATCCTCAAAAATCCCTCTCAAATAAGCTCGAAAAAAATCAAAACAGCTTCTAAAAACGACCATCTACTTAACATTAATATCACGCTAAAAAGGTTACGGGCCAATACTGGCCCGTAACCTTTTTTTTATCACTGCAATCCCGAAATTCCATCACCTCCCTGATCTCTTTCACGCTCGATCCTGACACCTATTAATATATGATAGGCTATCGATTTATTACAATTTTTTTTATTAATTACAATTTTTTTAACTTTGTATTGTTAAATTTGTTAATTTTGCAGCCCGAATGAAAATGTCTATTTAAGAAATCGGAAACAATTCAAATACAAACAATTAACAACACAAAAAAAACTAAAATGAACAAAATCTTTACTACTCTGCTATGCATGATACTCAGTATCAGCGCTATAGCTCAGCAGAAAATTCAGTTGCGTTCGGCTGACAGAGCCGAGTGCGTGAAAAGCGACATGAACAGCCTCAAGGCTACGTTCTCGTTCTCAACCATCGAGGCGCAGGACTACGAGAGCGAACGCGGGACCTTCTCTTGGCTCAGCCTGCCCAACACCGTTATCGGTGGCAACGAGGGTGACCCTCAGATCCCCGTCGTGAACCAACTCATCGCTGTGCCTTTCGGCGCCAATCCGCGCATCGAAATCACGAGCTACAGCAGTACCGACTACAACCTTGCTGATTACGACATGAAGACCTTGGTGCCTCGCCAGCTCCCTGTTCGCAAGAGCCAAAAGCCTGAGGACGTGCCTTTCATCATGAACGAGGCCGCCTACCAGTCAACCCGTGGTCTCCGCAGTGAGCCCCAAGCCGTTGTCGGCGTTGAAGGTATCATGCGTGGTGTTCAGCTCGGCAAGATGACCATCGAACCCGTGAGCTACGACCCCGTCAACAACACCATCCGTGTGTTCAATGACATTGAGGTCACCGTTCACTTCGACGGTGCTGATGCACAAGCTACCGAGCAGATGTTGGTTGACACCTACAGCCCTTATTTCGATATCGTCTATAAGCAGCTGTTTAACGGCAGAGCCATCATGGATGCCTACAGCGATCACCAAGACCTCTACACCACTCCTGTGAAGATGCTCGTGGTGACTACCTCGACCTTTACCAGCAGCACCGCTTTCCAAAACTGGCTGACCTGGAAGAAACAGAAGGGTATCGATGTGGATGTGCAGGAAGTAACCAGCAGCACCTCCGCTGCCAATGTCCGCTCACTGATTCAAAGTAGATACAACACCAATCACCCGACCTTCTTGGTTATCGTTGGTGACGAAACTGTTGTGAGAAATTATACAACCTATAATGAATCAGGAAACAGCTACAACCCCTATATCAGCGACAATCAATACGCTTCTATTGACAGCGATGTTTATCACGACATGTACATGAGCCGTATGTCCGTCGCCAACACCACACAGCTTGGCTACTTGGTGAATAAGATTTTGATGTACGAAAAATACACTATGACTGACCCGAGCTACCTGAACAATACTTTGCTTGTCGCTGGTTGGGACAGCTATTGGACTAAATACATTGGTAAGCCCACTATCCAATATGCCACCAATAATTATTATAACACTGCCCACGGTATTACTGCTACTGCATATTACACTAACCAATCGGGTCAAACTGCAGCTTATAATAACATTAACAATGTTGGTTTCCTCAACTACACCGCACATGGTGACATTCAGATGCTTGCCGACCCGGAATTTACCAATTCCAATGCCAATTCGATGACTAACAGCAATAAACCCATGTGGATTGTTGCCAACTGCTGTCTTACCGCCAACTGGGGCAACAGTTCATACAGCCCGTGCTTGGGCGAGACGATGATCCGTGCCAACAATAAGGGCGCTTTTGGTTACATCGGCTCCGTTCCGGAGAGCTTATGGTATGAGGATTACTACTTTGGTGTTGGCGCGTTCAACTACCCAGGCGAAAGCACCACTGTCCAGACTGTTTCTGGAACCACCACAGGCATGTATGATGCTCTCTTCGATGATACAGGTTTCAACACCTTGAACTCCGTTCCTTACATCGGCAATGTGGCTGTGACTTACGCCCACGCCAAAGGTTACGAATCCAGCGTTTCCGACGAATACTACTGGAGAGGCTACCAGTGCTTGGGCGACGGTTCCGTGATGCCTTACCTCAAGGTGCCGACTGCCAATACCGTGAGCCACGCCAACCAACTGCAAATCGGTGCCACCACGTTCACCGTGAACGCCGATGCCAGATCGTATGTGGCCATCACCGTCAACAACGAGATTATCGGTGTGGCCGCCGTTCCCGCCAACGCCACCTCTGTCGATGTGCCGATCACTGCACAGAACACCACTGGCACCGCCATGATCGTGGTCACCCGCAACCAACGCCAGCCTTACATCACCACCATCCCGATCGTGGGTGGCACGGAATACAACATCACTGTCAACGCCAACCCGAGCGCTGGCGGCACCGTGGAAGGCGCAGGCAAGTATTATGGTGACTCTGAGTGCACGTTGACCGCAACGCCCAACCACGGCTACGTGTTTGCCAACTGGACGCTGAACAACAACGTGGTCTCCACCAACCCGACCTACACCTTCACCGTGAAAGGCGACGCCTCTTACACAGCCAACTTCACGGCTTTGACCGAACATCACTTCTCTTATACGCCCCAGCAAGAGCACGGCACCATCAGCGTGAGCCCCGCCACAGCATACGTCGGCGACATCGTCACCCTGACAGCCACTCCTGAACCCAACTACCATCTGGATCATTGGGATGTGAACACCGTGAGCAAAGGCAACGTCCCTGTGGTGAACAACCAATTCGAGATGCCCGACAGCGACGTGACCATCAGCGCATCCTTCAGAAGCGGCTTCTCCGTGACCGTGCTTAATCTGATCGGTGGTACCATCACTGTTTCACAAAACACCGCACAGCCTGGCGATAGAATCCAATTGAGCGTCAGAAACAATGAAGGCTACATCTTCATGTCATGGAATGTCTATGAGACCGGCAACTCAAGCAACACCGTGACCGTGACAAACGACACCTTCACCATGCCTGAGTTCGATGTCACCGTAAGCGCTGTGTTTGGAACCAATGAGGTAGTTGACAATGTGATTAATGTTGGCGGTACCAGTGGAACTTCGAACAATTACTTCCCAACGTACAGTGCTAACAGACAAATATATTCTGTGACAGAACAGATTTACACTTCCTCCGAGATTGGTGATGCAGGTACAATCACTGGCATTGAATTCTACTATTCAGGAACGACAGCGCGCACCCGCACCCTGGATATTTATATGATAAGCACTACCAAGAACAATTTCAGCAGTACTACTGACTGGATCGTTCCGACCTCTGCAAACTTGGTTTATAGTGGCAGCGTCGCCTTTAGCGCATCCAGCTGGAAGGAAATCACCTTCACCACACCATTTGAATACAACGGCACTAGCAATGTCGCGTTAATGGTGTATGACCACACTGGAGGCACTTATGTAACAGGCATGAACTTCCATGTTTATACTGGTAGCAACAACCAAGCCATGCGTGTCAGTGGCCGTAACACTTACACACCCACTAGCATGAGCAACACCACCGCCAGCGCACGTGCAGCCACTAAAAACATTGTAAACTTCCACATCACCCAAACTGTGACGCAGCCTCTGGCATGCGAAGCCCCCGTCTCCCTTGTCTATAACATCACTCCTACCACTGCCGACTTCATCTGGGCTGGCGAGTCTGACAGCTATAACATCCGTTACAGAGAGACTACTGCCAAGTTCTTCTATGACTTCGAGTCCGCCGAGCCTTTCTCTGTTGACAACTTCTCACCCTGCACCACCTACGACGGTGACGGCTCTGCAACCTACTCCATCCAAGGTACTACATTCACCAACCAAGGATACACAGGAGCGTTCATCGCCTTCCAAGATGGAGTGGGTAACGGTTTGTACTCACACGGCGGCACCGCTTTCGGAGCCTGCTTCGCAGCCACCACTCCTCCCAACAACGACTGGTTCATCCTGCCTGCCATCACGATTGAACAAGGAGATATCTTCTCATTCTGGGCCATGGAATACACTGACGATTATCCGGAAGCTTTCAAAGTAGGTGTTTACAGGGGAGACGGCAGCTTCAGCTCCTATCTGGCAGGAAGTGCCAATACCTCCATCACTCCAACCGAGGATTGGACGGAATATAGCTACGATCTGTCATCCTACGCTGGTCAGACCATCCAGTTGGCCATCCAATGTGTCTCGAACGACGCTTTCATTTTCGGTATCGATGATATCTTTGTGGGCAACTCGAACGGTGCATGGACTGAAACCATCACCGATGCCACAGCTCCTTATACACTCGAGAACCTCACACCCGAAACCATTTACGACATTCAGGTTCAAGGCTTCTGCGAAGGCATCGGCGAAACCGAATGGGTCAACGCAACCTTCAGCACTCCTTCGCTGTGCAGCACCCCATCCAATTTAATCTCAGAACCTTCAGCCATCTCCGCCAACGTGGAGTGGACAGGCTTCCTTGACAGCTACAATGTGCGTTATAGAGTCGCGGGCTCTGCTGGAGCCGGCTTCTTCGATGACTTTGAGAGCGGTAGCCTTAATAACTGGGATTGGACCACTTACACGCAAGGCGATGCCTTCAGCGGCTTTGGCTGGTTTGATTATAACCCACAAAGCCTCACCACCAACTTCCCGACCGCTTATTCCGGCAGCCAATGCGCCATCTCTCTCAGTTATGGAAATAGTGCCTTGAACGCCAATAACTACCTCGTCACTCCTCAAGTCGAACTCGGCGGAACACTGAAATTCTGGATCATGAGTAACTATGCTGACGAATATGAAGTGCTGCTCTCCACCACTGGCAATGCTGTGAACAACTTCACCACCACGCTCAAAGCCATGAGTGCCGCTCCTGCCTCTTGGACTGAGGTCACTATCGACTTAAGCAACTATGAAGGACGTCAAGGCTACATCGCCATCCACCACGTCTTCTATGATGGTTGGGGACTCTTCCTGGATGACTTCGGCATCTACGGCGACGAAGTTCCTGCCGGCGAATGGCACACCCTTGAAAACGTGGCCAATCCTTATACCATCACTAATCTGGATCCTGAGACCAACTACGAATGGCAAGTGCAAGGCATCTGCACCGATGGAACCACCGACTGGAGCGACATTGACAACTTCACCACCCTTTCAGCTTGCGACGCACCCGTCGGCCTGAGTGCAACCGACGTCACTTCCAACACCGCCACACTCAACTGGAGCGAAGGTTTGGAAGAATACAATGTGCGCTACACGGCAGTGTCATTCTTCGAAAGCTTCGAGAACGGCTCTGATGGTTGGATTACACTCCGTAACGGCCAGGGCACTGAAAATACTGATTGGCATGTCATCAATAGCGAAACCGCTTTCTCAAACGAAGCGATTCCTGCCCATAGCGGAACTTACGTGATGATGACTAGAAGCTATTCCGGAAGCGCATATAGCGTTGACAACTGGCTTATCTCGCCTCAAGTCACTTTGGATGGTTTCCTGAAATTCTGGGTGATGGACGACGGAACGTACCATGAGCACTTTGACGTCTATGTCTCCACCACTGGCACTAACGTAAGAGACTTCTCACTCCTCTATGAGCCTGGTGATGCTAATGCCGAATGGACAGAAGTTATCGTCGATCTGAGAAACTACAATGGAGCGAAAGGTTATATTGCCATCCGCAATATCGACGAAGATCAAGACTTCCTCTTCCTCGATGACTTCGGCATCTACCCCAATGACTGGGAAGAAGTCACTGCCAACACAAACACCATCGACCTTGATGGGCTGGTTCCAGGAAACGACTATATCTGGCAAGTCCAAGGCGTGGACTGCGACGGAAATGGCGGCGTGACTGAATGGAGCAACTTCGGCTTCTTCACCACCATCGAAGCCTACACCAAGCATATTGACGCCTACTCGGGCAATGGCGGCTACTACCTCATCGCCTCACCCATCGGACAAGTCAGTCCTGAAGAAGTGACAAACATGACCGAAAACGACTTCGACCTCTACTACTTCGACCAAGCCGAAAATCTGGAATGGGTCAACTATAAAGAAGGTGACAACAACGTCAATCCCGGCTTCGACCTTGAAACTGGCAAGGGTTACCTCTACGCCAACAGCGAGAGCATTGACCTGATCTTCACTGGATCGGCCAACACCGACGTTAACGAGGTCACACTGACCCTCCAAGACAACGTTGACTTTGAAGGCTGGAACCTCGTCGGTAACCCCTTCGCTGTAGATGCTTACATCGACTGTGACTACTACAGAATGAACGAAAATGGCACCGATATCATGACAGAGGCTTCCTCAGGCGCCATCGAAGCTATGGAAGGTGTGTTCGTCATCGCCGAAAGCGACGGCGAGACCTTGACCTTCACCACCGAAGAGAACGCCAAGAACGCCATGATGTCACTCAACATCACGCAAGACAACAATGTCATCGACCGCGCCATCGTCAGATTCGGCAAAGGCAAGTCCTTGCCTAAGTTCCAACTCTTCGAGAACAGCACCAAGCTCTACTTCACCCAGGATAACGGCGACTTCGCAGTGGTCTGCGGAGAGGCTATGGGAGAGATGCCGGTTAACTTCAAGGCTGAAACCAACAGCTCTTACACCCTCAGCATCAGCAGCACCGAGGTGAACTTCACCTACCTGCACCTGATCGACAACCTCACCGGTGCCGACATCGACCTCCTCGAAACCCCGAACTACAGCTTCAATGCGAAAGTCAACGATTACGCCTCACGTTTCAAACTGGTATATAGCACTGGCTCTACGATTGACGGAGACAACTTCTGCCTCATCAGCAACAACCACCTGATGATCTTTGGCCTCGACGGTCAAGCAACCCTCAAGGTCATGGATGTCACTGGTCGCACCCTCAGCACCGAGACCTTCAACGGCAGCTACGACAAAGCCCTTAACCTCAGTAATGGAGTCTATGTCCTCCAACTCATCCAGGGCAACAACGTGAAGAACCAGAAGATCGTGGTGAAATAAAACAACAGTAAAACGTAAAAGGTAAAAGGAGAGCGAAGCTCAGAAAGCCTTTCGAGCCTAGCTCTCCTTTCAATAACGAGACATCGAAAAACACGAAAGTCACGAAAAAAACCAACAAAACAAAACCACATAAAATGAAAAAAATAACCTTAACCTTAGCGCTACTTCTCAGCCTCTCCCTCACTACTTTCGCTGATGGCGGCGGCCTCTTCAGACGAGGTGACAACACCGAGGAATCCGATGGCATGATGAACCGCAGCCCAAAAGCCCCTGGCCTTCCAGGTCACGGTGAGACTGGCGACCAACCCGCTCCTCTCGGCAGCGGTGCACTCCTCCTCATCGGCTTCGGAGCAGCATACGCATGGAAAAGAAACAAGAAGTAAGAAACAAGATAATAAGAAGCAACCAAAAAAGAGGGCGATGATGGTCGCTCTCTTTTTTTTATCCCAGTAAACCACAATACCGATATCACCACCTTATTTATAATAATCACCTCAACAAAACCAAATTTTAAAATAATTTCACTTATTAAGACAAGAACACCCCAAACAACGCTTTCATTAATTCCCTCAACAACACACCAATCCCTTCCTTTTCCTATCTTTATTCTTCTCATTGATAGCTTTTTCAAAAAAATAAAAATCCCTCAAAACCTTTATTCCACAATACATCTAACAGATTTTGGAAAAACAACCTTAATTTTTTTTCTTGCAGGTTAAAAGTTTTAATGTATCTTTGCAGCCCGAAACTAAAGTGTTTTAGAATAAAATACAACATAATAATAAATATTAATTTAAATTAACAAATGAAAAGAAAAAGTTTACTTATTGTATTGCTGATGGTGATGTTTGCGCCGTTGGCGATGAACGCACAAACAGTTCTTCTGTCCGAGAATTTCGACAGCATGTCGAGCATCTCAACTAGCTATTCTTCATCAGATTGGTTCGCATACAATGCGGGCAATGGCAATAACTGGACACTTTCAACCTCCTATCCAAACAGTGGTACAAAATGCGCGAGATATACCTATAACTCAAGCAATGCTGCAAACTGCTATTTGGTATCAGCTCCGTTTACCACAGCCCGCAGCATGACCGAACTCAGCGTAAGCCTGTATGTACGCACCGGTAGTTATAACGAGACCTTTGAGGTGTTCTTTGTTAAAGCAAGAGATGCAGAAAATATAGCTTCAGCAACGAATTACTCTGCCATTGCCTCTATTACGGGTCAATTCACTGGCGGCTATACTGAAAAGACTGGCTCTACAACAGCTTCCGACCTTGCGAATCAGAGTGTCAGATTAGTCGTTCACTGCACCTCCGCTGCCGATATGTTCTATCTCAACGTCGACGACATTACCGTCAGCGAACTCACAACCGACCCATATATCTCACTTCCAGCCACTGCAACGGCAATGATCGGTTACACTGCAACCCTTACTGCTACATACGGCAACGTGGACAGCACACCAAGAATCTCTTACAGCTCGAGCAATGAGAGAGTGGCCACGGTAAGAGGCGACGGAACAACAGCAACTGTCACTGGCGTATCAGCCGGCACCGCCACCATCACCGCCACCATGACTTACGAAGGTAGAGATTACACCGCCGATTGCGCCGTCACGGTTGAAGAACCACATTATTGCACGCCTGCTTATTCTTATACTGGCACCAATTACGGTATGTATATCCAAGGTTTCAGCACTGAGGACGGCGAGGTCAATATCAGCAACACAGGAACTTCGTTGTCAACTGGCGGTTACGGCGACTACTACGATTCCTACTCCGCAACAGTTGGAGCTGGACAAAGCTTTAATTTCACCGTCACACCAGGCGCCACCGTTAATCCTATGAAATACGGCATGTGGATCGACTGGAATAAAGACTATGACTTTGATGATGATGGTGAGAATGTGGCCATTCAGAGCAGTGCCATCCAAAGTGATTGGACTGGCACCGTCAACATCCCTTCCTCCACTCGTCCAGGAAGCTATCGCATCCGTATCGAGGGCATGTATTCCGGAGATGTCGACTTAGACCCCTGTATCAGTGGATCCTATGGTGAGGCTGAAGACTACCAGCTGATCGTGCTTGAGGCTCCTGACTGCCCCAAACCCAGCAACGTCCAATTGTCTGCCTTAGGCAACGAAGTAACTGTCACTTGGTATGGCGAGGCCACCTCTTATAATATCAGCATCAACGGCACTGTGTTGCCCGATCCTGTCACAAGCCCTTATGTCTTCACGGGTGAGATTTCGACTGAATACACCATCATGTTGCAGTCCATCTGCAGCGCAACCGAAACCAGCGATTGGAGCAACGCCAAAAGCATCACCACCGATGCCTGCTTGTTTGAGGATCAATGCCCCATCACCATTACGCTCACCGACGCTTACGGCGACGGCGGCGGATCAATTTATGTGGTAGATGCGAACGCTGAAACTATCTTGGCAGAGTGTATCCTTTCCGGTGCTGCATCACAGGACTTCACAGTCTATGTTTGCGATGGTGCCGCAGTTGATTTCTATTTCTATGCCACAGACACCTATGGATACGAAAACGGCTATGTCATTACCAGCTCCACGGGTGAAGTCATCGCTGAGCATGAGGGATGCAGTGATGGCAGTTGCGACGCTCCTGAAGACGGCGTGATTGCCTCCTACACCATGAGCTGCTCCTGCACCATACCTTCCAATCTCGCCGCCACCGAAGTGGACAAAAACTCTGCCCAGTTGAGCTGGGAAGGTGATCAAGAAAACTACAACGTGAGCTATGCCAAGGCAAGCTTCTTTGAAGATTTCGAAGGCGGTTCCCTGCCCACAGGTTGGACCACCATCGATAACAACGAGGACGGATACGATTGGGAGAGTGCCTCGGGTCAAGCCCATAGCGGTTCTTATGTGATGACTTCCTACAGTAGCATTGGCAATAATAATGATGGATGGAATGATATCACTCCTGACAACTGGCTGATTACGCCTCAACTTGATCTTCAAGGCCTCATGAGCGTGTGGGCAAGAAGCCAGCAGAGCGAAGCTTCCTTTAACGAAGAGCATTTCGCCATCTACCTCTCCTTATCTGGTACCGATGTTTCTGATTTCACCATCACCTTAGTGCCTGAGACCACAACAGACATCAAGATGGTTGAATACACTGCAGACTTGAGCCAATATGCAGGACAACAAGGTTATATTGCCATCCGCCACTTTAATTGCTATGGTCAGTTCAGAATGAACATCGATGACTTCGGCATCTACGAGTGGCATGACACAATCGTTGCTGGAAACAACCTCGCCCTTGAAGGTCTGGATCCTATGACCTATTATATTTGGAAAGTGCAAGGCATCGACTGCGATGGCAACGGCAATAACACCACTTGGAGCGAAATCGCTAATTTCACCACCACCTCTGGTATCATGTTTGTCAACGATGGCAACTGGAACGAAGGAAACAACTGGAATACCGGCGAAGTTCCTGAGGATGGTGAAGACGTTGTTATCGCCGCCAACGCCATCATCCCCGCTAATTACATGGCCATCACCAACACCATCACCATCAACGATGGCGGTTCACTCACCATCAAGGACGGCGGACAACTGATCCATACCAACGCTGGTGTCATTGCCACCGTGGAAAAGGATATTGAACCATATCAGAGCGAAAAGGATAACTACTACTTAATCTCCACTCCTGTTTACGATCAGGACATCTATAACAATTATGGTGAGGACTATCAGTTGGCCTTCCCCGATGAAGTCACAAATATGTTGGAAAACGATTACGATCTCTACGATTTCGACTATTCCGCAGATCTTGAATGGCTGAACTATGAAAACAATTCGTTCCAATTATGGAAGAATTACGGCTACCTCTATGCCAACAGTGGAGATGGAAGCAACAATCCTGTCACCCTCCAATTCACAGGCGCATTGACACCAGCATTGACTGAATTAGACCTCCTTACTGGTTCTTATCTCCCCTTCACTGAGGATGAGTACGATTTTGCCAACTGGAATATGTTTGGCAACCCCTATCCTTGCAACACCTATATTTGGGTGTACGATCTCGATAACGATGAAGCCACCTACGACCATTATACTATCAGCGGTGATAGATTCATCGAATCCGATGATCCATTCACCCCTGCAGAAGGCGGATTCTTCATCTCCGAAGGAGCCAGCCAATATGCGCTCGTCGCTATCGCTGAGTATGCTCTCGGCAAAAAGAACTTCGGCGGCTCTCTGAACCTTAACATCACTCAGGAAGGCAAGCTCCTCGATGCAGCCCGCATCCGTTTTGGCGAAAGCAATGGCCTGAAGAAATTCCAACTCAACCCCAACCACACCAAGTTGTTCTTCACGCAAGACAACACCGACTTTGCAGTGATCCGCAGTGAAGCCACCGGCGAGATGCCTGTCAACTTCAAGGCTGAAAAGAACGGTTCCTATACCCTCAGCTTCAACAACGAGGAAGTCAGCTTCAGCTACCTCCACCTCATCGATAACCTCACCGGCAACGATGTCGACCTGCTCGCCAACCCGAGCTACAGCTTCGAGGCTAAGACCACTGACTACACCAGCCGCTTCAAACTGGTCTACAGCACCGGCACTACCGCCAACAACGACGAATTCGCCTTCATCAGCAACAACCACCTGATGATCCTCGGCGTCGATGGCCAAGCTACCCTCAAAGTCATGGATGTCACCGGTCGCACCCTCAGCACCGAGACCTTCAGCGGTAACTACGACAAAGCCCTCAACATGAGCAACGGCGTCTATATGCTTCAACTCATCCAAGGCGGCAACGTCAAGACCCAAAAGATCGTGGTGAAATAATCCTTGAAAAGGAAAATTGAAAGGCAAGCGAAGCTCGGAAGGCTTTTTGAGCTTCGCTCTCCTTTCAATAAAGAAACATTGAAAAACACGAAAGTCACGAAAAAAACAACAAAACAAAACCACATAAAATGAAAAAAATAACCTTAACCCTCGCTCTTCTTCTTAGCGTCTCCCTCACCACCTTCGCCGATGGCGGTGGCCTCTTCAGACGGGGTGACAACACCGAGGAATCGACTGGCATGATGAACCGCAGCCCAAAAGCCCCTGGCCTTCCTGGTCACGGTGAGACTGGCGACCAACCCGCTCCCCTCGGCAGCGGAGCCCTCCTGCTCATTGGCTTTGGAGCGGCATACGCCTTGAAAAAAAACAAGAAATAATCCCGTAAAATCATAATCCCATATATAAAGAGGACGACCCCAAAAAAGTCGCCCTCTTTTGTTTTTTCACTCAAAAAACAGGCAAATTCAAAAAATATTATTATCTTTACAACCGAATATACTTAAATTTAAGAACAAAACACAACAAATATATTAATTTTAATTAAATTTAAGAAAATGAAAAGGAAAACTTTACTAATCATGTTGCTGATGGCGCTGTTCACGCCGTTGGCGATGAATGCACAACAAAGCCTGCCTTACGAGTATGGCTTCGAGAACAACAACCTGGCCACCGACGGCTGGACTGCAACATCTGGTGGAATTAACTCGTCCGGATACCACACGGGTACCTATGGCTTCCGCTTTAGTTATAACGTGACATCGGATGTTTACCTGGTTTCACCAGTACTCAGCGGAGGTACTAATGGGGTCGAAGTGTCTTTCTATTACAAGGCATACTCTAGTTCCTATCCTGATCACTTTAATGTGGGTTACACTACCGATGAGAACGTGACAGACCCAAGTAGGTTTACCTATGGCAGCCTGGTTACCAGTTCCACATCATGGCAAGAATACACAGAAACCCTCCCCGCTGGAACCGTCCGTGTGGCCATTAAATACGATGCGGATAATTATGATGACGGTTATTATCTCTACCTTGACGACTTCAGCTTCGAGGCTGTCTCCTCCTGTGCCAAACCAACCGATTTGGCTATCGACTACAGAGAGGGTGCCACTACTGCTACCGTCACTTGGAGAGGCGATGCCCGTTCTTACAATGTTGACGTGAACGGTACTATTGAGGTCGTCACCGGAAACTCTTACACCATAAGAGATCTTGCTCCCGCCACCGCTTATACCGTGAAGGTACAAGCCGACTGCGGCGACGAACAGAGTGCTTGGGTCAATGCCGGCAGTTTCACCACGCCTTGCCCCGAAACATTCGCCATTCCTTACGCCTACGGCTTTGAGAATGCCGCTGACATTAACTGCTGGACTTTGTCACCTGCCAGCAATATGATGCTGGATGATCAAGAACCAGAATTTGCACACTCAGGCAATGCTTTCCTGTTCCTTAACTACACCACTACTCCACCTCAATACGTTATCTCTCCTGAGCTGAGCGGCATTGTGAACGGCTTGCATGTCGAGTTCTGGTATAGCCAATATGAAAATGGTGTTGAAACTTTCCAAGTGGGTTACTCCACCACCGACAATGACCCCGGAAGCTTCACCTGGGGCGACGAGATCACCGCTTCAACGACCTACCAACGTTTCTCGGCCAACTATCCTGCCGAAACCAAGTATGTGGCTGTGATGCACACTGCCAACGACCAATACTACCTCTTCCTCGATGACTTCCTCTTCGAAGAGAGTGCCAGCTGTCTTGAGCCTACGGGCGTGCAGGTTGCCAATGCCGCCACCACGGGTGCCACTATTAGCTGGAACGCCGGCGGTGAGGAAAGCGCATGGGACATCTTCGTCACCGACGATGCCACCATCCTTCCTAACGATGCCACCATACCTACCGTGGCCAACATCGCTGACAATCCTTACGCTTTGACAGGTCTTACCTCTGGCACCACTTACTATGTGTATGTCCGCGCCATTTGCGGTGAAAACGAAATCAGCGCATGGAGCTCTGCTGCCATCTTCAACACCGCATGCGATGCCATGGCGCTGCCTTACACCTATGGCTTTGAGGATGCCACTTTGCCAGTCTGCTGGAACACCATCGTCGAAAACACTTCCTACACGGGCATCAATTTGATGGCTCCAAGTGCAAGCAGCACCAATCAAGTGCTTGCATTTTATATGGGCACCTACCAAAATCCCGCTTTGGTGGCTGTGTTGCCTGAAGTGGACGCCGCTTATCCTTTGAACGGTTATCAGATCACCTTCGATGCCTGCTATGCCAATACCTCTAGCAGCAACATGACCGCTGGAAAACTTGCCATCGGCATCATGACCGATCCCACGGATGTCTCTACTTTCGAACTGATTGAAGAAGTTGACATCACCGATGGCTTCAGCACCTTTGGCTCACACACCGTGATGCTCAACAGCTATACTGGTGACGGCCAATATATTGCTATCAAAGACATCTATACCCAAACGGGTTATGTCCTCGTTGACAACATCGAGGTTACCGAGCTTCCTTCTTGCTTAGCCCCCACGGCTCTTGGTGCCAGCCTCACTTCCACCTCAGCCGAACTGAGCTGGACAGCCAACAGCGGCGAAACCGCTTGGACCCTCTACTGGAAAGAAAGTGGTGCCACCGAGTACACCGAAGTAGCCAATGTCACCAATCCTTACACCTTGGAAGGCTTGACCGCTACCACCGCCTACGAATATTATGTGGTGGCCAACTGCTCAGAGACCGATCAGAGCGAGGCTTCCGAAGTCTATAGCTTCACCACCCTGTGTGGTTCCGTCACCACCTTCCCGTGGACGGAAACCTTCAACAATCTCACCGTGGCCTATTCCATCCCCAACTGCTGGGACAACGCTGAGGGTACAACCACAATTAACAGCTACAAGTGGTGCTACAACACCAAGACCTCTGGCAACGGCATGGCCAGCAACGGCCATGAAGGTTCATGCGTGGTCTTCGATTCATACAACAATAGCAACAATAACACCAACTTCTTGAAGACCGTGCCGCTCAGCCTGCCTTCAGACCAACCCATGCAATTGAGCTTCTGGTACAGGAACCCCACTGGTGGCGACTTCTCCGTCTATATCTCCACCGATGGTGGTGCCACTCATGAAACAGCCCTCGCTACTGGCCTTACTGGTGTTTCCGCTTGGACCGAGCATGATCCTATCAACCTCGGTAACTACGCTGGACAGGATGTGGTCATCGTCTTCAAAGGCACTTCCAACTACGGTAGTGGCGATGCTTACATCTATTTGGATGACGTTACTGTGAAGGCAGTTCCTTCATGCGCCATTCCTACCGCCCTTGCTGCCACCACCACCAACAATTCAGCCGTGTTGAGCTGGACGGCTAACAGCGGAGAAGACACATGGACGGTCTATTACAGAGAAGTAACTCCTGATAAAGTCCGTGCCAATGAATATGTCGAAGTAATCGTGGGCGAGAATCCTTACACCTTGGAAGACTTGAATGGCGCCACCGCTTACGAATTCTATGTGATTGCCAATTGTTCCGAGGAAGACAACAGCGAACCTTCAGCTGTATTCACTTTCACTACCAAGTGTGATCCTATCACCGATTTTCCGTGGAGCGAAGACTTTGAAGACTTCCAGACCAACACCTACGGTGTTACCCTCAACGAACCTTGCTGGGAAAACGAACACCTTGAAGGCAACGGCAGCTATTTCTTCGAGGTTATCAGCATCACCAATGGCGACAACAGCACTAACCAACTCCGTCTGCACGACATGAGCAGCGGCAACCTGACCAAGCTTATGCTCCCCGGCATGAACCTGCCGAATGCCAACTTCCAGTTCTCCATCGATGTATATCGTAGCAGCAGCTATTCAACCTACACCACAGAAGGTATCAGAGTGTTTGCAAGCGCCGATGGCGAAATCGAAGGCGCCACCGAGTTGGCCTTTATCCCGCGTGTCTATTCAGCATCAAGCGATGTCATTCCTGCTGAAAACGCAGCTGGCTGGTACACCTACAACCTGCCCATCGGCATGAGCGGCATCTGCTACATCATCATCCGTGGCGAAAGCAAATTTGGCACTGCCACATATATGGACAACTTCGCTGTTTCCGAACCTTCCTTTACCACGACCATCATCGGTTACACCCAGAACGAGAACCCCAAAGGCGGCTATTACCTCATCGCTTCACCTATCGGTAACGTCAACCCTGACAAAGTGGATAACATGCTCGCAAACGAATACGACCTCTATTACTTTGACCAAACCCACAACAAACTGGAATGGGTCAACTACGAAACCACATCCGACGGCTTCGACCTCTTAGCTGGCAAGGGTTACCTCTATGCCAACAGCGAGACTGTGGACTTGGTCTTCCACGGCTCAGCCAACACCGATGTTGACGAGGCCATCTTAACCCTCGAATCCGGTGTTGACTTTGAAGGCTGGAACCTCGTGGGCAACCCCTTCGGAGACACCGCATACATCGACCGCGAGTTCTACGTCATGAACGGAAGTGGCAGCGAAATCGCCGTCGCTGAAGTCAATTACATCGAACCTATGCAAGGTGTCTTTGTCATCGCCAAACAAGACCAAGAGACCCTGAAATTCACCACCACCGCCCCTGCAAACCAAGGCAAGAAACTCGTCTTCAACATCAGCCAAGGACGTGGTGGAGTCATTGACCGTGCCATCATCCGCTTCGACGAAGGTCAAGAACTTCCCAAATTCCAGCTCTTCGACAACAGCACCAAACTCGCCATCGAACAAAACAGCAAGGAATTTGCCGTGGTCCACAGCAGAGCAGCCGGAGAGATGCCGATGAACTTCAAGGCAGAAACAGACGGAAACTACACCCTGACTGTCTCTGAAACGCTCAACACTCAACTCTCAACGCTCAACTTGATTGACCACCTCACAGGCAACGTCATCGACCTCCTCGAGAACCCAAGCTACAGCTTCAACGCTAACACCACCGATGACCCCGCTCGCTTCACCGTCGTGTTCAGAAAGGTAAACAACGATCCCGAAGTCACACAAAACGTCAGCGTCAATGCCGGCTGGAACTGGTGGTCCACCTACATGGAGATGATTGGTGTCGATGGCGTACAACTGCTTGAAAACGCCCTCGGCGACAACGGTATCCAAATCAAGTCGCAAATGGCATTCGCCTCCAACTCAACCAATGGATGGGAAGGAAGCCTGGGATCCATCAAAAATGAAAGCATGTATATGATTAAAGTGGAGCATGCCGACGACTATGCCGTCACCGGCAATGTCGCCTATCCCACCGACCATACCATCCGTCTCACCGAGGGATGGAACTGGGTTGGCTATGTCCAGAACAACATCATGGAACTCAACGAAGCCCTCGTCAACATGCCAGCTTCTGACGAAGACATCATCAAGTCATTGAATGGCTTTGCCATTTATTACGAAGACTACGGATGGTGGGGCGAACTCCAGAACCTCCAACCCGGACAAGGCTACATGATCCGTTCCAACACCTCCAGCACCTTCACCTACCCCGACAACGCCAAGAGTTCAGTGGACAACATGCCAATGAACGTTGAAAAATACTGGAACAACGCCATCGGTAAGTACGCCCACAACATGAACCTCATGGCCGTCATCGAAATGAACGGCAATGAACTCCGCACCGAAAACGCTGAGCTCGCCGCCTTCGACAACAATGACGAGTGCCGCGGATCGGCCAAACTGATGTATGTCAAACCCATCGACCGCTATGTGGCCTTCCTCACTGTCCAAGGCAACAACAACGAGCCCATCCACTTCATGGTTCGTAACCAAGACCAAAACTACAAGGTCAACGAAACGGTCACCATGATTGTTGACGAGGTCATCGGCACCGCCCACAACCCGTTCAGAATGACCCTCAAGGGCGCCGGAATCAGCGAGAACAGCACCGCTCTCGGCATCTTCCCCAACCCGACTACCAAGGGACAACAAGTGCGCATCGAACTGCCTGTAACCATGGATAATGCCACCATCGAAATCATTGATGTGCTGGGACGCGTCGTCTATGAAAACATCGCTGGTGGAGACGATGTACACACCGTCTCTACGCCGGACGTGCCTGGTGTTTACACCGTCCGCGTCACCGATGCCCAGGGACAGACCTTCCATGGCAGATTAACCGTCAAATAAACCTCACCCCAGTGCTCCCCTCTCCATGGAGAGGGGCTGGAATGGGAAAAGAGGGTGACTTTTTGGGTCACCCTCTTTTTTTATAAGGTATTACCGTTATCCTGAAATCCAAAAAAATATCATCTTAAAAGAATCACCAACCCAAAATAATTTGCTACATTTGCTGTTTGATAAAGAAAAACGCAAATGTCAGCAACAACAACAGGACACATCACCCAAGTCATCGGCCCCGTGGTCGATGTTTACTTTGACGGTGGCGAACACGATTTGCCTAAAATCCACGATGCCCTCGAGGTAGTACGTCCCAACGGCAAAAGACTGATTCTTGAGTGTCAACAACATATCGGCGAAGACTCTGTCCGCACTATCGCCATGGACTCCACCGACGGCCTGCAACGAGGCCTGGAAGTGCGCGTCACAGGCAAACCCATCTCCATCCCCATCGGCAACCAGATCAAAGGCCGCCTGCTCAACGTCACGGGTGACGCCATCGACGGTATAGGGGAACTCAACCGTGCCACAGAGTACCCCATCCACCGCGAGCCTCCCAAATACGAGGACCTCGCCACCTCTAAAGAAGTGCTTTTCACCGGTATCAAGGTCATCGACCTCCTTGAGCCCTACCTCAAAGGCGGCAAGATCGGCCTCTTCGGCGGCGCCGGTGTCGGCAAGACCGTCCTCATCATGGAGCTCATCAACAACATCGCCAAAGGATATAACGGCTACTCTGTGTTCACCGGTGTCGGCGAGCGCACCCGTGAAGGCAACGACCTCCTTCGGGAGATGATTGAGTCGGGCATCATCAAATATGGCGACGCGTTCGTCAAAGCCATGGAGCAAGGCGACTGGGATCTCTCCAAGATTGACCGCAAAGCCCTTGCCACCTCACAGGCCACCCTCGTCTTCGGACAGATGAACGAACCCCCTGGGGCACGTGTCAGCGTGGCCCTCTCAGGCCTCACCGTCGCCGAGTCGTTCCGCGATGACACCAACAGCGGCCAAAGCGACATCCTGCTCTTCATCGACAACATCTTCCGTTTCACGCAAGCAGGCTCTGAGGTTTCAGCCCTCTTAGGCCGTATGCCCTCCGCCGTGGGTTATCAACCTACACTCGCCACCGAGATGGGACAGATGCAGGAACGCATCACCTCCACCAAAAACGGATCCATCACCTCCGTGCAAGCCATCTACGTCCCCGCCGACGACCTCACCGACCCCGCACCTGCTACCACCTTCTCCCACCTCGACGCTACCACCGTGCTCAGCCGTAAAATCGCCGAACTCGGCATCTACCCCGCCGTCGATCCTCTCGACTCTACCTCTCGCATCCTCGACCCCAATATCATCGGCGAGAAACACTATAACACCGCTCAACGTGTCATCCAACTGCTCCAACGCAACAAGGAGCTGCAAGACATCATCGCCATCCTCGGCATGGAGGAACTCTCCGAAGAAGACAAGACCATTGTGCACCGCGCGCGCCGTGTGCAACGATTCCTGTCGCAACCCTTCCATGTCGCCGAACAGTTCACCGGCCTCAAAGGTGTCATGGTCCCCATCGAAGAAACCATCCGAGGCTTCAATATGATCATGGATGGTGAAGTGGATCAATACCCCGAAGCCGCTTTTAACCTCGTGGGTACCATTGATGAAGCCATCGCCAAAGGCGAAGCGATGATTAAAGAGGCGGAACGTGAGACACGAGACGCGAGTCCCGAGTCCCGAGCCTAAAAACACTCCCTGCCATGACCATCGAAATCATCACTCCAGCATCCTGCCTCTATCGTGGAGAAGCAATAACGGTAACCGTCCCCAGCAAACAGGGACCTTTCACCATGCTTGACCACCACGCACCCATTGTCGCCCTCCTCGAAGCAGGTCTGGTGACCCTTACCGACCCTCAAAGCCAAACCCACGAGTTCGCCATCCAAGGTGGGTGTTGCGAACAACACGACAACCATATCATCATCTGCGCGGAATTATGAAAAAAGAAGTGACCACAAAATACCTGTCCTTGTTCCTCCTCGCCGACCTTCTTATCGTCGGCGTCCTCCTCTGCTTCTTCAGTCAAAAGGAATGGTGGAACAACTGGATGGTGACGGCCCCGAACCTCTACATGATCCTCGGGGCGCTCTACTGCCCTTTGATGAAGAAAAACCTCGACGAACAAGTCAGCCGCCAACGCTGGCTTTACCTCTACAAAGGCATCAAAATGCTCCTCACCATCGTCATGCTGGTGCTTTATATCTTTTTGGTCAAACAAGGCACTACTGCCTTCGTCATCATCACCGCCATCGCCTATCTCATCGGCCTCATTGTCGAGACCTACAGCTTCTTGCATTATTTGAAACATCTCGAAAAATGACCCCCTCCTTTCGCCATATAACCCTTGGAACCGCGTTATCCCGCATCATCCTCACCATCACCCTTTTTCTCGTTGGTGCAGGCACCCTAAAAGCCCAAGAAGACAACTCCCTGGATGTGAAGTCATTCATCTTCGGCCACACGGGCGACGGATATTGCTTCCACCTCACTGAAATCAAAGGACACCCTGTTTGTGTGTGGTTGCCTGTCATCGTCCACAGCAAAGAAACGGGATGGCATGTCTTCTCCTCCAAACACGTCTGCGAACTGGCCGAGGGCGAGACCTATCAAGGCTTTTACATCGCTCCGATGACCGACCCGAAACATCCAGGCAAGCTGGTGGAAGTCACTGCCTCTAGAGAGGTCAAACGGCCATTCGACCTGTCGTTTACCCGTAATGCTTTCGGCATCTTCCTGGTCTGCGGCTTCATGCTGGCCTTTTTCCTGCCCGCTGCGAGAAAATACAAGAAAGACCCGATGGCCACCCCTACCAAATACCAAGGATTGGTGGAATGGCTCACTTATATGGTGCTTGACGGCATCATCAGTCCCTCCATCCCCAAGAGCAAGGTGCCTAAGTTTGCGCCTTACCTGCTCACCGTTTTCTTTTTCATCTTCTTCTGCAACCTCTTTGGACTGATACCCTTTTTCCCCTTCGGCGCCAACGTCACCGGTAACCTGTCGATCACCCTGGTTCTCGCGCTGTGCACTTACGTCGCAGTCAACGTCTTAGGCAACCGGCACTATTGGAAAGACATCCTTTGGCCCGACGTGCCTTTGTTCCTGAAGTTCCCCATCCCGCTGATGCCCATCATAGAACTCGTATCCACCCTCACCAAGCCCTTTGCCTTGATGATCCGTCTCTTTGCCAACATCTTGGCAGGACACATTATCATCATGGTACTCATGGCGCTGATTTTCATCATCGGAGGCATGTACGGTGCGGGCTTAGGCTCTGCCACCTCGGTCATCTCCATCTTCATGATGGTATTCATGACCGCCCTCGAATGCCTTGTCGCCTACATCCAAGCATACGTCTTTACCATGTTATCATCCATCTTCATTGGGATGGCACAAGAAGGGGAGGAATGAATTTAGAATTTAGAATATCATCATAACAAAACAACTTAAAAACAAATCAACATGTTAAACGTCATCTTAACAACCTTACTTGAAATCGGCGCATACGTACCTGGTATCGCCGCTCTTGCTGCTGCTATCGCTGTTCTCGGTGCCGCCTGGGGTATTGGAGGCATTGGAAAATCCGCCATGGAAGCCATCGCCCGTCAACCTGAAGCTGCTGGCAACGTCCGCTCCAGCATGATCATCGCGGGAGCTCTTGTCGAAGGTGCTACCCTCTTCGCAGTCGTCGTCTGCATTCTGGCTGTTGTCAAATAAACAGAACCATGGAACTATTTCTTCCTGAAAGCGGTCTGATGATCTGGATGCTCATCGGCTTCCTCATCGTCTTGGTCATCCTCGCCAAAGTGGGATGGCCCATGATTATGTGTGCCGTGAACAAACGGAACCAGCATATCAGCGACTCTCTCCTTGCGGCACAAGAGGCCAACGACGCGCTCGCTGGCATCGAAGCCGCCAAAGAAAAAGCCATCGCAGCGTCGCAAGCCGAACAGCTGCGCATCATGAAGGAGAGCCAGGAACTGAGAAGCCAGCTCATCGAAGAAGCCAAGACCCAAGCACGTCTCGAAGCAGAGAAAATCGTCGCCGACGCAAAACTACGCATCGAGAAAGAACAAGCCGAAGCCATGGCACAGATCAAAACAGAAGTCATCACCCTCTCCATCGACATCGCCGAGAAACTGCTGCAACGCGAACTTAGCAACAAGGACGAACAGAACAACTACATCGAGACCCTGCTGAAAGACAAACCCAGGATAGAAGCTTAAGCTATGGACAACGGAAAGATATCGGTACGGTATGCAAGAGCCCTGCTGAACACCACCAAGGAGCTCCAATGCGGGAAAACAGTGTACGAAGGGATGGCGAGACTGGCTGAAAACTACAGTCAAGCCTCGACCCTCTTCTACGAGGCATTGTCGAACCCTATGATCAGCGGCGAAGAGAAGCTGAACCTCCTCATCACCGCCACAGGAGAACCCGTGCATCCCTGCCTGCTGAACTTCTTCCGATTCCTTATCGAGAAGAAACGCGAGAACAAAATCCATCTCATCGCACTGCAATACCAAGAGATGTATCGCGCTGAGAACCACCTTCTCCGTGCCGATGTCACCACCGCAGCCATGCCCGATGAAAAGACGCTGAACCACATCCGCGAATTCGTGGAAAACAACTTCCACTGCGAAGCCGAAATCCACCTCAAGGTGGACCCCGACCTCATCGGAGGATTCACCCTTGACATTGAACACGAACGCCTCGATGCCAGCATCGCTGGACGATTACAACACCTCAAAGAAGAATTGAAAAACGAAAGGTGAAAGGTCTCTAAGAAACCGTTTGAACGGCCAAACGAAATCCCCCGCTAAAACGCCAACAACGAAAAAGAAAAAAGATGATCAAAGCAAGCGAAATATCAAGCATCTTACAGATGCAACTCCAAAACCTGAACAACCGTGCCCAGTTTGAAGAAATCGGCAAGGTGCTACAAGTCAGCGACGGCGTGGCCCATGTGTATGGCCTCGACCGCGTGCAGGCCAATGAGCTGGTGCAATTCGAGAATGGCACCATGGGAGTCGTGCTCAACCTTGAAGAAGACAATGTCGGCGTGGTGTTGCTCGGCCCTACCGAGGGCATCAAAGAAGGTGAAAACGTACACCGCACCCAACGTATCGCCTCCGTCCTCGCGGGCGAAGGTATGCTGGGTCGTGTCGTCGATGGACTGGGACGACCGATCGATGGGAAAGGACCCATCCAAGGCAAGACCTATGAAATGCCCCTCGAACGCAAAGCCCCCGGTGTCATCTTCCGACAGCCCGTCAACGAGCCCTTGCAAACCGGCATCAAGGCCATCGACGCCATGATTCCCATTGGACGCGGACAACGTGAGCTCATCATCGGCGACCGTCAAACAGGCAAAACAGCCATCGCCATCGACACCATCATCAACCAAAAGGAGAACTTCAAAAACGGCAAACCCGTCTATTGCATCTACGTAGCCATCGGCCAAAAAGGATCCACCGTGGCCAACCTCGTAAAGACGCTACAGGATCATGGTGCCATGGACTATACTATTGTAGTATCAGCCACAGCCTCCGACCCCGCCGCCATGCAGTTTTACGCCCCTTACGCCGGTGCTGCTATCGCCGAGTTCTTCCGCGACACGGGCCGTCACGCATTGGTCATCTACGACGACCTCTCCAAACAAGCCGTCGCCTACCGTGAGGTGTCGCTCATCCTCCGCCGTCCACCAGGACGCGAAGCCTACCCTGGCGATATCTTCTATCTACACTCCCGTCTGTTGGAACGCGCAGCCAAGATCATCACCAACAACGACGTGGCACGCCAGATGAACGACCTGCCCGACTCCCTACGCGACATCGTCAAAGGCGGAGGCTCCATGACTGCCCTCCCCATCATCGAGACACAGGCGGGCGACGTGTCGGCTTATATCCCCACCAACGTCATCTCCATCACCGACGGACAGATCTTCCTTGAAACCAACCTCTTCAACGCGGGCATTCGACCCGCCATCAATGTGGGTATCTCCGTCTCCCGTGTCGGTGGTAACGCACAAATCAAATCCATGAAGAAAATCGCCGGAACCCTCAAGCTCGACCAAGCACAGTTCCGCGAGATGGAAGCCTTCTCCCGATTCGGTGCTGAACTCGATGCCGCCACACTCGCCATCCTCGACAAAGGACGCAAAAATGTGGAACTGCTGAAACAGCCACAATATACACCTATGCCCGTCGAAAAACAAGTGGCCATCATCTTCTGCGGCACTAACGGACTCCTGCAAAAAGTGCCAGTCAACAAAGTTCATGACTTCGAAAACCAGTATCTTACCATGCTCGAAGCCAAACACAAAGACATCCTCGACCAACTTCGTCAAGGCATCGTCAACGACGACATCAAAGCAACCCTAAAAGCCGAAGCAGAATTATTAATTAAGAATTGAGACTGGAGAAACTCCCATGCCTAACCTAAAGGAAATACGGGCCCGCATCGCTTCCGTGGCCTCCACGGAGAAAATCACCAACGCCATGAAAATGGTGTCGGCGGCCAAGTTGAAGAAGTCGGAAAGCATCACTACCAGCTTCCTGCCTTACCGCAACAAACTCAGTGAAGCCCTTTCTAACTACCTCAGCTCACTCGAAGAAAACGTTTCCATCCCATTGGCAGAACAAAGAGAGATCAAAAAAGCCGTCCTCATCGGCTTCTCCTCAAGCAGCGGATTGTGTGGCGTTTATAACACCAACGTCAACAAGTTGTTCAAGAAGATCTACGAGGAATACGCCGAAAAGCTCGGAACAGATGCCATCGAAACCATCCTTTTCGGAAAGAAACTAAACGAATACGCTCTAAAAAACGGCATCAAAGTCACCGAGGCCCATGAGAGTTTGAGCGACGCGCTCTCTTTCAAAACAGCCACCGACTTGAGCGACGCCATGGTTCAGAAATTCATGAGTCACGATAGCGACCGCGTGGTGATGGTGTATAACCACTTCAAAAGCGCGGGAGTGCAAACCCCATTAGCCGAGGCTATTTTGCCGCTCCCCTCCGACGCCATCACCTCGGGGAAAGCATACGACTACATCGTGGAGCCATCCAAAGACGAGTTTATCACAGAAATGGTGCCCAAGGTGATCCGCACCCGTTTCTATTCCATTATGTTGGATGCCTTCACAGCCGAGCATGGTGCACGCATGACAGCCATGCATATCGCTTCCGACAACGCCAACACCCTGCTTCAGGAACTGAAAATCCAATACAACAAAGCGCGTCAAAACGTCATCACCAACGAGCTCATCGACATCGTAGGTGGAGCGGAGGCGCTTAATAATTAAGAATTTAGAATTTAGAGGGAGTTGGGGTGTTTTTTCTGTAGCTTTCATGTAACATTTTTATGTTTCTGCCTACATTGAGGTGTAAACAACCTCAATATGTCTCACTTTTTATATATTTGCAGATGAATAATCAATTCGAAATGGAATCTCTTAATTCTGCATACCAATCCACAACACTTTTCATGGATTCAATTCCAAAGAAAGAGCGAAAGAAATATGGTCAGTTTTTTACGCCACAAAAAACAGCAGAATTCATGGCTTCTTTGTTTTCCATTGATTTAGACAAATCCGAATTAAGATTATTGGACGCTGGTTCTGGTACTGGTCTTTTGACTGTTGCTTTAGTGGAAAGAATTCGAGAAAATGGTTATCAAGGGAAAATAAACGCCGTATGCTTTGAGAACGACTTAAATGTCTTACCGACCTTAAAAGGAAATCTCGAAAGACTTCAAAGGGAATTAGGTGTCGATTATGAAATACACTCCGAAAACTATTTGACATCTCAAAACTTTATCCAAAAGGATTTTTACAAGGACGAACTCAAACCATTTGATTTAATTATTGGCAATCCCCCTTATTTGAAGATTTCCAAAGACGCATCCGAAGCCAAGGTAATGACAGAAATATGTCATGGGGCTCCCAATTTATACTTCCTTTTTTGGGCAATGGGTATTCATAACTTAAACCCCGAAGGCGAATTAGTCTATATCATTCCTCGATCATGGACTTCAGGCGCTTATTTTGAACGGTTTCGCAAGTTCTTATTCAAACATTGTGTGATTACAAACATACACCTCTTCAGAAGTCGCGACAAAGTCTTCGATGGTGAATCTGTCTTACAAGAAACCATGATTATTAAGGTTAAAAAAACGAATAAGCAGCCCCAACGCATCAAAATCTCATCGTCCCAAACCTCGGATTTTAAGGATATTCGATATTTTGAAGTAAATTACGATACGGTAGTTTCAGAAAACCAATTCGTATTTCTTGTTACCAACAAAGAAGAAGCCCAAATACTCTCTCGAGTTAACAGCCAAACCAACACACTGGAAACAGACAATCTTCGCATGCGCACAGGTCTTATTGTGGATTTTCGCACACGAGAAGTTTTAAGCAACAATGAGGTAAATGGAGCCTACCCTCTGTTTTATTCACATCATATTAAGGATGGCAGAATCTCATGGCCGAATGGAAAAGAGGCAGAATACATAGTAACAGATAACAATGGTTATTTGCAAGAAAATGCTGATTATCTTTTTGTCAAACGCTTCACTTCAAAAGAAGAAAAAAGAAGATTACAATGTGGCATATATTTGAAAGAGGAATTCAATCAATACAAATACATCAGCACACAGAACAAAATCAACTTCATAAAGTGCGACACACCAGAGCTTGCCTACGGGCTTTATGTCATACTTAACTCCACTTTATACGATTCATACTACAGAATTCTAAATGGTTCCACACAAGTCAACTCAACCGAAATAAACCTCATGCCAGTTCCTTCAAAGGAGGCAATTAAGCAAATGGGGAAAGAGCTCATTGGACTGGAATTAACAGAACAAAACTGCGACAATATCATTGACCGATGGATAAAATAGATAGAATCAGAGAACTGCTTGTGAGTGTTGGAATGCCAAAGAGACAACAATCCGATCTTTGCGTCTTAACCATATTGGCAATGGCACAATTAGAGAAAACAGATGGATGGGAAAAAGCCACTAACGAGTGGATGCGAATACACGATATTATCGCTTTCGCAAATAAACACTACGATGTAAACTACGCTGAAAACTCTCGCGAGACTTTTCGAAAGCAAGCTTTACACCACTTCCGCACAGCCGCAATCGTTGAGGACAACGGAAAAGCAACAAACAGTCCCAACTACCGCTGGCGGCTCACAGCAGAGTTCTTGGAAATCCTCAGGAACATCAACAAAAGTCAAGCTCCACTCAAGGCTTTCATAAAAAACCATGATAGTTTAATAGCCATCTATGCCTCGAAAAAGAGCATGGAAAAAATGGCTGTCAATATCGACGGTAGAGATTTCACATTCAGTAAAGGCAAACACAACCAACTTCAAAAAGCAATTATTGAAGAATTTGCGCCACGCTTCGCCCCTAACTCTGAATGTCTCTATGTGGGAGACACTATTAAAAAAGATCTCGTAAAAAATGAAGAACGACTCAAAACACTTGGTTTTGACATCTCGCTTCACGACAAGATGCCTGATGTAGTGTTATTTAGGGCGGATAAAAACTGGTTGTTCTTTATTGAAGCAGTAACTTCAGTTGGTCCAATGAATCCCAAACGTATTCAAGAAATAACCGCTATGACAAACAATGTCAAAGCGGGTAAAATATTTGTCACTGCCTTTTTGGATTTCAAAACCTATAAAAAATTTTCCGAAGACTTAGCCTGGGACACTGAAGTTTGGATATCTGAGATGCCCGACCACATGATACACTTAAACGGCAACAACTTTCTAGGGCCCAGATAAATAAAAAAAAGCTGACCTTGCGGTCAGCCTTTTTATCTTAGGTAATGAACCTTGATTACTCACCCAATTTGATACGGACGAAGTTCAGCACGGTGGCGTCTTTGTCGGCATCCTTAATGTACTGACCAACGGTCTTGGGATCAGCCACCAAAGAGACCTGGTTAAGCAGGCAGTTCTCTTTGAAGAACTTGCCGAGACGACCCTTAGCGATGTTCTGAATCATGCCATCATTGAGTTTCACGGTGCCAGGAACAGTGGCTTTGATCTCGCGAGCCTGAGCACCTTGTTCAGCGGTGATGTAGCCCTTGGTGATGTTGGAATCGATATGGTCATCGCTATCCACATGGTTCGGGTTGATACCCACTTTACGGAGCTCTTTCTCGATTTCCTTGCCAATGAGTTCTTCCTTGGTCTTATCGACGGCCACGGCGAACTCACGGTCTTTCACCTCTTGTGAGATGGAGTCTTCGCTGACGGCGAGGGGGTTCATGGCAGCCACGTGCATGGCCACTTCATGGCTCACCTCTTCGATGCCGTTGAAGCTCTTGTTCATCTCGACGATGGTGGCGAGACGGTTGCCAGGGTGGTTGTAGTTGGCCACGTAAGCGCCTTCAAGGACTTTGAAAGCACCGAGTTCGGTCTTTTCACCCGTGACAGCGCTTTGGTTGGCGACGAGGGCCTCGACGGTCTGGCCGTTGAGTTCCATGGTCTTCAACACGTCGATGTTCTTCACGCGGTTGGCGACAGCCATGTCGAGGACATCTTTCGTGAACTTCACGAAATCGGCGTTGTTGGCAACGAAGTCGGTCTCGCAGTTGACCATGATGACGGCAGCGTAGGTGTGGTCTTCAGTGCTCTTCGAAAGCACGCAGCCTTCAGAGGCGTTACGGTCAGCGCGTTTGGCAGCTTTGGCCATACCCTTCTTGCGAAGGATATCGATAGCGGCCTGGATGTCACCGTCGGTCTCGACGAGGGCTTTCTTGCAGTCCATCATGCCGGCGCCGGTCATTTGTCTCAGTTCATTAACTTGAGAAGCGGTAATATTCATAGTTAAATTGTTCTTTAAAGTAAATTATTTTTTGGCGACAGGTTTGCGCGGGCGGCGGTTACCACGGGGCTTGCGCTCATCCTTGTTTTCTTCCTCTTCGGTATCCTCAATCACTTCATCGACCACCTCTTCAGGTTCTTCGACGTTGTTTTCCTTGTTGAGTTTACGTTCGTTGAGGCCTTCCTCGATAGCATCGACCATCTTACCGACGATGAGGGCGATAGACTTGCTGGCGTCATCGTTAGCCGGGATGGGGAAGTCAACGAGGTTCGGGTTGGTGTTGGTGTCAACGATGGCGAAGACCGGGATGTTAAGTTTACGGGCTTCAGCCACGGCGATATGTTCCTTCATGATATCGACGACGAACACGGCGGAAGGAAGACGGCTCAGGTCGCTGATGGAGCCGAGGTTCTTCTCGAGCTTTTCGCGTTCACGTTCGATCTGAAGTTTTTCACGCTTGGAAAGGCTCTTGTAGGCGTCGCTAACCATCATCTTGTCGATGTTGGTCATTTTACGCACAGCCTTGCGGATGGTAGAGAAGTTGGTCAGCATACCACCGGGCCAGCGCTCGGTAACGTAAGGCATGTTGACTTTGGCGACGAGTTCAGCAACAACGTCTTTGGCTTGTTTCTTGGTGGCGACGAAGAGGATTTTCTTGCCAGACTTTGCCAATTGGCAGATGGCGGCAGAGGCTTCGTCAACCTTAGCCTGGGTCTTGTAAAGGTCGATGATATGGATACCGTTACGCTCCATGAAGATATAAGGAGCCATAGCAGGATTCCATTTTCTCTTAAGATGCCCGAAATGACAACCGGCATCCAGTAATTCTTCAAAAGTTACTTGTGTCATGAGTTTTCTTTTTAATGTTTACATTCGCTAAATACAATTGCCGAGTAGTCTTCCATAGAAAAATCTCAGCAATTTGGATACTAAACAAAATCGCTCGGCTTCGAATAGCTTAACGTTTGCTGAATTGGAACTTCTTACGGGCACCGGGCTGACCGGGTTTCTTACGCTCGACCATACGCGGGTCGCGGCGCATCAAACCTTTAGCCTTCAAGGTGGGACGATACTCGGGGTCGATTTCGCAGAGGGCGCGGCTGATGGCGAGACGCAAAGCCTCGGCTTGGCCGTTGATGCCGCCACCATCGAGGTTGACCTTGATGTCGAACTTGCCGAGGTTGTCGGTAAGCATCAAAGGCTGTTCAACCACATAGTGGAGGATGCTCGTCGGAAAGTACTCCTTGTAGTCGCGCTTGTTCACCGTAATGTTACCGTTGCCGACCTTCATATAGATGCGGGCCACAGCGGTCTTTCTTCTACCTAAAGCGTTGATTACTTCCATGATTATTTCTTAATAGTGTTAATTTTGAGTTCGGTGGGTTGTTGTGCCTGATGCGGATGCTCTGGGCCGGCATAGACGTAGAGATTACGGAAAATCTCATGTCCTAACTTGGTCTTGGGAAGCATACCCTTGATGGCGTGCTCGAGGACAGCGACAGGTTTTCTCTTCAGCTGTTCACTCACAGTGCGGAAGCGCTGGCCACCCGGATAACCCGTGTAATGCACATAGTACTTGTCAGCCATCTTGTTGCCAGTGAGTTGAATCTTCTCGGCATTGATGATGATGACGTTGTCGCCACAATCGCTGTGGGGAGTGTAGCAGGGTTTGCGTTTGCCACGGAGAATCATGGCAACTTCACTTGCAAAACGGCCCAAAATCTGGCCTTCAGCGTCCACGACGACCCATTTCTTGTTGGCGTTTTCTTTGTTGACGCTTACAGTTTTGTAACTTAATGTATTCATTTTCAGTTTAATATGTTTATCCAATTAATGTTTGCACAAAACCATTTTCGCCCATAGCCTCATGCTTTATAACAAAAATAGATAGAACAGTTTTTACTAACGAGGCGGCAAAAGTACGAAATATTTTAATACCTTTGCACGCAGAAAGAAAAAAAAATGTCCATAGAAGTTCAAAACATCACCAAACGTTATGGCGAGCAGCTCGCCCTTAACAACGTCACACTCAGCATCGACAAAGGCATCGTGGGGCTTCTCGGTCCCAACGGGGCGGGCAAATCCACCCTCATGAAAATCATCACCTGTTTCATCCCTCCCACCTCAGGCACCGTGAGCGTCAACGGATACGATGTGATGGACCAGCCCATGGAGGTGAAACGCATCGTGGGGTATCTTCCCGAACACAACCCTCTGTATCTCGACATGTATGTGCGTGAGTATCTCGAGTTCGTGGCTGGCATCCACCACCTAAAAGGTGAAAAAGCCCACAAACGCATCGAGGCCATGATTGAGGAGACAGGACTTGGCATCGAGGCGCACAAACGCATCGGAGCCCTCTCCAAAGGCTACCGCCAACGCGTCGGCCTCGCCCAAGCCATGATGCACGACCCCCAAGTGCTCATCCTCGACGAGCCCACCTCAGGCCTCGACCCCAACCAGCTCATCGAGATCCGTAACCTCATCAAGAACCTCGGACAAGAAAAAACCGTGTTGCTCTCCACCCACATCATGCAAGAGGTGGAGGCCATCTGCCAACGTGCCATTATTATTAATAAAGGTGTGTTGGTCGCCGACGACAAAATAGAAAACCTGAAGCAAGCCAACAACGCCAGCAACGTCATCATCGTGGAGTTCGAGAACGAAGTCACCCAAAGCCAGCTGCTCAGCATCCCGCAGGTGTGCAAAGTGCAACACGCCAAAGAGAACCACTGGATTCTGGAACCCGAAGGCGACATCGACATCCGCGCCAACCTCATGAAATGGTCCGTCGATAACGGCATCATCATCAAGACCCTCCAAAAGGAAGACCTCAGCATCGAGGAAGCCTTCCAAAAACTCACCAAATCGGCAAATCCTTGAAAATCGGCGAATCGATTTTTTGGGAGATCGGCGAATGGATTTTGGGGGGAATCGGCGAATTAAGCGAATTTAGCGAATTGACTTCCTAATAAATTCGCTTAATTCGCTTAATTCGCCGATAAATAATTCGCTTAATTCGCTTAATTCGCCGATAAATAATTAGCTTAATTCGCTTAATTCGCCGATAAATAATTAGCTGAAAAAAAATTCGCCGAGCACTACCAATTCGCCGAATTTTTCGTAAATTTGCCGCCGCAAAACGTGGAAAGATTTGATTTGATTGCAACCACAAGAAAAAATGCTAAACCAATGCTTTTTCCTTCCCTTTCAGTCAACAACTTCCCACACAAATTAATTAATTAACTATTTAATAATCAATTTGTTATGGGTTATTACTTCACTTCAGAATCCGTCTCGGAAGGCCATCCCGACAAGATATGCGACCAGATATCGGATGCCGTCCTCGATGAGATCCTTCGCTATGATCCCAATGCGAAAGTAGCTTGCGAAACCTTAGTCACCACTGGTCTCGCCGTCGTCGCCGGCGAGATACGCACCAAAGCCTACGTTGAAATCCAAGACATCGTCCGTGATGTCATCCAACATATAGGCTACAACAAATCGGAATACCAATTCGATGCCCAGTCATGCGGTGTCATCTCCACCCTTCACGGACAGTCCGGGGACATCTACATGGGTGTTGGCCGTGAGAACCCGGAGGAACAGGGTGCCGGCGACCAAGGCATGATGTTTGGCTTCGCCTGCAAAGAGACCGACAACTACATGCCCCTCACCATTGACTTGGCGCATCTGCTGCTCCGCGAACTGGCAGCCATACGTCGTGAGGGACGACAGATGAAATACCTTCGCCCCGACGCCAAGTCGCAAGTCACCGTGGAATATGAAGAAGGCTGGAAGCCCCTCCGTATCGACACCATCGTCATCAGCACCCAGCATGATGAGTTTATCGAGCCCACCGACGACAGCGAGGAAGCACGACGCGAAGCCGATGAGCGCATGGTGGACAAAATCGAAGCCGACATGCTCAACATCCTGATCCCCAGGGTAAAACGCAAACTGCCCGCTAAGCTCCGCAAACTCTTCGACCAGGATATGAAGATCTTCGTGAACCCCACCGGCAAATTCGTCATCGGTGGACCTCACGGCGACACCGGTCTCACCGGACGCAAGATCATCGTCGATACCTACGGCGGACGTGGTGCCCATGGCGGCGGAGCCTTCTCTGGCAAAGACTCCTCCAAGGTGGACCGTTCAGCAGCTTACGCCGCACGCCACATCGCCAAAAACATGGTCGCCGCCGGCATCTGCGACCAAGCCCTGGTGCAAATCGCCTACGCCATCGGCATCGCCGAGCCTGTGGGTTTCTACGTCAACACCGAAGGCACTGCCCACGTCAAAGACAAACACGGCAAAAAACTTAGCGACACCGAAATCGCCGAGAAGATCCGTGACCTCGTGGACCTCCGCCCCTACGCCATCGTGAAACGTTTCGGCCTCACCAACCCCATCTTCGAGGAGACCGCCTCCTACGGCCACTTCGGACGCAAAAACGAAGCTCGCGACGTCGAAGTTTACTACGAAGACAGCGACACCTTCCGCAAAGACGGCAAAATTTACAAAAACGTGGAGTTCTTCGGCTGGGAGAAACTCGATCTCGTGGATTCCATGCGCGCGGCCTTCCTCTAACGGCGAATTAAATGTCGGCGAATTAAGCGAATTTGGCGAATGATCATGGGAAATCAAGAAACTTGTATTAATTAAAACATCGAAAAACACGAAAAGCACGAAAGTTTTTCGTGTCTTTCGTGCTTTTC
>JAEEGF012434267.1_pt1 | contig 33775 bp, 23 predicted proteins | sample 9134171 | NCBI WGS metagenome assembly JAEEGF01 (sample SAMN16246542, study PRJNA631951) | gut metagenome | biome: gut microbiome; feature: rumen; material: AP-attached | host: Bos | place: Iran: Karaj | collected 2018-10
GTTTGATCTGGCCAGAACTAAAGCTTGGCTTTTTGTTCTGTCCGTTATTACTTTGGTTTGTTACATTTCTGAATTATTCTCTTGGAATTTTTCAGGGTTGCATTACTGTTTATTTGTCAAGGTGCTTGTTGCCGCTGTCCTCAGCGACAGCTTACTTAGAATATCATAGCCATTTTATGATGTCAACAACTTTTTTTAAATATTTATAAAAGTTTTCTTTATGTAGTCCCAGAGCGCCTTGAAGCTGTCCAGAGCAGGCGCAAATAGCTTAAATCCTGTAACGAATTCTATGGTGTAAATAATGGCTGCCGCTTCTATTGCTCCCAGGATCGCTCCGAGAAGCCTGTCAAAGCCTCCAAGGATCGGTATCTCTTTTACCTTGCGAAGCTCTGCCCCCAGGACGGTCATTACTCTATATATAAGAAACGCCACCAATAGGTATCCTATCTTGGGTATGATCTCGCCAAAGTTCTTGTTAAGGACACTACCTGCGATATTCATAATATAGTAGACCGCCGCAAAGGATGCCATTACAGCAATAAGGCCTGCCGCTTCCGCGAACAGGCCGTTTCCTGCACCATATGATATTCTCCAAAGAAACAGGCACACCACCACGATGGTGATGACCAGCTGAGATATCTCTATGCCCATATTGCTCCTATTTAAGTGTCATAGACTGAATGTTGGATGTGGTCACCAGTGTAAATTTGTTGCGCTGGCCTGTGGGGGTCATGAGCTTGATGGGAACAGTGAACTGTCCCTTGTATTTGTCACGGCCGTTCATATCCTTGATAACACATCCTTCGGAATTGTAGATGATTATCTGCTTATTATTGAAGATAATCTCCAGGTATTCCATATCAAAATATGTGGTAAGGACGTTGCTGCCCGAGGTGTTGTACACCTGGAGACGATAGGCTCCGTCAGCGGTATTGTTGGGGAAGACAAGTCCCACATAGGAATCGCTGAAGAAGATCGATTTCACTTCGTCATTACCTGTAAACATCTCTGCCTGGCTCACGGGTTTCTGGCTTCCCGAATAGAACATTATCCTGTCATCGGAAACCGCAAAGGATGCAGAGGTATTCATGAACTGTACATAGGGAACCACTACGCCGGGATATTCGTATCCGCTGGCATAGTTGTCCACGGAGTTCTGTCCTACAGAACCAAAGTTAAAGAAGGCAACTCTTGTCTTAAGCTCTCCGCTCTCCGGATAGAGATAGGATACACACACCAGCTCTCCGTTCGGGGAAATGCTGATATCTATGGGGTATCCACTATCCTTCATGGTGGTCTTGAAGTTGGCCAGAGTGTTGCCCTGGGCGTCATAGAGGTATATCCAGGTGACGTTGGTACCGTCAAGGATCGTAGCCACTACGCCCTGGGAGGAAACGCAGAAGTCTCTGATGGGAAGGTTTGTATCCACCTGTCCCATGGCACCGCCCACATTGCTGACATAGATATTATGGCCGTTGTAGTCACCTACAGCCACTACATCTCCGCTGTTGCGGGCTATGGGGTTCTGCATCTCATAGGTCTGGTTCCACACCACCTGTCCCGAGGGATTGAGGCAACTGATACCATCCTTACTGTATTGAACCACATTGCTGCCAAGACTCAGTACTCTGGCATCGGCCCCATGGATGACATCGGGACCGTCCACTATAACAGCTTCCGAGTAGGACTTATCCCGCCACCCCAGGTAGACAAGGGCAACAAAGATTACCACTGCGGCTGCTATACCAAGAGATCTGAAGAGCACAGCTATCTTGTGGCTTCTTATTCTTTCTTTATAAGAAGGTTCTCCATCGGAATATCCGGTATCGTCCACTCTTTTATTCAGTTTTTCAGCGTACGAAAAAAAGTCTCTTACTTCAGCCAAGATGTTCCTCCGGAGTTAGTTCTTTTACGAGAATTTGTATACCGTAACGGTATCGTACTCTCTGTCGGGTCCGTAGATGCAATCCGGGAATGCGGGCTCGTTGATAGAATTGGGATAGAACTGTGTCTCAAGGCAGAAGCCGTCTCTTGGCTTATAAACCGCGCCTTCCTTGCCGTGAGGATGCTTGAGGAAGTTTCCTGCATAGAGCTGGAATCCCGGAAGCGTTGTATAGCATGTCATTGTGATGCCGGTTGCAGGTGAAGATGTGGAGCAGAACTCCTTGAGGCTTCCGTCTGCGCCGTCAACAACGTAGTTGTGATCATATCCGCCAACGAACTTAAGCTGCTGATCATCAGCGTTGATGTCCTGTCCGATGGTCTTCTCCTGTCTGAAGTCAAAGGGTGTACCCTCAACATCAGCGATCTCGCCTGTGGGAATAGCTGCGGAATCGATAACAGGTGTGTATTTGGATGCATTCATCTTCATGGTGTGGTCAAGGATGCTTCCCGACTTGTGTCCGCCAAGATTGAAGTATGCATGATTAGTCATGTTGATAAGTGTTCTTGCATCGCTGGTTGCGTGATAATGGAGCTTGAGCTCGTTGTCATCTGTAAGAGTGTAGGTAAGCTCAAATACTCTGTTTCCTGAAAAGCCCAGATCTCCGTCTTCAGCCCTTAAGGTGAACTTGACGTAGTCCTGTCCCTCCTCGGCATCCCAGATCCTCTTGTGGAATCCGTTGTTCATGTCGGTATGAAGGTTGTTGGGACCGTCATTGATAGGAAGGATGAACTCCTTGCCGTCGATGGTATACCTGGCGTTAGCGATTCTGTTGGCTGTGGGGCCTACAGTGGCGCCGAGGAAACAGTCGTTGTCAAAGTATTCCTTGTAGTCGTCGTAGCCAAGGACTACGTCAACCTTGTTGCCGTTCTTGTCGGGTACGAAAATGTTCCTGATGGTACATCCGTAGTTGAGGATAACAGCCTCCACTCCGGAATTGTTGCTAAGATGGTACGCATTGATCGGTGCTCCGCTTGGTGTCTCCCCCCAAGCTTCTCTTGTTACTGCCATATCCTTTCCTCCTTAAAATCAACTGACCCTCTTACAGCTCAGTTCTACCCTCAAGAGCTCTAAGCAGGGTAACCTCATCGATATATTCCAGGTCTCCTCCGACAGGCACACCGCTGGCAATCCTGGTAACCCTGATGCCGGTAGGCTTAATAAGCTTACTGATGTACATTGCGGTAGTCTCGCCTTCAAGACTGGAGTTGGTGGCAATTATAACCTCATCCACCTCATGGGTCTGGAGTCTCTGCATAAGCTCTGCGAGCCTGATATCATTGACTCCCACTCCCAGCATGGGTGAAATTGCCCCGTTAAGAACATGATACACGCCGTCATATTTGCCGGTCTTCTCATATGCTGCCAAATCTCTGGCATTTTCTACAACCATGATGACTCTGTGGTTGCGGCTTTCTTTGCTGCAGATAGGGCACACATCATCATCGGTCAATGTGCAGCAGATCTTGCAGTAATGCACATTTTCACGGGCATCCGTAATTGAATCGGCAAGCCTTTTAACCCTGTCCTTGGGGAGATTGATGATATAGAAAGCCATCCTCTGGGCAGATTTCCTGCCTACCCCCGGCAGAGCCGCCAATTCGTCTATAAGACGATTAATGTGTCCACTGTACAATTCCATCAGAAAGGAAAGCCTCCGCCCAAACCGCCGGTCATCTTGCCCAGCATATCACTGTTGGCTTCTTCAGCCTGCTTCATAGCTTCGTTAACAGCTGCAACGATCATATCCTGCAGCATCTCAACATCATCCGGATCAACCGCATCCGGAGAAATAGTAATGTTCTTGAGAGTCTTGTTTCCGAAAACGGTAGCCTCTACAGCACCGCCGCCTGCCTTAGCAGTAAACTCCTTCTCCTCGAGCTCCTTCTGGCTCTCCTCCATCTGGCGCTGCATTCTCTGCGCCTGCTTCATAAGATTGCTCATGTTTCCGGGCATTCCGCCACCGGGAAATCCTCCACCACGTTTTGCCATTTTGTAATTCTCCTTTTCTTAATCTTCTGTGACTATGTCAAAATTTATGGACTGCAAATTTACGTAATTTTCTTCGAAATTCTGCTCCGGCGCAAGCACTCTGGTCTCATACTCCACATGCTTGCCCATCAGGTTATCTATAAAAGTCTGGAACTCCTCGGCGGAAGGTCCGCTTGCATACTTCTCCGCAATGGTCCTTGCGGGGAATACCAGTTGTAATCTGTCATCATTGGCAAGGCTCAGCTTGGCCTGCTGCATAAACTGCTTCATGGGTGAATCCATTCTGCCAACTGCCCTTGGCCACTCAGCGACCAGCTTCTTGATATCCTCGGGAACAGCCCTGTCCAGAACCTTCTTCTGAGCAGGCGCCTGAATCTGTCCGGGTGCCGGTGCCGCTCCTCCCGCGGGCGCTGCCGATACGGCGATCTGTCCGCTTCTGATGGCGCTCAGGGTCTTGCTGTTCTGCTCGTCGTGCTCCTCAAGGATCCTGAGTCTGTCCTCAAGAGAGTCCTCATCCTTGTCCATCTGCGGCTTGCAGAGCTTGATGAGAGTGATCTCTATCAGGATACGTTTCTGAGTTGCGAATCTGATATTGGATGACAACTCGGAAAAGACTCTGATAAATCGCAATATGGTATCGGAATCCGCTCCGGCTGCCTGTTCCTTTAATGATTTGAGATTGTCGGTGGAAATGTCCACCACATCCTCCATCTGATCGGAGGCCTGAACCAGCATCAGGTTTCTCAGGTACCAGACAAAGTCATTTACAAACTGTGTCAGTTCTCTTCCCTGGATAACCACATCCGACAGCACCGTCAGTGCCGCGTTGGCGTTCTGTTCATACAGGGCGGAAAAGAGCTTCCGGAAGACCTCTGTATCAACGGCTCCCAGTACGCTGAGAACCTTGTCATAGGTCAGCTCCTCTCCAAAGTTAAAGGCTATGCACTGATCCAAAAGACTCAGGGAATCTCGCATAGAGCCGTCAGCCACCTTGGCCACATATCTGAGGGCCTTGTCCTCAACCTTGATACCCTCTGCATCTACTACCTCTCTAAGTCTGTCCTGAATGGTATCGATGGTGATCCTGTGGAAATCATATCTCTGACATCTGGACAGAATGGTGATTGGTATCTTGTGAACCTCAGTGGTAGCAAGAATAAACATCACGTAAGACGGAGGCTCCTCAAGAGTCTTAAGAAGCGCGTTAAAAGCTCCCGCAGACAACATGTGGACCTCGTCGATGATGTAGACTTTTCTTTTGCCTTTGGTAGGTGAATAAGAGACTTCGTCGATGATCTCTCTGACATTATCAACGCCGTTATTGGAAGCAGCATCGATCTCGATGACGTTCATGCTGTTGCCGGCTGCAATCTCCCTGCACATCTCGCACTCGCCGCAGGGACTTCCGTCCACCGGGTGCTCGCAGTTAACCGCCTTGGCCAATATCTTGGCAACAGAAGTCTTACCTGTTCCGCGAGTTCCGCAGAACAGGTAAGCATGTCCGACTCTGTCTGATCTGATCTGATTCTTGAGCGTCGTAATTATGTGATCCTGGCCCTTGACGTCCTCAAAGACCGGAGGTCTGAATTTCCTGTATAAAGCTACATAACCCATTGTAAAAAACTACTCCAACAAAACTTTAAATCACTTAATCCCCGAAGCAAACGCCAAGGATCTTGGCCTCCTTGATGATGCTGGCATCAGGTGATACATATTTAAGCTTGCCTGCGATCTCTGAAAGAGGAACCTTAACGATCTCTCTGTTCTTGTAGGCAACCATATATCCGTATTCCTTTTTGAGGATCAGCATGCCGGCCTCGGCGCCCAGTCTTGAAGCAAAGACTCTGTCGTAGGGATCGGGAGCTCCGCCCCTCTGCATGTGTCCGGGAACCGTAACTCTGACCTCATGTCCGGTCTTCTTCTGAATGGCCTCAGCAATCTCGTAGGAAACAGAAGGGTACTTGTAATTGGCCATCTTCTCCTTGTATTCCTTCTTGGAGAGCTTGGCATCCTTCTTGGAAATAGCACCCTCGGCCACAGCGATGATAGTAAATCTGCTGCCTCTGGCATCTCTGGCCTCAATGGCCTCGCAGACCTTGCCGATGTCGTAAGGAATCTCAGGAATCAGGATAACGTCCGCACCGCCTGCAAGTCCTGCATTAAGTGTGAGCCATCCAACCTTGTGTCCCATGACCTCAATGATAAATACACGGCCGTGAGAATCCGCTGTGGTATGAATGTTATCAATAACTCCCGTGGCAACGTCCACAGCACTCTGGAAACCAAAGGTCATGTCCGTGCCCCAAAGGTCATTATCTATAGTCTTGGGAAGGGATACGATGTTAAGTCCCTCCTCGCTCAAAAGGTTGGCAGTCTTCTGAGAGCCATTGCCGCCCAGCACAACCAGGCAGTCAAGCTGAAGCTTGTAATAGTTCTGCTTCATGGCCTCAACCTTATCAAGTCCGTTTTCATCAGGCTCTCTGATGGTCTTAAAGGGTGTTCTGGAGCTGCCCAGAATAGTTCCGCCCTTGGTCAGAATGCCCGAAAAGTCGCGGGAAGTCAACATTCTGAAGTCGCTGTAAATAAGTCCCTTGTAGCCGTTCTTGAAGCCGTAGAACTCAACTTCCTCGCCACTGTGCGCAATACACTTAACAACGCCGCGCATCGCAGCATTCAAAGCCTGACAATCGCCACCGCTAGTCAACATACCAATTCTCATCATGTGAAAAGGCCTCCTTTGAATCAACTTTATTGTAAATGCACACTACTAGTAATTATACCTTTAAAGGCGTGTTGCTTGCAACATGCTCGCGCCGAGCGCGGTTGCATTTATGCAACTCATTCTCTTCGCGCGAGTGTGCATCCTTAGCGGAGCGTTTTTATTTCAATGGGAATTGATTTCCCATGAAATAAGAAGGACCACTGCCAAGTAACAAGGCAGTAGTCCTATCGTGTTCATCCTGTTTAAATGTCCTGTGTCAGCCACCTGTTGTGCCGTCGGCAGGAGCTTCGGGAGCAGGCGCCGGAAGCGGTGTTCCGGGAGTCCATCCCGCAGGGTCAACCAATATACCATTCTTATCAAAGGTGCAGTTCACGTTCTCCAGAGGAACAGTGACTCCTGCAAGCATTTTGCCGTTGTTGGCGTCAAAGTAGTGCCATCCGTCCGGCAGCTGAACCCATCCGACAATCTGATGTCCGTCGGCGGGATCAAGATAATATATACCGTCAGCAATAGGAGTAAGGCCAACCAGCAGTCTTCCGTCACTCTCAAAGTAGAAGCTCCTGCCCTCGATGGCTGCCCATCCTGTAACCATCCTTCCGTCAGGCCCAAAGTAGAACTTGTTGGGCAACTCGCCGGACCAGCCGGTGAACATAACTCCGTCCTCTCCAAAGAGATAAACACCGCCCTCAACAGGCTGAAGTCCCACAAGTGCTGCGTTGCCGGGACCAAAGTAGAATCTCTGTCCCTGCTCATTGGAATACCAGCCGGCAATGGCAATACCGTCTGCGCCGAACATGTACTTGCCGGTCTCCAAAGCGATCATGCCGGTCTGCATAAGACCGTTTCCGTCAAAGTAGTAAAGCTTGTCAGCCACAGGTGTAAGGCCTGTGCGCATCACGTAGTTCTCATCAAAGTAGCGGATTCCGTCCTCAAGCTGCAGGAATCCTCTCTGGCACACACCGTCAGCATTGGCGTAGTACACGGTTCCTCCCAGGTTCAAAAGACCTGTTCTCCTTGCGCCGTTCTCATCGAAATAGTAACGAGCTCCGTCGATATCGGCAAAGCCTGTGGCAGCAAGGCCTCCCTGGTTGGGATCCAGGTAGTAAATACCGCTCTCATCCTGGAACCATCCGGTCTGTATAAAGCCGTTGGCATCAGCGTGGTAGCGCTGTCCGCCGAGATTGATCCATCCGTACTGTTTGCGGAAGTTGTGGTAGTAGAAAACATGTCCGCCCCAGCTGTTGAAGCCTTCCTGGATGATCCTTGAGAAGTAGTCAACATACAGGTGGTTTACATCAACTCTGGAAGGAACACCTGCAACAGAACCATGGCTGCTGGACTGCCACATAGCGTAATCTCCGGGATAATCACAGGCTGTTGCGTACTGGGCAACCCACCTTGGTGAAGAAACAGCGGGCATCCTGCCTGCAAACCAGTTTCTGCTGGCATAAACCATGGGCTCATAGCCGTTGGCGTTGATGATACCGCAGAAGGTATCGGCGATAGCCTGAAGCTGTCCTGCATTCAAGCCCTTCTGGCATGAGTCCTCTATATCGATTGCTATAGGGAAAGATACTGTATAGGGAGCGATCCATGCAAGAACCTGATTGGCCTCTGCAGCTGCTGCCTCCGGTGTGGTTGCATAGGAATAGATATAGATTCCTGTCCTGATGCCTGCAGCATTGGCTCCGTTAATGTTGTTGATAAACTGCTCATCCAGGCCCTTCTTGGTGGTTCCAACCCTGATCATGGCAAAGCGAACCCCTGAAGCCTTGACCTGCTGCCAGTTTATTGCTCCCTGATATTTGGAAACGTCGATCCCGTATGCCACCTCGGCTCCGACAGCCTCGGACTCAATTCCGGCACCGGGTAAGAAAAGGATTACCATCAGAGCAATGATAATCCCTATAGATGCAAAGAATCCCTTAATACTTTTCAATATACCTCTCCCCCTCAAATTTTTACAAAACTCTTAACATATTATAAAGGAAGAGGCGGTATCGGGTCAATGAATAATGCCCTCAAAAAGCAATCATTTGCCCTCAAGATCGGCCACGCGCACCGGTTCGCCGTTCAGCAGAATGTATCCGGGCGGAAGCTTGGAAGCATCAGACATTGAGGCAGTGTACTTACGGGTTTCATGGATATGAGGCATGGTTCCGGAATTATTCAGTCTGTTTTTCTTGTTGTAGCTGTCATATACGCCGGACTCCCTGTGCTCATGGGCCATGGAGCCGCTCTCTCTGGGCCCTCTTGAATACGAAGAATTCCCCGAATAGTTGCCGTTCTGATTGACCTTGGGAAGGGTGTAGCCTGTGGGCTTGGCGCTTGTGCCGTTACTATTTGCCTTGTTCTTGCGCAGAACCTTGACCACAGAATAAATAACTATGCCATATACAAATAAAGTTATTAAAGCTTCCATGTTTATCTCCTTTTCATGTATACTCTATCTTATCACAAATCAATTGCAAACGATATGGGAGTATGCAACTGCTCCGGAGGAGGAACATGAAAATAGTAATAGCCGACAGAGACAGCGTCGGAACCGATATGGATTACAGCATCTATGATGAGCTGGGAGAGGTAACCTACTACGACGACAAGGTCACAGAGGACAATGCAAAAGAAAGATTGAAGGGCGCCAATGTACTGGTGATCAACAAGAGCCGCATCACCGACAAGCTCCTTGACGATGCACCTGACCTTGAGCTGATCTGCGAATTTGCCACAGGATACGACAACGCCAATATTCCCGCCTGCGACAGGCACGGCGTCAAGGTCGCCAACGTAAAGGGATACTCAACAGCTTCCGTGGCCCAGCACACCTTCGCTCTTCTCTTTTACCTGATGGAGAATCTGAGACACTACGATGAATTCGTAAAGAGCGGCGCCTACGCCAACCAGAAGCACTTCTGCTGCCTGGACATTCCCTTTCAGGAGCTTGAGGGCAAGACCTACGGCATTGTAGGAATGGGTAACATCGGCAGGAAGGTCGCCCAGATAGCCACTGCCTATGGAGCCAAGGTAATCTTCTACGCTTCCTCCGGACACAGCGACTGCACTGACTACGAACAGGTGAGCTTTGATGAACTTCTTGAGAAATCTGATGTGATCTCCCTCCACTGCCCATTAAGCGACAGAACCGAGAATCTCTTCAACAGCATCGCCTTTGACAAAATGAAGAAAACCGCCATCCTTATCAATGTAGCCCGCGGCGCCGTTGTAAATGAGGATGATCTCTACGAAGCCCTCTCACAGGGCAAGATCCACGCAGCAGGTCTCGACGTACTTAATCCTGAACCCATGCGCAAGGATTCACCGCTACTTAAGATTCAGGACAGCGGCCGCCTCTTTGTGACACCGCATCTTGCCTGGGCCAGCACCGAGGCCAGAGTCAGATGTCTTGACGAGGTAAAGAAGAATATTCAGGCCTGGGTTTCCGGGAATCCGAGAAACATCGTCAACTAAAAATCTCTTTTGCCGATCTTGTGAAGCAAAAAGCCCTACCGCATTGAGCGATAGGGCCTTTTTTATATCATTTTTCTTTTCAAGCTAATTTATCAGCAGCAGAAAGGGTTCTCTGTAGGATAAGGCAGAGATGCAGGCTGGTTGTAGCCGATTGTCTCGGCTCCGAGATACTTGAATACCTCGAAGAGGCTCTTTCCGTAGTGACCGAATGCTACTGCACCGTGGTGAGGGAAGTTCTGCTGAATGAGAACGTGTCTGTAGAATCTGCCCATCTCAGGAATAGCGAATACGCCGATACCACCGAAGGATCTTGTAGGAACATTCAGTACTTCGCCCTGTGCAAGGTATGCACGAAGGTGATTGTCAGATGTGCTCTGCAGTCTGTAGAAGGTGATGTCGCCGGGAACAAGATCTCCCTCAAGTGTACCCTGTGTAACTTCCTCAGGAAGGTTACGAGCCATGATTCTCTGGAACTTCATCTCGCAGCTTGCAAGCTTGCTTGTGCATGTGTTTCCGCAGTGGAAGCCCATGAATGTATCTGTGTGCTTGTAGTCGAACTTGCCCTTGATGGACTCGTTGTACATATCCTCAGGAACTGAGTTGTTGATATCAAGAAGTGTAACTGCGTCGTTGCTGATGCAGGTTCCGATGAACTCACTGATGGCACCGTAGATATCTACCTCGCATGATACAGGGATTCCGCGGCCTGTAAGTCTTGAGTTTACATAGCAGGGAACGAATCCAAACTGAGTCTGGAATGCAGGCCAGCACTTTCCGGCGATGCAGACAAACTTCTTGCTGCCCTTGTGCTCCTCGATCCAGTCAAGGAGTGTAAGCTCGTACTGAGCAAGCTTTTCAAGGATCTCAGGCTTCTTGTTGCCTGCGCCAAGGTCTGCTTCCATATCCTTAACAACGTCTGCGATTCTTGCATCACCTGCATGCTTGTTGAAGCTCTCGAACAGGTCGAGCTCTGAGTTCTCTTCGATCTCAGCGCCGATGTTGTAGATCTGCTGGATAGGTGCGTTACATGCAAGGAAGTTCATGGGACGAGGTCCGAATGAAATAACCTTAAGGTTAGAAACGCCGTAGATAGCTCTTGCGATAGGCACGAACTCGTTGATCATCTTGGCGCAGCCCTCAGCTGTTCCAACAGGATACTCGGGAATGTATGCCTTTACGCCGCGAAGGTGGAGGTTGTAGCTTGCATTGAGCATTCCGCAGTAAGCATCTCCTCTGCCATCGATAAGGTCGCTCTGTGACTCCTCTGCAGCTGCACAGAACATAACAGGTCCGTCAAACTTCTCAGCGATAAGTGTCTCTGAAATCTCAGGTCCGAAGTTTCCAAGATATACGCAAAGAGCGTTACATCCTGCCTTCTTGATATCCTCAAGAGCTTCCATAGCCTGGGTCTCGCTCTCGATGATACATACGGGACACTCATAGATGTCCTCAGCGTTGTAGTTCTTCTTGTAGGCCTCAACGAGTGCCTTTCTTCTGTTTACTGCCAGGGAAGCAGGAAAGCAATCACGGCTTACTGCTACCAGTCCGATTTTTACCTCTGGAATGTTGATCATAAAAAATCCCCTTTCTTAACTTTTGTTTTATTTATAGTTTTGCCAATTCTTTGTAGTCTTCCTTGAGATCTGCATAAAGCTTCTTGTAAAGAGCATGATACTTGGCATACTTCTCAGCATTGTCTGCGTCAGGGCCTGTCTCTTTGGCCTTGGTGATGAGCTTGTCGCAGGCTTCCTGAACACTTGCATAAACTCCGCTTCCTACGCCGGCCAGAATAGCTACGCCCAGTGCAGGTCCCTGCTCCTGGTCGATGGTAGCAACCTTGCAGCCGTACAGATCTGCAAGCATCTGTCTCCAGATCTTGCTCTTGCCGCCGCCACCGCAGGCCATCATCTCTTCAACCTTGATACCCATCTCATTGAGGATATCGTTGCAGTCGCACAGGGAGTAGGATACGCCCTCCATAACCGCTCTTAAGAGATGCTTCTGACTGTGAATACCTGAAAGTCCGAAGAATACGCCTCTTGCCTTGTCATCAAGGTGAGGTGTTCTCTCACCGTTTAAGTAAGGCAGATAGATGAGTCTGTCGCTTCCTACAGGAACCGTCTCAATATCTGCATTTATAAGGTCATAGGGATCAACTCCCTTAGCCTTGGCTTCCTCAATGTAGCTCTGGCAGAAGTTGTCTCTGAACCATTTAAGCGAAAATCCCGCTGCCTGGGTAACACCCATGATGTGCCATGCTCCGGGCACTGCACAGCAGCATGTGTGAACTCTGCCCTTAGGGTCGATGCTGACCTTGTCTGTGTGAGCAAATACAACGCCTGAGGTTCCGATGGTTGTGAAAGCTGTGCCCTCCTTAACTACTCCGGTTCCGACTGCGGCAGCTGCATTGTCGCCTGCACCACCTACAACAACTGTATCTGTTGTAAGGCCCAGTTCCTTGGCAACCTCCGGAAGAAGAGTTCCCGTAACCTCACAGGACTCGTGCATCTTACCAAGAAGTGCCCTGTCGATGTTAAGCTTGTCCAGAACCTCCTGTGACCAGTCACGCTTGGCCACATCCATGAGCTGCATTCCGGAGGCGTCTGAAACCTCAGTTGCAAACTCTCCTGTCAGCACGTATCTGATGTAGTCCTTGGGAAGAAGAATGTGCCTGCACTTCTTGTAGTTCTCAGGCTCCTTGTTCCTAACCCAGAGGATCTTGGCTGCTGTCCATCCTGTGAGAGGCGGGTTGGCTGTGATCTCAATCCACTTCTCCCTTGGCATGATGCCAAGCATTTCCTCCACCTCATCTCCGGTTCTCTGATCGCACCAGATGATAGATGGTCTGATAACTTCCCCATTTTCATCGAGCATTACAAGTCCGTGCATCTGTCCTGAAATGCCGATTCCCTTGATGTCTGCAGGATCTGCAACCTTGCCGCTGTCTACCGCTTCCTTAACAACTGCGGCAACAGTCTCAAGAGATGCCTTCTTCCAATCGGAAGGCTCCTGCTCTGCCCAACCGTTCTGAGGAGTATACATAGGATATTCGTATGCTCTCTCAGCTACTACGCCACCGTTCTCATCAAAGAGAACTGTCTTGGTGGCAGATGTTCCAACGTCGATTCCTATTAAATAATTCATACCCTTCTCCTGTCTGACTTAAAGTAGGTCAACAGTATTTCTGACACCACTCAAATCTTATATCAATACAACTTTAAATACAACATGACAAATTAATGAATTTATACCGTAAAAACTAGACAATTCGTCCGATGCTTGTACTTGTTCTATATTTAAATCTGTACATCTTTCTCAATGCATTTCACACCGGTGAGTTTTTCGGATCTCTCATCGGGCTGTGAGCATCCGGCGAAGAGCTTAAAGCTCTTGGAAAAGAGCTCTCTGTTGCCCTCTTCGTCCACTGAAGTAAAGGCCCTTGCATCCAGCTCGACAGTGAACTTCTCCTCCTGTCCGGCAGCGAGATGAATTCTCTTAAAGCCACAGAGGCAGGGATTCGGAATTGCCAGCTCATAACCGGTATCCTTGATGTATAACTGAAGCACCTCATCGGTATCTGTCTTGCCCTCGTTAACGGCTGTGATCTCAACGGTTGCTCCGTCAAACTTTCCGTCGGCTGACTTTAAGGTAACCGTCATATCTTTGGCCCTGCATTTTCCGTAGGTAAGGCCGTATCCGAAGGGATAGAGCGGCTCGCCTGTAAAGTATCTGTATGTCCTGTTCTTCATGGAGTAATCAGTGAAGGCAGGAAGCTCATCTGTGCTGTGATAGAAGGTGACAGGAAGCTTACCTGAAGGAGATACATCTCCAAAGAGGATGTCTGCCATATCCTGTCCGCCCCTTGCTCCGGGATACCAGGCCTGGATCACGGCTGCAGCCTTGTCCTGAGCGTTTCCGAGATTGATGGCACTTCCTGACATGTTGATAACTATGGTGGGCTTACCCATATCAAGAACAGAATTAAGGAGCTGTCTCTGAGGAATGGGGAGCTCAAGGTTGATCTTGTCACCGGAAGCAAACTGGTTTCCGGCATCACCCTCTTCGCCCTCAAGGTTCTCATCAAGTCCCACAACAACCACCATAACGTCCGAATAGTCAGCTATGGTCTGAACCTCGGAGAGTCTGTCGGGATAATCCTGGTCTGAAAGGTTGCTTAAGTTTGGCTGATACAGATGGCAGCCTTCTGAGTAGAGGACTCTCACATCGCCCCCTACCTTGTCCTCAATACCCTCAAGGACTGTCACGAATCTTGATGATGTTCCGTGGTAATTGCCCATAAGAGCTATTCTGGAATCTGCATTGGGTCCCACAACGCCGATGGTCTTAAGGTTCTTTTTGTCCAGCGGAAGCATTCCGTCGTTTTTCAAAAGAACTATTCCCTCAGCCGCTGCTCTGTGGGCAACCTTCTGATGCTCGTCGCACTCAACCACTGTGAACGGTATATTGTCGTACTCGGTCTTATCAAACATTCCAAGAAGGAATCTTGTAGTAAACAGTCTTACGCAGGACTCTGTGATCTGCTCCTCTGTGATGAGACCTGCTCTGTAGGCGTTCATCATCTTCTGGTAGGTACAGCCGCAGTTCACATCGCATCCCATGTCAAGAGCCAGCTTAACGGACTCCTCGGCGGTTGCTGTAACCTTGTGGTTTTCGTGGAAATCTCTGATAGCCCAGCAGTCTGATACAAAGTGTCCCTCAAAGCCCCACTTACCTCTGAGGTAACCTTTCATGAGAGGCTCGTTGGCGCAACAGGGTTCTCCGTTGGTCCTGTTGTAGGCGCCCATTACCGACTCAACCTTGCCGTCCTTTACACAGGTCTCAAAGGCGGGAAGGTAGGTCTCCTCCAGATCCTTCTTGGAGGCTATGGCATCAAAGTGATGCCTCTCGCCCTCAGGTCCTGAGTGAACCGCAAAGTGCTTGGCGCATGCTGCTGCCTTCATATACTCGCCATCGCCCTGAATGCCCTTGATAAAAGGAACTGCCAGAGCTCCCGTAAGGAAAGGATCCTCTCCATAGGTCTCATGTCCCCTGCCCCATCTGGGGTCACGGAAGATATTTACGTTGGGAGACCAGAAGGTAAGTCCCTTGTAGATATCTCTGTCTCCGCGCTTGGACTGCTCGTTGTACTTGGCACGTCCCTCGGTGGCAATGACCTCTCCGACTTCCTTCATAAGCTCAGTGTCGAAGGTTGCCGCCATGCCGATGGCCTGCGGAAACATGGTGGCTGTGCCTGCTCTTGCCACTCCGTGGAGAGCCTCGTTCCACCAGTTGTAAGCCGGAACTCCAAGCCTGTCGATGGCAGGAGAATCATAGCGAAGCTGTGACGCCTTCTCCTCGACCGTCATCTTGGACACCAGCTCTTTTGCCCTAGTTCTTGCTTCTTGTCTGTTCATTGCTATTCCCTCAATAAAATTCATATTTTCGTGGTTATTACTACATATACAATTTTATATTCCGAGGGCCCCTATAATCTCACCACATTTTGCCATTTTGTCACCAAAAAAGAGGTTGCAACGAGTGCAACCCCTTTTCTATAAAATGTTATGGCAGTAACTAAATTGTCATTATGGAAGCATATCAGTTCCGGGGAAGTACTCATCCCACTTAGCTGCACGCTCGTCCATGATAGCCTGTCCGCCTGCTGAGAGGTAATCAGCCATGTACTGATCCCATACTGCATCGAAGTCAGCCTCAGCTGCAACTACTGCGTTGTCATAGATCTGATCTCTCTTGGATGAAAGAGTATCGCCTGCGCCTGCTTCTGCCTCGATAACACCAACGTTAACGTTCTTGGGCTCAAGTCCGTCAGTTTTGGAGATCTTGTCAGCTGCGCTTACAAGCTCAGGATCTGCCTCTGCGTAACCATAAGCGATTGAGAGGTCTGCAAGAGCCTGATCACCGAAGTATGTTCCGTTACATGTGATTGTGTAGTCAATGTTCTTACCTGAGTTCTGGATTGCATCGCCTTCTGCTGCGATGATTGCGATAGCACCGCTCTCAAGAACTTCGTGTGTAACACCCTCGTCACCTGCCTGAAGGTACTTGATTGTCTCAGGCTTGGAGATGAAGTCGAGGTAAAGAAGTGATGCAAGAGGCTCATCGTTGGTTGTAGGGAAGAAGATCTTTCTGTCGCCTGCTGAGCTGTAAAGCCACTTAGCATACTTGCCAGCTGAATTCTGGAAGCAATCTACAGGAATGAACTTAGCGTCTTCGCCAACGTTTCTCTTAAGATTAGCGTTGATGCTGTCTTCACCGTTTCTGAATACATAATCCCAGTTGTGCTGGAATGCGCCAACATAGCCGGCCTTGATCATATCGTCCTCAGTTGTGTCTCCGCTTCCGTAAAGAGCGAAATCTTTCCAGATGAGGTCTTCGTTGTACCACTTGTTGATAAGTCTGATGGCTTCCTTGGTTGTAGCCTGTGTAACCATTCTGTCATCGAATCCGTTGATGTAGTATTCCTTATCTGTGATGGCAGGATCCATATATGATGTGATGATGTTAGCTGTTCTCCAGCCTACATCGTAGCTTGTTGAGAAAGGAACCATCTTGGAAGCGTCGCTGCCAAGAAGTGTATCAGCGTTGTCTCTGAATGCGATGAGCATATCCTCGAACTCCTGAGTTGTTGTAGGAGCCTTAAGTCCCAGCTTGTCAAGCCAGTCCTGACGAACGAAAGTAACGATTCTCTGCTGCTCAGCACGTCTTCCTTCAATTGCCCAAACAGAACCTGTCTTGGGATCCTTATCCCAGAGCATGTTCTGGTCGCCAAGCCATGCCCAAAGGTTAGGTGTATCAGCCTTGTATTCCTCGATCATATCCTGAAGATCGATAACAGCATCCATCTGTGCGTATGTAAGAACTGTAGGATAGCTGTATGTTACGCAGATATCGGGAGCCTCGCCTGCTGCAAGAAGGTTGTTGATATCATCAACCTCTGTCCATCTGGGAACCTTCTTGAAAGTTACTTCTACGTTGTGCTCCTCGAGCATTCCCTTTTTGATGTACTCTGTGTACATGTTGTTCTCAGGATCTGAGCCGCCATCATTTCCTCTGTCGTAAATCTCAACAGTGATGGATCTGGTCTCTGCAAACTTTCCGTCTGTAAGCTCAGATGATCCCTGAGGCTCAGCTTCAGTTGTTGTGTCTGTTGTCTGAGCTTCCCCGGTTGCAGCAGTATCAGTGCCGGCGGGCTGCTGATTGTCTGCAGTGTTGCCACCCCCATTATTTCCGCAGGCAACTACTGAAAGTGCCATAACAGAAGCGAGGGCTAAAGATAATACCTTTTTCTTCATAACTATACCTCCGTTTTTATATGTAATTAACAATAACTACCAATAAGGAAGTTCTGCTCTCACCCGCAAGCGGGTTCGCCAGAACAAGGTTCGTACCAGCTTCGACAAAACCTCAGCAGGTACTTACTCTTTGACCGCTCCAAGAGTTACTCCGTGAATGAAGTACTTCTGAAGGAAAGGATAGATGCACAGGATCGGAATTGTTGAGAACATTACGATCGCCGCCTTCAGGGAAGCTGCAAGTCCGGGAGCTGAGAAGCCCTCCTGTGTGGCAACCTCTACCTGGTTGATGTTGTTGATGATGTTGTACAAGAGGAGCTGCAAGGTGTAGAACTTGTCATTTCTCATGTACATCAGGGCATCTGAGTAACCGTTCCATCTTCCTACTGCGTAAAAGAGTGCCAGGGTAGCCAGAACGGGCTTGGAGAGCGGAAGGTAAATACTTATCAGTATCCTGAAAAGACTTGCTCCGTCAATCTCCGCCGATTCCCTCAAGCTATCGGGAATTCCGTAGAAGAAACTCCTCATGATGATCATGTTATAAACACTCATTACGCCGGGAATGATAAGTACCAGCGGGTTACTTAAGAGTCCCATATTCTTCATGAGCAGGTAGTTGGGAATTGTTCCTGCGTTGAAGAACATTGTGATCGTGATAAAGATGTTGATTGCTTTTCTTCCGCGCAGATTCTCAAAGATAAGAGGATATGCACAGAGTGTTGTCATTGTAAGAGAGCAGATGGTGCAGATGATTGTCAGAAATACTGTCCACACAAAGGCTCTTATATATTTGGGATCCTTTAAAACCGTCGCATAAGCGTCGAAGTTTAATCCCTTGGGTAACAGGTAAACCTCGTTTCTTACCAGGAAATCAGTTCCGCTGAGGGATTTGGCAAGAAGGTTTATCATGGGGATAACACACAGAAGACTGACCAGTAAGCAGAAAACAACAAATATGCCATCCCAAACTTTATCGGCTGTTGATTTGATCTTCATCTCTCATATCCTCCCTTACCAGATTCCTCTCTCGCCGAGCTTGCGAGAAATAAAGTTAGCCATCAGCAGGAAGAATACTCCTACAACCGACTGGAAAAGACCTACTGCAGTGGTAAGTGAGAACTGTGAGCCCTTGATACCTACTCTGTAAACGAAGGTCGCAATAACGTCTGCCACTCTCATAACCAGGTTGTTCTGGAATGCGAAAGGTCTGTCGAAGCCGCCGCCAAGGATATTACCAAGGCTCATGATCAGAAGGACCACAATGGTGGGCTTGATTCCGGGAAGTGTGATATGCCACATCTTTCTGAATCTTCCGGCTCCGTCAACGGCTGCTGCCTCGTAGAGCTCAGGGTTGATGCCGGCAATAGATGCCAGATATACGATGGAGCCCCATCCAAAGTTCTGCCAGATACCGAATCCGATGTAGCTTCCGATCCAATGTGAAGGATCATTGAGGAAAGGAATTGCTGTTCCTCCAAGCTTGGTGATAACCATGTTTACAAGTCCTTCGTTGGGAGCAAGGAGCTGCAGAGCCAAGCTGTAGATGATAACCCATGAAAGGAAGTGAGGCATGTAAGCGATGGTCTGCACAACCTTCTTGTAACGCTGGAAGCAAAGCTCATTGAGGATCAGCGCAAATATGATGGGCGCCGGGAATCCGAAGAACAGATCCAGCAGGTTAAGTGTCAGTGTGTTACGAAGTGCGTACTTGAAATCATTGTTCTTGAAAGCCTGGATGAAATACTCAAATCCATGGTTGTTGGCCAGCGGAACAGTCCACACACTCTTGGTGATGCTGTACTTCTTAAAAGCTATCTGTACGTAGATCATAGGTATGTACTTAAAGATCAATAGGTACAGAAGCGGCAGTGCCAGCATGGCATACAGCTGCCAGTACTTCTTCATGTATACGCTGAATTTGACTTTCTTCCGAGTCTCAGCTTTTTTACTCATTACTCTCCTCCTAATGTTCTCCCGCAAGCTCAAGCTCACGGACATTTGTAACTCTCTTTGGGTCCCAGATAGGACTCCGGAAGGCTGACTCCTTCTCTTACGAGAATAATCCTCTCCAGCACTATGCCGGGGCTCATACCGTAAAACGTAAGTGTGTTTTCCCCCCTTACACATTTGACCCGGGTCGTCACCTTTTTGACGTTATCCCTGGCTTCTATTGCCCACTGGGGACTTAAGAAGAACGGGATATCAGGTTGTCTTACGGTATTTTCTATCCTTATCCTGCCGCCATTTATGGCAAATCCGATGTACTGCTCGGGTGTAAAAGTAACCGGTGTCGATGGTGCAAGTTCAAAGGTTAATTCGTATTCGCCATCTTCGGATGCCAGGAACCTGTATTCCACAAAGGGTCTCTTTTTCTCCCCCTTGAAATCCGAAGTTGTGGGGAATACCTTGATGGCGCTTCCGCTTCTGCCGTAGGGTGTCAGTACCTTAAAACCGGCTCCTGCGGTGTCGCCCTTACTGCTAAAGTGCTCTGCCTCAATACAGATGTAACCGTCGCTCTCAAGATACAGTCCCTCGGGACCTCCCATGGGAGCCGCTTCCACCGTTACGGTGGCCGTTCCGTAGCCGATGTTCTCAACAAGGAAAACTCCTGTAACCTTCTCATCAAGAAGAGCTTTGTTAACGGAAAGAGTTATCCGCTCTCTCTTTTTGACTTCGCCCTCTGTTCTTGAGAACTCAAGCCAGCTGCAGTCGGTGTGTATCCTGTATTTAAAAGGCTTGTCGCTTCCGCTGATAAGATCAAATTCCACCTTATCAACGTCGGGCCTTAGCATGTCTCTCCAGGTCTGAGGATGGTCACACCACTCAAGGCCCGTCATGTAATGCTCATCGTCCTTTCTGGAAACCAGCATCCTCGGGGAATGTGCCCCATATACCAGATGCTTGACAGGATATCTGTTATCCTCTTCGTTCCAGTTGACAAAGCCCACATGCTCTGACTTTCCAAAGCCCTTGTAGAAGCCGTTATCCACAGTCTCATAATCCTCTATGAGAGCCGCATCCTCTCTGACGCACTCATCTATTTCCTGAGCCACGTCATTGGCCTCTATCCGGTTCTGTCTTGCGTAGAGCTTGTTGCGCCCCGCCAGGATCCACATTTTCATCAGGTTGGCGGTTCCGCAGGCCGGATAGTACAGCAGTGATACAAAGGCTGACATATCCTGCTCGGACACTTTCTTTCTAAGTGCCGCCGCCTCCTTGAGGATCTCAAGGCTTGTAGCCAGAACCCTGTCTGCTTCGCCGAAGTGAAGCGGGTGGTATGTGTCGGAATTCATGATCTCGTGGCGCCTCTTTTCAAGGAGTCCCGTGTAATCCCATAGGATTTTCTTGATCTTATTCCTTCCGGAGAGAGGTAACATACCACCAAATTGCCTCTCAGCCCACTCATCTACATATCTCTGTGTTATGGCTGCATCCGTGCCGCCCCACTTCTCTATGTCATAGGCCAGGTCCAAAAAGTACGAAAGCCCCAGCTCCTGAGTGCCTATATCTCCAACATTGACAACCCATATCTGCCTGACTCCGAAGTCATAAGCCTGAGTCATCTGCTCCCAAACCCTCGGAAGATAAGTGGCTCCTATCCACTTAAAGGAATAGGGCCCTCCGTGCATGTCCATGTGATAGTACATTCCATAGCCGCCCGGGTGCTGCGCCATCTTCCTGTCCGGAAGCGTCCTGGTGTATCCGCAATTGTTATCGCTGAGGATAAGTGTTACATCCTCAAGCTCAGGATCTCCCATGAGACCCTTGGTCTCTCTGTTGCCGTAAAAGAACTCTTCCACCTCAGAGAAAAGAACTATCTGCCTCGGAACCTTGCTGACATCCTCATCAATGGTCTCTCTTATGAGGTTGTTCTGAGTCTTTAGCACATCTCTTATGAGCTCTATGTTCTCTTCAAGGGATGCGTCAGGTCCCAGTAGTCTTGAATCTCTCTCGCCTCTCATGCCAAGAGTTATGACATTTTCAAAGGCCCGGTTCCTCAAAAGGCCGTCTCGCCAGAATCTTATGATGCCGTCTCTGTTCTTGACGTAATCCCAGGCGTCGCCGTAAATCGAGCTCTCTCCGCGAAGCAGGCTGTACTCCTCTCCGCTTCTCATGCAGGGCTCGTGGTGGGAAGTGCTCATCACCACGCCATACTCATCGGCAAGCCTTGCGCTTTCAAGTCCCGGTCCGTCCATGCTAAAGTTCGATCGCCACATGGCCGGCCACAGATAATTTCCTTTTAATCTAAGGAGCAGTTCAAATATTCTCTCGTAGCACTCGGCGTTAATGCCTCCGAAGTGCTCTGTGGCCCAATTTCCAAAAGCCGGCCACTCATCATTTATAAAAAATCCTCTGTATCTGACCGACGGCTCCCTGGTGACTGTATTCACCCCGTCCGTCAGGAATGCGTTTTTCTTTTTCTTGGGGTATACATGATTCCAGTTAACAAGAGGTGAAACTCCAAGCAGTTCGGAGATGTGGAACAATCCGTAGATTGTACCTCTCTTGTCGCTCCCCGCAATTACCAGAGCGTGATCCACACCTTCCATCGGCTGATCTATCACCTGAAAGCTGTAGACTTCCCATTTCCCCCTTACGTCTGTCAAATCAATCAATCCATTTTCTTCAAGTTCCTTCAGGTAATCGCTCCTGTCCACGGTTCCGTAGATGATGAGGTTCCTGCATTTGCAGCCCCTTATGTACTCACCTGCATGAAACCCGGTCACCAGACTCAGATCCTGCCTGACCAAAGCTGCTACCTTATTGACTCCGGGAAATGATTTGGACTCGTAAGTGAACATTAACCTGTTATCGAAACTTACTTTAGACACTTTTACCCCCAGCAGGTTTATTTTTCACTTTTGCTTGTTGATGATTCCCCATTTCAATGATATAAATAATCATAAGACACAGACTTTTATCATAAATACACAAAAAACAGCAAAATTTTTGCATTTTCCGATATAAAACGCACAAGCGCTATTTGGGGATAAAAAGGGAGATTATACGGTATGAAAAAGTGTTTGAACTTTCCATATACCATTATTGATTCGGAGATCATCTGCGAGCACAAGACCGCCCGCGTTGACGCCTCCGATATTAAGACCGTCCACAACCACGACGGATACGAGGTTGTGCTGTTCCTTAAAGGAGATGTAAATATGATGGTTGAGCCGGATCTCTACAAGATGAAGCCCGGCGACATTTTCTTTATCAGCCCTCTGGTATTCCACGGCATCGACCTGGTGGATATCAGTGGCTATGAGAGAATTGTCATCAATATTCAGTATGAGTATCTCAAGAACCTCGGGGATTCGGAGACTGATTTCAGCACTCTCTTCAGGAGTCTTAATTCCTCCAACATGAATCATCTGATGATCCCTTCAGATGCCCTTCCCAAGTTCATTTCAATCGCCAAAAACCTAGAGGAGGCCCTCCACAGCGACAGCTACGGCCACAGTATTCTGGCCAAGTCCTATCTTGCGGAGTTCCTTCTGATGTCCTGCAAGTATTCCGAGAACGTTCCTCCCAGAAAGAACAGCAGCTCCATGCCTGCGGTTGTGGGACGCATTCTGGACTACATCGACACTCATCTTACTGATGACATCACAATAAATGCAATGTCTGCGGAGCTTCACTACAGCAGCGACCACTTGAGCCACGCCTTTAGCGAAGCCACCGGAGACTCTTTAAAACACTATATTAATGCAAAGAAAATAGCTCTTGCTCAAAAATTATTGCTTCAGAACAATTCCCCCTATGATGTCTGCTTCATGGTGGGATACAACAACTACTCAAGCTTTTCAAGGCGCTTCTCCAATCAGATCGGCATGTCGCCCAAGCAGTATCAGTTATCACACAGGGATCGCTAAAGCTTAGTAAATAGGTCTGCCCTTCTCATCGGGGATTCCGCTCTTCCTGAAGAAGTAGGAATTAACCTGATCTCTCCACTCTCTGGCGTTGTCCAGCTGAAGGTCGAACCTCTCCTTAACCCTGTCGTAAACTTCTGAAGGCACTGCGGATTTAAGGCTGTCCCAGTCCGCAGCAAGGCCTCTCGCCCCTTCTTCGCCCTCAAAGTGGCTGTCATAAATATGCTGGATAAGGGTCTTGCCTGTTTTCAGCATCCTTGTATAGGGTATGTGATGGAAGAACAGTAAAAGCTCCTCCGGACATGTATCCGGGCCATTGTACATCTTCGCATTCTCTTCATAGTACTGCTGCGCGTAGCCTGTGCCCTTGTCTGTTCTGTCAACGCCGATTCCCAGATGATCTGCCCTGTGGTAGGTTCCCCATCTTGAATATTCATAGCCGTCAACGCTAGGTCCGTAGTGAGTTGCCGGAGTCACCATCCATCCGATTCCCAGAGGACTTGTGTATTTCTCGTAGATTTCCCTTGATCTTAACAGCATATTGCAGAGAATCTCTGTTTCCTTGCCGGGAAGGTTGTAGGTCTGAGCAATCCACTCTTTGGCAATCTGCTCAGCTGTCAGCTCTGTGTCAAAAGAGAGCCTTCCAAAGCCATACAGATTGGCTGCTGCCAGGTCATTTCCGGTCCAGTTTGCGTCGTTTCCGGTGTTGATGACTGCTGCCATTCCCGCATTTCTGTTGCCCATGGTCCTGCCGCTTACAACATCTGCCACAGTATCCTTGTCTGAGCCGCAGTGGGTGTGGAAGTCCAGAACCTCCTTAAAGAGCGGAATAAGATAGCACAGGTCGATCTGATGTCCCGTATATTCCTGAGCTATCTGAACCTCCAGCATCTGGTTGGTGTGCTGCAGTCCTCCCAAAAGAGGAGAAACGGGTTCGCGGATCTGGAAATCCATGGGGCCGTTCTTGATCTGGAGGATGACGTTGTCATGATACTCTCCGTCAAAGCCTTTAAAGTAATCATAGCCGGCCCTTGCCCTGTCAGTCTTGGTGTCGCGCCAATCCTGGGTGCAGTTGTAAACAAAGCATCTCCATATGATAAGGCCGCCGTAAGGTTTGATCACATCTGCCAGCATATTGGCGCCGTCGGCCTGAGTACGCCCGTAGGTAAAGGGTCCGGGACGCCCCTCGGAATCTGCCTTTACCAGGAATCCTCCCAGGAGAGGAACGTTGTCGTAGACCTCTTTAATCTTGTCCTGCCACCAGGAAATCACCTGTGCATCCAGAGGATCGCAGGTCTTCAGGTCTCCGATCTCTATGGGAGATGCAAAGTTAAGTGACAGGTACAGGCGGATGCCGTAGCCGTCAAATATTTCGGATAGCTCCCTGACCTTGTCAAAGTATCTGTCTGTAATGAGGTAGGAGGCTGCGCCCTTGACGTTTACGTTGTTGATCACAACGCCGTTTATTCCTATGCTGGCCATGAAACGGGCGTAGTCCCTTGTTCTGTCGTTTATAACGATCTGTTCGTTTTCAAAAAAGAAAGAATTTCCCGAATAGCCTCTCTCGATACTGCCGTCCATGTTATCCCAGTGATCCATCATCCTCAAAGGGTTGGAGGGTGCCGAGTCCTCTGCTACTTCGGCAGTTCTTTTGCCGCAGGATACCTGCCTGAGGATTGCAAAGACGCCGTATAAAATGCCTCTGTCATCTGAGGCTTCAAGTGTGATGCCATCAGCGTCACCCGCAATGTGATAGCCCTCTGAGCTTATTGCAGGGCACAGTGATATCTTAAGGGTTTTAAGGCCCTGTGTGACTGCATCCTCTGCCTCTCCGGCGACCTTGGCGCCCGTGAGGGCTGCGATGCCTCTTTTGAATTCCAGGAGAGCGTTGTCCACTACTTTAGAAGCGCTGTCAACACCATCAGTCTCTATTTTCCAGGCTTCGCCGGATTCGTATACTCTATGATGATCAAGCCATAATCCTGTCCATTTTCCGGTTTCCATGTTTTCCATCCTTCCAGTATCTGTAGCATTGCACACGCCGGCCCGGCGGTGCTAGAATAACAGGGTACAATCCCTGAATTATTTAAGGAGTTTATCGATGATTGCTGATATCAATGCCCAGTCAAGAGAAGATATTTATTACGATACCTTGCAGGGCGTCCTTTTGTATCACAATACGTTAAATGAATATCCGCTTCACTGGCACAACGAGGTGGAGCTGATCCTGCCGCTGTCCGGATCGTTTCAGGTAAAGTTCCACAACGATTCATCGGCGGTTGTTAACTGTGTGCCCGGAGATATCATGCTCATCGCGCCGGGAACTCTTCATGAGTATCTGGCCGTGGCTCCCGGCGGGGAAAAACTTATTCTTTTGTTTGATATTACAAGTTATTCTCAGGTGTCTCTCCTGGTTCCGCTTCTTAAGACTCTGCCGCCATATGTCCATGTAAAGCAGAGCGAATTCCCCGTGGAGGCAGCGCGCCTTCAGGATTATTTCTGGGATATTGAGCGTCTCTACGGAGAGAGCGATGAGTTTCTGCAGATCTCTGTATATTCTCTGGTGACCCTGATCCTGGCTCAGATCGGCAGCATGCATCTTGTGGATGCTGTGGTCCCTGCAGGCGGCTCGGATTCTCAGTCCAAGAATATCGAGAAGCTGGTAGCTGTCACCAATTACATTGATTCTCACAGAAGTGAGGATCTGTCTGTGGAGCAGCTGGCTGAACTGGCCGGGTTCTCCAAATATCACTTCGAGAGACTCTTTAAGTCCAGCATGGGTATTTCCTGTTATCAGTACATCACCAAGCGCCGCGTCATGTTGGCCCAGGAGCTCCTGGGTGACACTGATCTGTCCGTCATGGATATCGCGCTTCAGTCAGGGTTCTTTAGCCTGTCTACCTTCAATCGTGTGTTCAAGGATATTAACGGCTGCTCTCCCACTGAGTTCCGCAAGATGTATCTGCAGGGCGCCGATGTTGCAGGCCGTACCTACAACAAGTAACAGCGCCGGGTTTAATCGGTAACCTCTATCTCAAAGGGCCCCATGGGCAGATTGGCCTTGTTGTAGAGCATTGCACCGGAGTAGGTGTATTTAACAAGGTATCTTACTTTTCTTATCTTTTCCGGTTTTACGCCGGTCTTAAGCAGTATCTTGCCCTCTGCTATCTCGGCAGATGCTTCGGTTATCTTTCCCTTATCATCTACAATTTCAAAGTCGCGGATCTCGTTGCCTTTCCCGATATCCCGTGCCACAAGGGCATCAGCGTGGGCCAGGGTGATCTCGATACGTGTTCCCTTGATGGGTCCTGAGCTCTGTACTTTGGCTTCAACAGGCATAGGTCCGGTGTATTCTCCCGGATAGCCGTACTTGATATGGGCTGCCCACAGAGCCAGGCGCTTTCCTACGCGGCGTTTGCCCGTGGGATGAAGGTCGTTGTCCTCTCCAAGGTCCATATTCACAGTCATGCCAACGCCGGGATCCTCCAACAGTTTGGACTGATCCAGTCTAAAGGTAGGCCATGGATCGTCTACGGGAGCGACGTCTATTACAAAGTTAGGGAGCTGCACAAGGATGTAGGGAAGGTTCTCCTCGCCCCACATGTCTCTGTAGCCCTTTATCATGCGCTTTGAAAGGTCTGTGTAATCCCAGGGCTCGAACGTATTGGACTCGCCCTGATACCAGATGACGCCATCTACCGGATAGTTGTGGCAGGGGGCCGTCATTGCATTGTACAGGCCTGTGGGATGCCAGTTGATAAAATCCGTGGGCGGAATCTCACTGCATCTTGCAGCAACCTTGTAATACCAGGTTCCGTCCAGTGACACCTGAGCATCGTCGTTAAATATCTTGTAATCCTTATCAGGAGTAATCCTTCCAAGTCCATATTCCACGCAGAGCCTTATGGCAATGTGGTTATCCTTCTCTCTGGTGAGGCCTTCCGGAATGTCGTATTTCCTTGGCGGATACTGATACTCGATTCCTCCCACCTTGACTCCGTTTACAAAGACCTCATCGCGGTCAACCATTGTTCCCAAAAAGAGACGCGCCTTCTTGCCAGCCAGTTCCGCGGGCAGATCAAAACTCTTTCTAAACCAGACAGAGCCGCACATTCCCTTAAGATCTGTGTCCTTGAACATCACGGGAATATTCATTTCTTTCCAGCTGCGCTCGTCAAGCTCAGGGTTCATCCATTTCTCAGAGAGGCCTCTGTCCTGCTTGTCCAGCTTCTCTCTCCAGAGAGTAGCATTTATTACGTTCTTGTCAGCCTGGCTCTTTCTGAAATCATCGTCAGCATATTTCTCCGCCTCAGCCAGTAACTCATCATAGCCCTGCAGCATCTCTTTGGACATCCAGGAAGAAATCTTGGAGCCTCCGAGAGAGGCATTGATAAAGCCAATGGTCTGGCCTGTGAGCTTCTGAAGATAGGCCGCAAAGAAGTAACCCGTGGCCGAAAAATCCATGATCGTATCCGCAGAAACCCTGCTCCAGCTACCGCTTCTAAGCTCCTCCAGCGGTCCGTGGAAGTCAGTATCCTCCACGATCTTAAAGGTCCTGATGCCGGGATTATCCTGCACCTGCGAAAGAGCCGGATACCTGTCCTTTACTCTTGCGATGGGAAGCTCCATGTTGGACTGCCCGGTACAGAACCAGACGATTCCTATCATGACATCCTTCACAAGGGCAGACTCTCCCCTGTCATCTGAAACCTCAAGCTCGTAAGGTCCGCCGCTTTCTCTGGCAGGAAGGTAGATGTCAAATCTCCCATCGTCCCCTGCAACACCGGTTGAAGAAAGCTTGTCCAGCTGCACCTCAAGTTTGGCGCCGGGCGCATCCCAGCCCCATATATGTATTCTCTTTCTCCTCTGAATGACCATCCCGTCGGAGATGATCTTCGGAAGTATCAAATGTCCCATTAAAGTAACCCCATTTTCAAACATTATATTTATCTATCGTTGATTATAAAAAACATGGCGAAATGCTTCTTCACATTTTCAGCCATGTTTTTTATCATTTTCTGAGTTATTTAAACCACGCCAAATCCGAGAATTGTAAATTTCCTGTCCTCATGTCCGCTCTTCATGGCGATTGTAAGCTCATGCCTGGCCGGCTCTTTATCGTTGAGGACGATGACCGGATTGCAGTGGGTCCAGTTGTTGACGTGAGGATCCGCATCTCTGACAAACTTGCCATCCACCAGGATCTCTGCCGTGCCGTGTATCGCGGAGGCTGAATCCTTGAATATCACCAGGAGTTTGCTGCAGGTCAGAGTCATCCTGAAGGGCTCGCTGCCATCCAGATGGCACCAGTTGTAGGGGAACTGCGGCGTCTGCTCAAGGCTCTTGTCAAGCTCAACGCACTGAAGATCTGTGTCTTCCCCGGCAAAAGAACCTTCTTCAACCGATTGGATACTGAAGGGACCTGTCAGTCGCTCCATCTCCTTTTTATCAAGGAGCTGCACATGCTCAAAGTCCGCTCCGATGACGGGTTCTATGGATACGACGTCAAGATCGTCAACTGCAGCAGTCAGATCAGCCTCGCCTGCCACATCTACCAGGTGGCTGAGGCAATCTGCCATTATCTGATGTCCCAGGTTGCTGGGATGGAAAACATCATAGAAATACTGGTTCTTGGAGATAACTCTTCCCTCTGATGGCAGGAGCGGGAACTGAGGGCTCACAGCATCCAGAACGCTTACCATGGGAAGATCGTAGCGCTTTCCTACCGGAGATAAGCGGTCCTGCAGGTTCCAATCATTGGAGAACACTGAAAAGAGCAGTATCACCGCGGGCTTCCATGGCTTTGAAAGAGCCATTCTGACAAGGCTCTCGTAGCAGACTCCCTGAGTCTCATCGCCTTCATCATTTACCGCAAATTCTATTACTATAAGGTCCGGCTCCTCTGTGCCGTCCCTTAATACGTCTCTCTCAAAGCGGAGCATTCCCAGCTCAGACGGAGTTCCGCCGACACCGGCCTTTACAAACCTGCACTCTCCGCCCTTCATATATCTTTTGACAAAGTCCTCGTAAAAGACTCTGGCATAGCACTTCTCGTTGATGGGAATCGCGCCTGCACCCTGTGTAATCGAACCGCCCACAAATCCAAGGGTAACATCCTCTCCCCTGCGGGCTTTCTCGATGACTCTGCCAAGCCTTGCCTTGTTGCCTGTCTGCATAAGGCTGCGGGCGATCATGTTCCTGTAATTGTCAGAGGCAAAATCCACAGCACTCTCCTCAAGCTGCACAGGAGCGGTGAAGCCGTCGTTTAAATAGAACCTCACATCGGTTGTAGCCTGAATTCCCTCTGTGTCAAACACGTATCTGATCTGGCCCAGCTCTCTGTCAGTCTCCTTAAAGTCAACGCCGGTGAGGTCTATGACAACCTCCATGCCATCCATGGGAACGTCAGCCTCAAGAATAGTGGCATCCTCCCCGGGGTGATTGGGGTACATCTCGAACATGAACCTGGCCTTTTGATCTGTCTCTTTGGCAGAAACGCTGATGCCTATGGAGTGGATCATCTTCTTGATGCCTGCGGCGGTTGAAAGGTTTTCTATCATGGCTGCATCGGTGACGTTGCCTGTAAGACGGGCTGCGTCAAGAACCCTTCCCATATCCATGTACAGAAAATGTGCCAGACTTCCATCGGGCTGCGGAGCTGCGATTATGTCCTTGTTTTGAAGTATGTAAAAGAATTCACGTTTCTTCTCAGCATCCTTGGGAGCCGCAGGGCCTCCCGTGATATTGTCATTTATCGGCATTGTTATTCTCCATTTATTTAATAAATTTCCAGGAATACAATTCGTACCCCTCTCCCTCGAAAACGAAGTAAACATCGTGAACTCCGGAGACCTTGGTGTCGAGCCTTGATGAGAAGGTCACAAAGCCTTCATCTTCAATGACTCCCTTTCTCTCACCCATGCTGATCTCAACCTCTTCGAGAGCCTTGGCCTCGGGGGAATCAATGCAGACATAAGCCTTTCCGCGGATCTTATCCCTCTCAAGGCCTGCCATTCTCTGCACCTTGAGCTCCACAACTCTGGCTTCCTCTGATCCGAAATCCACGCCGCTTACGCCGATCCAGCTGCCGGTGGTTATGCCTGTTATGATCATATCTCCGCTGCCGGACTCTATGGCTGTGTCGCCAAACTGCCTTGTTTTAATGCCTGCGGAATTGGACATGGTAACTGCAGGTGTTTCCTTATAAGGGTCAAGATTCTTGAGCTGCTTGACACCTGTTCTGGTGCCCTTACTCGGTGCGGGAGCCTTGTCCTTACCAAGCTTAAGCTCGTCTACGTTGGTGCTCCTGTAGCCCTTGAGGATTCCCATTTTCTCTTCCAGAATCCTGGAATGGTAAGCGATGTAATACTTGCCCTCAAATTCAAACATGCAGTGGTGGTTGTTGCCGCCAACTCCAAAGAAGTGCTCGGGATTCTTGAGCACCGGGCTTGCCGGCTCAAAGGGTCCCATGGGATCGTCGGAAACCATGGTGACAATCTCTCCGTTTTGGAATCCAAGCTTATCTTCGGCATCAGGTGTCATGCTGAAATTGGAGCAATAGGAATAGTAGTATTTGCCGTTGATCTTGTTTATTCCTGAATCTTCGAAAAGATAATCCACGTGCTCAATGGGCTTTGGATCTCCGTCTAAAGAGATCATGTCTTTTCCCAGCCTGGCAACTCTGGCGGTGCCGGGGTCAGAAGCCTTGTCATCGGAAGGCACACCGCCTCCGAAATAGATGTAGCTCTCTCCGTCATCGTCCATAAGTACCGCGGGATCAAATAGCCAGGTCACCTCCGCGCAGGTGGGTGTATCTCTTGAGATCAGCGGTCCGCCAATTGGATCTGTAAAGGGGCCCACAGGGCTGTCTGCAGTCAGAACTGCAATTCCGTTGCCGCTGTTGGCAAAGTATAGGAAGAATCTGTCCTTGCCGTCTATGTTCTTCCAGGCCGCTGCGGGAGCCCAGGAGTTCTTTCCCCATTTGGCCTGTCCCTTGTCGCCTGCGGCGTAAACTGTTCCGTGGTCAGTCCAGTTGACCAGGTCCTCAGATGAGATGACGCTTATCTTGTCGATCTTGCTGTAGGTATTTTCCTGTATCTCGCCGTGGTCATCTCTTTCCGGATCATCCAGGGTCATGTAGATGTAGACCCTTCCGTTGTAAACCATTGCATAAGGATCTGCTCCGAATCTCTGCACCATGACAGGATTGTGGTCAGTCAGGTCCTTGTAACTCTTCTTGATATTTGTGCTCATAATTAACCCTCCATGATGAATATATCAAAATCCCAAAATACTACTCCACCAAGAAATTGCTTTTTTCTCTTCATTAATTGCTAAGGTCATTGTCTACCATCTCCGCAACTTTTGGCAATGGTCTGACAATAATTGATTGGAAGAGGCCCGGCGGATACAGTAAATTACAATTAGTAAGCTATATAATGACAGATTCTAAGGGGAAAAACATGTTAAGAGAAACTACTACTGAGAATGGAAAAGTCCGGGGGCTTCCCGGAAACGATCCTCGTATCACAGTCTTTAAGGGGATTCCTTTCGCTGCGCCTCCGGTTGGGGAAAACAGGTGGAGGGCGCCGCAGCCCTGCGCAAACTGGGAGGATACGCTACTTGCGTACGAGTTTGGTCCAATATCCATGCAGAATACACCGGGCATCGGCGATGGTCTTTATGACCGCGAATGGCACGTGGATCCGGAGATACCCAATGATGAGGACTGCCTCTATCTGAATATATGGACTCCGGCCAAGAAACCGGATGAGAAGCTCCCCGTCCTTGTATGGATATACGGAGGCGGCTTCCAGTGGGGCTACACCGCAGAAATGGAGTTTAACGGCGAAGCTCTTGCTTCCCGCGGAATAGTGGTGGTCAGCATTGCGTACCGCCTGGGATGCTTTGGCTTTATGGCCCATCCCGAGATCACAGGAGAAAGTCCTGACGCGCCCTCAAACTTCGGCCTGCTGGATCAGAAGGCAGGATTATCCTGGGTCAAAAGAAATATCGGCTCCTTTGGAGGCGATCCCGACAGGATCACAATCGGCGGCCAGTCTGCCGGCGGTGCCAGCGTACAGCATCAGCTGAGCTGCCCCGATAACAAGGATATCATCAAGGGTGCTGCCATATTCAGCGGCATCATAAGACTTAATAATTCAGAAGCTGACATCTTCCATCCTCTGACTCTTGGCCAGGCCGAAGAGCTTGGAAAAGACTTTTTTGCCTCTCTTGGAGTTAAAAATCTGGAAGAAGCACGCTCCATCAGTCAGGAGAAACTATTGGAAGGATATGACCTGTTTGTGCAGGATCACAGAAGGATGTTCCCTATAGAGGACGGGGTCTTCTGCAAGGCTGACCCTACCGTGGCAATTATAAACGGGGACAGTCTCGATGTTCCGATCCTGGCAGGAAACACTACAGATGAATTCTCCGAGGCCGGAGTGAACATGGTGGAGCTCTCCGTTAAGGAAGTTTTCCGGAAAGCTAATGCAAACCGTAGCGGCAATGAGTTCTTCTACTATAGATTTGATCCGGACATTCCGGGAGACGGCCACCCGGGGGACGCTTATCCCGGCACCTTCCATTCAAGCGATCTTTGGTTCTTCTTTAATACTCTCGGAAAGTGCCACAGACCTTTTGCCGGAAGGCATTATGATCTTGCCGGTCAGATGTGCGATTACTTTGCAAACTTTATCAAGACCGGTGATCCCAATGGAAAGGGACGGGACGGCAATCCTCTTCCGCTGTGGGGTACCTATACCGCAGAGAAGCCCTGTGAAATGGAGTTCCTGGGACGTGGCGCTTCTCCAAAGTTCGAGGGCGGCATAAGACAGAACAGCAAGAAACAGGCGGTTAATCCTTATCTGCCATCCTGGGAATACATTCCCGACGGCGAGCCCTACGTTTTCGGGGACAGGGTTTATGTTTACGGCTCCCATGATATGTGCAAGGGAGAGACCTTCTGTCTCGGAGACTATGTGTGCTGGTCCGCAGCCATAGATGATCTTGGAAACTGGCACTATGAAGGAGTCATCTATCCCAAGACCTCGGACCCGCTTAATCCCGATGGACACATGTGCCTGTACGCTCCTGATGTCACGGTTGGCCCCGACGGCAGGTATTACCTGTACTATGTTCTTGATAAAGTATGCGTAATCTCCGTGGCTGTTGCGGATACTCCCGCAGGTCCCTTTGAGTTCTACGGATACGTCCATTACAAGGACGGTACCAGACTTGGCGAAAGAGAAGGCGATGAGCCCCAGTTTGATCCCGGCGTTATGACAGAAGGCGACGAAACCTATCTGTATACCGGCTTCTGCGGTCAGGGTGATAAGTCAAGACACGGAGCTATGTTCACTGTTTTGGATAAGGACATGCTCACTGTTAAGAAGGCTCCTGAGTTCATTGCTCCGGGAGATCAGTACAGCGAAGGCACGGGATTTGAAGGACATGCTTTCTTTGA
>JAEEGF011940392.1_pt1 | contig 33763 bp, 24 predicted proteins | sample 9134171 | NCBI WGS metagenome assembly JAEEGF01 (sample SAMN16246542, study PRJNA631951) | gut metagenome | biome: gut microbiome; feature: rumen; material: AP-attached | host: Bos | place: Iran: Karaj | collected 2018-10
GCTGCCGAACACATCAAGCCCCTTGTGGCGGTAGTTCCAATTTGTGCCTAAGTCCAGGTCAGGACGCTCGGCCGCATAATAGGAAGCCTGGGTATTGAAACTGAAGCCTTCGCCTTGGGGGCGCTTGGTCTTGATGAGAATGACCGACTCGACCGTGGCGTCATACTTGGCTCCGGGGTTGGTAATCAGTTCCACACTCTTGATGTCCTCGCTGCTGAGTTGGTCCAGTTCGGTCTGGCTCTGCAGTTTGCGACCGTTGATGTAAATGAGCGGCGTGCCCTTGCCGAAGACCTCGATGCCGTCCTTCTTGCGCTGCACGCCCGGCAGGTTCTCAAGCACCGCCTTGGCGGAGCCCACCTTGCTCAACAGCGTGTTCTCGACCTCGGTCTTGAGCCCTTCGGTGGTCAATTTGAAGGCAGGGCGCTGGCCCTTGACAACGACCTCGCCCAGCATGGTCGTTTCGGGCTCCAGGACGATGGTGCCCATGTCGCTGCCCACAGCATCCAGCACACGCGTTTGGTAGCCTAGATAAGAAATCTTGATGAGCGGACGTGCAGCACTGCCAGTGAGAGTGAATGAACCGTTAGGGGAGGTTGTCGTTCCAGCGACAAAGGCGCTGTCACTGGCATCAAGAAGCACCACGTTGGCAAACGGAACTGGAGCTTGTGTCTCATCGACTACGCGGCCTGTAAACGTCTCGGCAGTCGCCGTCATCACAACCAGCAGTGCCATCATCATTGTTAAAAAGTATCTTCTCATTTGTCTATAGGTTTTATTGAGTTCTCATCTAACCGGCAGCAAAAGTATCCTACCGTTTTCCCTATAGACGCATACCAAAGGGTGAAAAGTTGCAACCTTGAAAAGAAAAACCTGCATTTTCACACTTTAGGGTATTAAAATGGCCGCGGCAGTGCCGCGACACAGGGAACTAGCCTTTGGCAGCTGGGTCTTTAGGCCGGTTTCCTGTGCCGGGGCTTTGCCTCGGCTTCGTTTTTTCTCTAAACACTTGTGGAATTACCTGAATTGGAGTATTTTTGCTTTATGGATTGGGAGAGTTACAAGAGCAAGAAGCAATGGGCTGGAGACTTGAAACCGTCGATGAAACGGCGCCGTCTGGGGCATGACTACCAGAGTCGTTGTATTTACATGATTACCCTGGTCGTTAAAGGACGAAGACCACTGCTTGGAACACTCATGGGCAATGGTGAGACCGAGCCTGCCGTTGTGGAGCCCACACCACTTGGCCGGGCCGTGATGCAATCTCTTGTCAATATCCCCCAATTCTATCCCGAGATTGCTATCTGGACCTTCCAACTGATGCCAGACCACCTCCATTTTATTGTTTTTGTTAAGGAACGGATTCCTGTACATCTCGGCAAGGTCATCAATGGCTTCAAGGTGGGATGTAATCATGTCTATAAGGAACTCGTCAAGGGCGACCTGCCTGGCCTCTGGGAAGATGGTTATAACGATATGATTCTTGATAGAGAAGGGCAACTGCAGCGCATGAAGGCGTATATTTTGGATAATCCTCGCCGATTGGCCATGAAACGGTCTCATCCCGATTTGTTCAAAGTCCAAAGAAATATACAAGTGGGAGATTATACCTTTGCAGCATTGGGGAATGTATTCCTGTTGGATGCTCCATGCCTGATGCAAGTGCAGTGTACCCGCAGACTCACAACACCGCAAATTACAGCAACTGTGCAGCAGTTCCTGTCACATGCCCAGAACGGGGCAGTTCTTGTTTCACCGAGCATCAGTCCAGGAGAAAAGGCTGTGATGAAGGCAGCCTTCGAGCATGGATATCCAGTTATCGTGCTTCAGGAAAACGGCTTCGCACCCTTGGCCAAGCCAGGAGGTCGCCGTTTTGATGCCTGCGCTCAAGGGCGACTACTCATGCTGGCTCCATGGGAACGTCACAACGACAGGAGGGTGATTAAGCGCAACCAGTGTCTTGACCTCAATGAGATGGCGAGGGTAATCTGCCTCAAGAGCGAGCAGTAAATGGCCGCGGCAGAGCCGCGACACAGGGAACAGGCCTAACTAGGCTGGTTTCCCTTGCCGTGGCTCTGCCACGGCCATTCGATGGGGTAGAGGCCGAGGGGGAGGGTGAATCAACAGGTTACCAGGGGTCTCCTGCTTGGGATTCTTCCATGAGTTCTTTGCCGTAGGGAGTCAGGTACTCGGGGGCGTTTGGATCGTTGGGATAAAAGAGGGGCACATCGATGTCGCCTTGGGCGAAACTGGCTATCTCATAGACCTGATAGACGAGATGCAGGAATCCCTCTTCGAAATACCATACCGAAGGAATCTTTATGATACCGTCATCGGGGAGGAACAGGTCCTCTTCGGTGTAGTCATACTTAAGGTTGATGGATTTCATGATGTGTGGGCGGATTAATTCCGGGTCAATCAAGATATCCTCTAAAGTGACGATTTTGCCGAGTTCGGTATCATAGGTAATGTAGTTGTGGACATACATGCCATGGGCTGCTCCTGCAAAGTAATAATAGCTAAACAGATGGAATACGGCGAACCTCTTGCCCAAGGCCTTGAGTTCAACTGTGTTGAAAGTGGAAGAATAAGCGTACTCTAGATCTTTAAAATCGTCAAGAATCAGATAGGGGCCGTTCTCGCCAAAAGGCACACTCTCGTTGTCGGTGTACAGCAAATACTCGATGGCCTTGTCCATCAACTTGATGTCGTCCTTGCCGGTCAGCCAATTGCAGATGGAATCTTGCAGTATAGGGCACTCCTTGCCATTGAGCATCGCTGGCCATAAAGCTTTAATGGTGTTTTGCTGATAGACTGCGTCTTCTCCTTCACCCAGTTTTGCTTTGACGGTTTTGTCGATGTTATAGAACTGGCACGGTTTTCCGTAAGACAATGATTGTCCCAAGGCAGGGGTTGCCCACGCCATGACCATCATTGAGGCCAAGATAATAATTACCTTTTTCATGTGGGATAATATTGGTAAGTGTGAGGTATAGGCTATTCGGAGTAGTCGATGAGCTCTAGGCCGTAAGGAGTGAAGAGGCGCTTGATTTCTTCGGGCTTGAGCATGTAGGGGTAGATGGGGGCATCGATGGCTCCCTGTGCGTAGCTGGCGATTTCATAGACCTGATAGACCACATGCAGGACACTGCCCTCGATATAGAAGTCTTTAGGCAAGGGCAGCAGTCCGTTGTCGGGGATGAATAGGTCATCCTTGCTATAGTTGTAGGTTTCCTTGATGGACTTCAAGATTGCCGTGCGCAGCAGGGTCGTGTCGGCAACCACGTCTTCAAAGGCAATTGCCTTCAAGGTCTTGAGGTCGTAGTTGACATAGTTGTGGGCATAGACGCCGTGAGCTCCACCAGCCAAGTAATAGTAGGTGTTCAGGTGATAGAGAAGCAAGCGGTCGTTCATGCTCTGCATGATGATGTCGATCTCGCTGGTCGAGAGTCGGTCCTCACCTTCCTTGACGGCATCGGTGGGAACAAGCCGCTCGTTTTCTATTTCGGTGTAACTCGACGGATTCAGCAAGAATTCGGTGACCTTGTCCAAGCTATTGAGCTCAGCACTGTCGGTCATGGCTCTGAATAGAGCCTGCTGGAGTTCGGGGCATTCCTTGCCATTGATAATCTGGGGCCAGAATGCCGAGAAAGAGTTGTCGAAATACAACGTGTCGCCCTCGTCGTCGATGTAGTAGAACATTCTCTCTGCATCGATGTTGTTGAATTGGCACAGAGTACTATCCATGTCATTGTCGCTATTGATAGACGAGGCTTCGCTGTTGTGTTGACCGCATGACCATAACATAGTCGCATAGATGGTCAGCAGGCTGATAAGGATAATCTTTTTCATTGTCATGTTAGGTTAAGTAGTGTAATTGCTGCAAAGTTAGACATAATTGATGAAACTAGATGCGGATAACGGACAAAAAAAATCCTCGACTCACGTCGGGGATTGCTTAACTAATTAACCTTCTAATACCATTAACATAAACCTTAAACATTTGTTCTTTATTCTGAAAATTCAACTGTCTCACGACACCTGGATTTTCTAACCTTAAAAAACTATTACCATGAAAAACCACTGCAAAAGTAGTGCAAATATGTTTTACAACATATTTTTTGAGCATATATTTGGAAATATTTAACAAAAATTTGCGACAAGGCGTGTTTCTTACCGCAAATTTTATATCTGTTAACAATTTGTGTCTACTCTATCGCTTGGATAGAGTAGCGAAGTAAATCATGTCAATTTCCTCGTAGGAGAAATCCCCACTGATGAAATTGCCTGTCTTGAGTTTAAGACAGTCGGAAAGTCGCTGGAGCGCCTGTTCAAACATCTGCTGGTGGTCAAACGCCAGCGGCGGCAGTTGGTTGATGGGGAACCAGCGCGCCACTCGGGCATCGTCACCGCCCTGGACATTCTGAACTCGTGTGAGGGTAAAGTAGGCAATCGAAATGACCCGTTCGCGCGGGTCGCGGTCGGGCGTGGCAAAGGCGCCCAATTGCTCGATGTTGGTCACTTGCAGACCGGTTTCTTCGAGCAGTTCTCGGCGTGCACCGTCGGGGGCATCCTCGTCAATGTTGAGAAAACCGCCTGGGAATGCCCAGCAACCCTTGAAAGGCTCACCTCCACGCTCAATGAGCAGCACGTTAAGGTGAAGACCGTCGTAGCCAAACACGACACAGTCGGTCGTCACGGCAGGGTGGGGGTATCGGTAACAAAATTGTCCTTCCATATCATCAATCTTCAATAAAGAACACTTGCAGTTGTTGTGGAGAGGTGGAGCGCTTGAGTGCTACGGCTGAGAAGGGGACCAGCGTATAGCTGGTCTTGCGTCCGCGGTTCACCTGGTACCTGAAAATGACATTGCCAGGGCTCTGCTTTACTCCAAGAGGGGTGACCATAGTCGCCTTGTTGGTTTCCGGCAGCAGAACAGCGATGACAAACTGCTCTTTCCAATTGATATCGGTGGGTCTCTCGCCCATGATGGCTGCAGGACCGAAATAGGCATCAAATTCCTGTTGGCTGTCGAGGACAAGTCGTTGCATCTTGCTGCAGTCCACATCGTTGCGCACAAAGTAGTTGTTGAGTGTCACATATTGGGTGGACTTGGCTCCTTTTTTGGCTTGTCGTAACTCCTTGGAGGTCGTACACTGGCAACACAGCATCACGATGGCGGCAAGGGTGAGGAGGATATAGAAACGCTTCATTTTGAGAGGTGTTGTTTGGTGATTTTGTCGTAATAGAAGTTGAGCACATCGCTGGCGGCGACAAACGAGGTCTGCTTGCCTGCCAACACCGTATCCTCCTTGATGGAGAGGAGGCGTTCGATTTCGGGGTCGAAGTAGAAGCGCGCCAGCAATTGTTCGTTGATGGTCTCGCGCATCCAGTAACGTTCCTGCTCATGGCGTTTCTCGTCAAAGTAGCCGTTGGCCTTGACGTGGGCAAAATAGCGGTCAATCATGTCCCACACCTTGTCGATGTCCAGGTCATAGTAGCCCGAGTAGGTGATGACTTCGGGCAAGAATCCGCTGGGGGGGAGGGGATAAAGATGGAGGGCGTTGCGGAACTGTGCCGCAGCCAGTTTGGCGCGCTCGATGTTGTCGCCGTCACACTTGTTGATGACGATGCCGTCGGCCATCTCCATGATGCCGCGCTTGATGCCCTGCAGCTCATCGCCCGTTCCGGCAAGCTGGATGAGCAGGAAGTAGTCCACCATCGAGTGGACAGCGATTTCACTCTGTCCCACGCCGACGGTCTCGACAAAGATGGTGTCATAGCCCGCCGCCTCACACAGTACGATGGTCTCGCGCGTCTTGCGTGCCACACCGCCCAATGAGCCTGCCGAAGGGGAAGGGCGAATGAACACGTCGGGCTCGACAGCAAGACGCTCCATACGCGTCTTGTCTCCCAGAATGGACCCCTTGGAGCGCTCACTGCTGGGGTCGATGGCGAGGACTGCCAGTTTGTGGCCCTGCTTGATGACGTGCATGCCGAACGAGTCAATAGATGTGCTCTTGCCCGCTCCAGGCACGCCAGTGATACCGATGCGTCGAGAATTGCCCGTGTAAGGCAAACACTTCTCAATGACTTCCTGAGCAATGATTTGGTGCTCAGCGTTACGGCTCTCGACGAGGGTCACGGCCTGTCCGAGCACGGCTCGGTTGCCCTTGCGGATGCCCTCAACATACTCGGCGGGCGTCAGTTGCGGTTTGCGTTTGCGCTTGAGGTAGGGATTCACGATGGGTGGCTGCTCCACGCCACTGTTCACTTGCAGCCCGGTGTACTGCTCATCGTTTTCGGGGTGATGCAGTTCAGGGCATTCCTCGGAGTGTTGTATGATTCTGGTTTTCTTTGCCATTCTAGTGATGTGATTGTGTATTTATTCGATAATACCCACAAGACGGATGATGGTCTGTGGTGAGTTAGGGTCATTGCATAACAGCGTCAGCGGCACGTTGATGACTTCCTCGTTGAAGGCGGATGTGTCCATCGTGACCGTGACGGTGGCTGTCTTGCCAGGCTTGAGTTGCTGCTTGTTGCACTTGATGGTGATGCCCTTGTCCACAGGAACCCACAGGCGCCTGATGAAGAGTTCACTCTTGCCCTTGTTGGTGATGTGGAAGGTGCGGGAAATGACGTCATTCTTCTTGGAAATGTCCAAACTGATCTGTTCGCCGCAATCCACACTCACGACGGGCGCCTTCTGGAGCTGCTTGTCGGTGAGCTGGTCAAAGCGTTCCTTCACCTGGGCCATCACCATGATATCGGCCTTACCTGCTTGTGCACTTGACGGCTGCTGCAGTGGGGCGCAGGATACTGAAATCGTATCGGCATTGAAACCCCATAATGGTGCGTATTTTGAGAGATAGTGTACCGTGATGGCGACCACCTTTGCAGGGGGAACCGTGTCGGGCACCACTGCAGGTTTAAGGTGGGTCTTCTCACCTGTCACCGACACGATTAACGTGTCGGTCGAGGCATTATAGGCACTCAGGTACAGTGTTCTGCTATCATCCTTGGTGATTTCTCCAAAGGGGATGATGTGCTGGCTGATGCGCAGTGAGCCAGCCTTGAGGGGATACTGCTTGTCCAGCGTTTTGTCGGTAGGAATCACGTGGCCCGTTATTTCCAGGACAGTGCGCTTGATAACGGTGTTGGTGAAGATGATGACCTGTTTGGTGAACTGTCCGGGACGCCCCGATGGATTATAGGAAATCTCCACGCTGGAGGTATCGCCTGGCTGAATAGGTGCCTCAGAGTAATTGATGCCCGTGCATCCGCAGCCTGCTTGAGCCTTCACGATAAGCAAGGGCTCATTGCCTGTATTCACCACCCGTAGTGAGCAGTGTACCTTGCCGTTCTCCTCCAAGAAGACGCCAAAGTCGTGCTTCTGCTCCAGCCAGGTCGCTTCGGGCTGTGCCGCTGATGACAGTGCTATTGTCACCAGCAGTGAAACTATGGTCAGAAGTCGTCTCATTTACTTCTTGGGGATGACAGTGCCCTCGATGGTCAGTGCCACAGTGCGCACTTTGCCGTTAGTTTTGACCTTGACGGTCTTCTTGAAAGCGCCAGGGCGTCCGATGGGGCTGAAAGTCACTTTGATTTTGCCTTTCTTGCCTGGCTTGATGGGCTTGGAGGGATACTCGGGGCGCGTGCAACCACAGGATGCCACTGCATCGATGATGAGAAGCGGCTTGTTGCCCGTATTAGTGAACTCAAAGGTGCAACTCACGGGACCGTTGGCCTCCTTGATGGCGCCGAAATCATGGCTCATAGTAGCAAACGTCGCCTCGGCCTGCTTGTCTTCGGCCATGGCACTCAGTGCCACCATACACACGGCAAAAATCGCTATGAAAAACCGTTTAGTCATTGTCATTGTTCTATTGGTGTTAAGTCTAACCTGCAAAGTTAGGAACATTTTTTTGTGATGCAAACTGAAAGCAGGGAATTTAATATTATTTTATAATAATGAGCTGAAAAAGCCCTCAGTATTTGTATATATTGGTCATCCTGTTTATCTTTGCAAGATACAATTGATACTTATAAATATCTAAATAACAGAATCCATTATGAAAAAGACAAGATTACTCATTGCGCTGCTGGTGATGCTGGTAGCCGCCAGCGGTTTTGCCCAGGACAGTTATCGCGAGGCCGTGAAGGATTATCTGAAAGCGACAGACCAATTTGAAAAGAACAAGTCAACCATTTTAACGATGAGCATGCTGTATGAGAGTGATGGTCAAGTGGACGTTAACCAGTTGACAAACCGCTATCTTGATGAACAGTATGAGAATGACATGATAGACAAGTTCGTTGATGAGATAAAATTAAGAAACATGACTGAGGCTGATTTGAAAGCCGTGGCATCGTTGTTATCCACGCCCGAAGGAAAGATTTTCATCGCTCACAATCAAAAATGGGCCGAGGCAATCTCTGCCAATATGATATCACCATTTATGGCGATGTATGGTACGCTTAAACTTAAACAGGAGAAATTGAGGGCCTATGAAGACGGGGAATGCGATTTGGACGACAGTATGGGAGTACTGGAACTGCTGGGCCCACCTGTTCAGCCCAACGCGGATATTGATGCCGCCTATGCCGCCAAATTCAACGATGTGTTCTCAGGACTGGATGCCTTCGCAGGTTCTCTTATGGATGCGATAACAAAGGGAATCACCGAAGATACCACCACCCATCAAACAGAAGAAGAGCGTGTGGCGATAAAAGACTATATGGACAAGAGCATGCGCGCCCTCATGCTGAATAGTGCATATGGCACTTTGACGCTCGAGGACCTTGATTTTGCCGCCAAACTCAATGCCAACGAGTCCTATAAGAAACTCAATGATTTCAGCAAATTCAACGACTTGTTGAACAATCCCGCCGAGCTTGAAGAATTAAAAAAAGGTAATATTATGGTCAAATACTCCAATTGGATGGAGGAACATGGCGCCAAGGTTACCGAGGATCCCGAAGCTGGTTTGGACTTTTTTAAACTGTTGTTTAAACAGTTCAACTTGAATTTTGAGGATTTTTTCAAAATTGATGAGTATAAATAACATAAACATGAAAAAGACAAGATTACTTATTACGCTGCTCGTGATGCTGGTCGCCGCCAGCGGCTATGCCCAGGATAGTTATCGTGAGGCCGTGAAGCAGTACCTGAATGTGGATGATAAGTTTGAACGTCTCAAACCCGTCATATCGATCTTTAAGGTGTTGTTTGTCAACGATGACAAGGTGGACCTTGACCAGCTGAGCGAACGTTATCTCAATGAGCAATTGGTGGATGATTACCTGGAGATACTGATTTCTCCATTGCAGGCCCAAAACATAACAGAAGCCGACTTGCAGGAAGTTTACTCACTGCTTTCCACACCCCAGGGCCAGACTTTTGCAGCCCATAAAGCGGAATGGGAAAACGAGTGTGATTCCGAGATAATGAACCTCATGTTAGAGGCAGTCCTTGACATGGAGCCTGAAGGGGAATTCGAACTAGAGCCAATTCAACCCGATGCCGACATCAATGCCACCTATGCCGCAAAGATGTCGAAGTTACTGGATGACATGTCTGTCGTTTCGACAATGATTAAGCAATTGGAAGAACCCTCTTCGGATGGTTCCGAAGATGAGATGGACCCAAAGATGATAGACTGGTTCAAAGAAAATATGCCCGTCATAGCACTGAATACTGCTTATGGCATTTTAACTGACAAAGACCTGGATTTCGGCCAAATGCTTTTCACCAAGGAGTCCTATCGTAAATTTGTGGATTTTTCCAACAACAATGATTACGAATCAAATGTGGCCACCTTGTTTACGAAGTATATGGACTGGATGAAGGCACAAGGTGCAACAGTCAAGGAGGATCCTGATACTGTCAGGGATGTTTTGAAGGCTTTATTGAATGGGTAATGCAGGTATCGACAAAATTTTGATAATGAGTATATCGATGATATAGACCCTGGCGACCGCAAGTCCAACTAGCAGCTGCATTATTAGCGATATTTCTTAAATACTCACGTTTCGGCGTTGAAATCAGAGATTTATCTCACGGTTGCCGAAACAAGTTCCACCAGCCGCTGTCCGAGTAATCGATGACAGCGGCTGATGCTGTTAATTGAGCAGGCCATTCTGGGGGAAAACGGATGTGCCTTTAGCGGTAAAAGTGTAAAAAAATTAGACACTTTTATGTAAAAAAATTAGACAATCGGCGTTTTTCTCCAAATAAGATTTGACAAGAATACTTGAATGACTCTATTTTTGTGATAGCAACAGATTGCAGGAGGCTTTTGTTCCTCCCCAAAGAAACAATTATCAATGGCTAAAACTATAAAGATTATGAATACGAGTACAATGATTTCAAGATTGTTGATGACCCTGATGGTGGCAACGGCATCGTTCTTAGGTTTTGCCCAGGACAGTTATCGAGAAGCCCTTAAAGAGAATCTGTCAATCAACGGTAACTTTGATAAACTGAAGGTGAAGGATGTCTTTATAAAGATTAGCGACGACCTCTTCGTGGAAAGTGATCATGTGGAACAGTTAACCGAACGCTACATCAAGGAAGTGTTTACGGAGCATTTGGCTGACATGGTGGAACCCATCATGAAGGAACACAACGTCACAGAGGCTGATTTGAGGACTGTCAACGCATTGTTATCCACCCCCAGGGGTCAGGCTTTTTTATCGCACGATGGAGAGTGGGATGCGAAGTTTAAAAATGCGTTGTTTGAACTGATGCCCTCGTTCGTAGAGGACAGTGTCGCCGAGAATGTCGAGAAAATAACCGTGAATCTCGGCATTGATGTTGAATATGCCGCCAAATTCAATGAAATGATGGAAGCGAGTGAAATCAAACAAAAGATGCTGAGTTTTATGGACGGGCTATTTCCAAGACATAGTTTTGAAGGGTATGAGGATTTAGATGAACCCGATGAAATCAAGGAGATGTTCAACTATATCAAGAAATGGGTTGATGATAATCTAACCACGGTGGCATTAAATAGTGCCTATGGAATCTTGACGCCCGATGACCTTGACTTTGGAGTGAAACTGTTCTCCTGTTCGCCTCACCGCAAAATCACTGATATGTCAGGCATGAGTTTTCTTAGCCTGATGGGTAAATCTTCTGATATTATGATGAAATATATTGATTGGATGGAGTCACAGGGTGCTCAAGTGACCGAAAAAGCCAAAGGCTTGAAGAAACTCATGAATATGGATAAGAATTGGCCAAATGAAGAGCCTATAATCAGTGAAGGACCGATAATCATAGATTAAGACTGAATCACACCACTATCAGCCGCCAGCATAACGATTGTGCAGGCGGCTGCGTTTTTTGCCCCTTATCAGATAATTTGTAACATAAAGTACCTGCTTGTACCGACTTTTTATGTAAATTTGCACGAAATAACCCAATATTGTACAATCATGATGAAGAAAATCTTGCTTTCCCTCGCCGCTGTGACGGCGATGACCGCGATGGCCGACACGCCAATGTGGATGCGTTTTGCGAGCATCTCGCCTGACGGTAACAAGATCGCGTTCTGCTACAAGGGTGACATCTATGTGGTGCCCTCCAGTGGCGGACAGGCTGTGCAGTTGACCTCACAGTCGAGTTATGAATCCATGCCCGTGTGGTCGCCCGACGGCACGACGCTGGCTTTTTCCAGTGACCGTAAAGGTAACAACGACATCTATGTGATGCCCTCCACTGGTGGCCAGCCCAAGCAGCTCACACGCAACAGTGCTGCCGAGACCCCATGGACCTTCAGCCCCGACGGCAAGTACATCTACTATAGTGCCGCCATCCAGGACCCTGCCAGCAGTATGCTCTTCCCGAGTGGTCGCCTGACCGAGGTGTATAAGGTGCCCGTTGAGGGTGGTCGTGCTACCCGTGAATTGGGTACTCCCGCTGAGTACATCTGCTGGAACAAGACTGGCGATTATTTCGTTTATCAGGACCGCAAGGGTGGTGAGGATGAATACCGTAAGCACCACACTTCGTCGATTACCCGCGACATCTGGTGCTATGATGCCAAGACGGGTCATCACACCAACCTGACCAACATCGCTGGTGAGGACCGCAATCCCGTCCTGAGTCCCGATGGCAAGACGGTTTATTTCCTGAGCGAGCGCAACGGCGGCTCGATGAACGTCTATTCGTTCCCCATCGACCGTCCCAGCCAGCTCAAGGCCGAGACCAGTTTCACGGTCAATCCAGTGCGTTTCCTCTCTATCGCTAACAACGGCACGCTGTGTTTCACCCAGGACGGTGAACTCTACACCATGCGTCCGGGCAGTCAGCCCCGCAAGGTAGACATCAGCCTGTGGCATGACGACAGCGACCAGATTCAGCGCATGTCGTTCAGCCGCGGCGCTACCGATGCAGCTGTCTCGCCCGATGGCAAGATGGTCGCCTTTATCGTTCGCGGTGAGGTCTTTGTGACCTCGGTTGAATACAGCACTACCAAGCGTATTACCAATACCCCGCAGGCCGAGAATTGGGTATCGTGGGGCGCCGACAACCGCACTCTGGCCTATGCCACCGAGCGCAACGGCAACTGGGAACTTGTCCTTGCCACCATTGAGCGCAAGGAAGACCCCAACTTCCCCAACGCCACCCTCATCAAGGAAGAAATCCTGCTGCCCTCGACCACGGTAGAGCGCACCCATCCCTGCCTGTCGCCCGACGGCAAGAAACTCGCCTTTATCGAGGACCGTTTCTGCCTCAAGGTGCTTGATCTCAAGACCAAGCAGGTGACTCAGGTGACCGACGGTTCGACCTGGTATGAGACCAACGGCGACTTCAACTATGCTTGGTCGCCCGACGGCAAGTGGTTCACCCTTGAGTTCATCGGCAACCAGCGTGACCCCTATAGCGACATCGGTATCGTGTCGGCTAACGGTGGTCCTATCACCAATATCACCGGTAGCGCCTACATCAGCGAGGATCCCCGCTGGGTAATGGAGGGCAACGCCATCATGTTCCACAGCAACCGCTACGGTATGCGCAGCCACGCCTCATGGGGCTCGCAGGACGACGTCTTCCTGGCTTTTGTCAATCAGGAAGCCCTCGACCGTTACAACCTCAACAAGGAGGATTACGAACTGCTGACCGAGGCTGAGAAGGAGGCCAAAAAGGCTGAGGAAAAGGCTGCTGAGGCAAGCAAGAACAGCAAGAAGAAAGGCAAAACCGATGCTCCCGCTGCCAAATCTGCCAGCAAGGACATTAACGTCGAACTGGCTGGCATCGAGGACCGCATCGTGCGCGTTACACCCAACTCGAGCAATATCTCGGGCTGCATGATTACACCCGACGGCGAGTCGCTGTATTACCTGTCAGCATTTGAGAAAGGTTATGACCTGTGGAAGATGGACTTGCGCAAGCATGAGACCAAGCTGTTGAACAAGATGGGCGGCGGCGGTGCCGACATCCAGGCCAGCAAGGACGGCAAGACGCTGTTTGTGCTGGGTGGCAGCAGGATGCAGAAACTCACCGTTGCTGGTGACAAGCTCACAGGCATCGACTACAAGGCCGACATGAAGATGGACCTGTTCGCCGAGCGTGAGTATATGTTCAACCATGTTGATAAGCAGATTACAAAGCGTTTCTACAACCTCACCTATCACGGCTGTGACTGGAAGTCCTATGTGGAAATCTACCGCAAGTTCTTGCCCCACATCAACAACAACCAGGACTTTGCCAACCTGTTGAGCGAATTGCTGGGTGAGTTGAACGCTTCACACACCGGTGGTCGCTATTATCCCACCAGTGGCGAGGCCACCTCTGACCTGGGTCTCATCTACGACTGGAACTACACCGGCAACGGCCTCAAGATTGACGAGGTTATTGAGGGCGGTCCCCTGGCCAAGGCCAAGAGCCAAGTCAAGCCGGGCACCATCCTGGAGAAGATTAACGGCGTGGTTATCGACGAGAACAATGATTATACCGAGCTGCTCAACGGCCAGGCAGGCAACAAGACCCTGCTCTCGCTTTACAACCCCAAAACCGGCAAGCGCTGGGACGAGGTGGTGAAGCCCATCAGCAAGGGTGCCCTGGGCGACTTGATGTACAAGCGCTGGGTAAAGCGTAACGCACACATCGTGGATAGCCTCTCGGGCGGTCGCCTGGGCTATGTCCATCTGGAGTCGATGAACGACGCCAGCTACCGCGACATCTACAGCGATGTGCTGGGTAAATACAACAAGCGTGACGGTATCGTCATCGACACCCGCTTCAACGGCGGTGGCCGCCTGCACGAGGACATCGAGGTGCTCTTCAGCGGCAAGAAGTACTTTACTCAGGTCATTCGCGGTCGTGAGGCTTGTGATATGCCCAGCCGCCGCTGGAACAAGCCCAGCATCATGCTGCAGTGCGAGGCTAACTACAGCAACGCACACGGCACTCCCTGGGTTTACAGCCATGACAAGTTGGGCAAACTCGTGGGTATGCCCGTTCCTGGCACCATGTCCAGCGTGTCGTGGGAGAGGCTGCAAGACGCATCGCTCGTGTTCGGTATCCCCATCATCGGTTACCTGCTGCCTGAGGGCAACTACCTTGAGAATACCCAGCTTGAGCCTGACATCAAGATTGCCAACAATCCCGAGACCGTCATCAACGGTGAGGACTTGCAGCTCAAAGCAGCTGTCGAGGAGTTGATGCGCGAGTGTGGGCTGAAATGATGAAGTATTAAATTAGGTTAAAGAGAAAAATCGCCTATGACGGCATGACAAATTTGTGCTATCTTTGCGTCCAAATTTGAGAAAAGATGTTATTCGTGAGCAAAATATCGTTTCAAGTTTTGCGCCAAACGCGATTTTTCTCGATGCCTTTTCTGTCCAAGAAATTTCATCGTACTGAGATAATTATGTGAACAAATGGGACCCATTACGGGTCCCATTTTGTGTTTATGATATGTATTGATATTAATCTTTATAAACTTATGACTGAATTCATTACTACTCACTTGACCGACATCATCGGTTACACCGCATCAATCTGCCTGGTGCTGGGTTACATGCCCCAGGCGATTTACACGATTCGCACCCATGACACCGATGGCATCGCATTGCCCACGTTCCTGATGATGGGACTTGGCGGCATTTTCTTTGCTATCCAGGGTCTGTTGCTCAAGAACTGGCCCTTGTTCATCACCAATGTCATCACTACAGTCTCAAGCGCTATCGTATTCGGCATAAAGATGTATAATGATTACTGGAAAAAGAAGTAGATTCCTATAACCAGCATCAGGTGATTGATATCATTTAGTTAGGAAAAAAGCGGGAATTTTCTTTGACGCATCAGAAATAATGAGTAATTTTGGGAAATTCTTCGCATTGTTTTGTGGGAATTTGTTTTGTTTTACATTAAATTAACTTAAAACGAACTCATTTTACCCTTCTCTGTAGAAAAATCATTCATTAATACCTAAAAATATATGAGACTGAAACTGTTTTTGCTATTAGCACTATTTGCCACCCTGCCGATGCTGGCGCAGCGCACGGGTGTGCGAGGCGTGGTGATGGACGCCAAGAGCGGCCTGCCCGTCGTGGGTGCTACCGTCATGCTTGACAATCAAGGCATCTCGGCAACTACGGACCCTGCTGGCAGGTTCCTGATTGACGAGGCAAGTCAAGGCAATGACGAACTGTTGGTCCTGTGCTACGGCTACAAGGACTGGTCGCTAGCGGTTACCATCATCGACGACATCGTTGAGGATTTGGGCGCCATCCAGGTGGACCCCCTCTCGTTTGAGACAGCCGAGGTGTTGGAATACCGCAGTTCAGTGGCCGATATGGCCCTTACTGAGTCGCAACTCGAAGATGAGGAAGGCAATACTCAGGAAGTCGCTCTGCTGAGCGGAGCTACCGACAACCCCTTCTATCAGGCATCGAGTTATACCTTCAGTACCGCGCGTTTCCGCATTCGCGGTTATGAGAACAACAAGACTGAGACCTACATCAACAGCATCCCCTTCAACGATGGTGTGCGCTTTTCGTTCAACTACTCGATGACGGGCGGCTTGAACCAGGCGTTCAGGAACAAGACCATCGGCATTGGCTTGGAGGAGAACACCTATGGTTTTGGTGGTATTGGCGGTGCCAACAACATCAAGACCTTTGCTGCCGACTATGCTCCCGGCACCCGTTTGAGTCTTGCCTACACCAACGGTAACTACCGCTGGCGCGGCATGGTGACCCATGCCACGGGCTTGAACAAGCACGGCTGGGCCATGACACTGTCGGCTGTGGTACGTTATGCCGGCGAGGGTGTCTATCCCGGTTCGTTCTACAACAGCGTGGGCTACTTCCTGTCGCTGCAGAAGGTGTTCAACCCGCAGCACTCGTTGACGCTGACCACCTTTGGCGCTCCCACCAAGCGTGCCGCCAACTCGGCAATCTTTGAGGAGACCGGTCGCCTGATCAACAACATGTACAGTCCCGACTGGGGCTGGCAGGATGGAAAGAAGCGTAATTCCAAGGTGGTTGAATCGTTTGACCCCACCGCCATCCTGAACTGGCTGTGGAAGCCCGATGACCACACCTCGCTGAACACCGGTTTTGCTTTCCACAAGTCGTTCTACAGCAAGGCTGCCCTGAACTGGAACAAGGCTGCTGACCCCAATCCCAGTTACTACCGCTACCTGCCGTCCTACTATACTGATCCTGAGATTAAGGACTTCTATACCGACCTGTGGACCAGTAAGAGCGATATTACCCAAATCCGTTGGGATGACCTCTACCAGGTGAACTACCGCAACAATATGCAGGCCGACCAGACCGGCAAGGAAATGGGTTCGACCTACATCCTCGAGAACCGCCACAGTAACCAGTCCAGCTTCACGCTGTCCTCGGTGCTGAACAAGCGATTGACGAGCAGACTGTCGATGCAGACTGGCGCCAACGCCAACTATACCATTGCATCCTACTACAAGACCATCAAGGACTTGCTGGGTGGACGTTACTGGCTGGATGTGGACAACTTCAGTGAGCGCGACTTCCCCGACAATCCTGATTTGGCTCAGAACGATTTGGACAACCCCAACCGCAAGATTAAGAAGGGTGACCGCTTCGGTTACGATTACAATATCCTGACCCTCAAAACAGAGTTGTGGAACCAGTGGGTACTCAATCTGCCCAAGTGGGAGATGTTTGCCAGCGTCAAGGGTGACTTCTTCCAGTTCCAGCGCGACGGTAAGATGCGCAATGGCCGTGCTCCTGAAAACTCCTACGGTAAGGGTAAGACCCACCGCTTCCTGACCTACGGTGCCAAGGGCGGTATCATCTTCAAACTCGATGGCCGCAACAGCTTTGCTGGCCATGTATTCTATGGCACCGAGGCTCCGCGTCCCTATGATGCCTACATCTCGTCGCGCACCAAGGATGATGTCATCGACCTGAAGGTAGAGAAAATCTTCTCGGCCGACGTGAGCTACGCAATGAACTTCCGTAACTTCAAGGGCGTTGTCACCGCCTTCTATACCGACCAGCGCGACAACACCGAGCGCACCGCCTTCTATGACGATGTGCGCAGCACGTTCATGAACTACTCGCTCACCGGCGTACACAAGCAGTACAAGGGTGTTGAGGTTGGCTTGAGCTACAAGCTGTCGCCCTCGCTCACCGTGAGCGGCGCCGCCAACATTGCCCGCTACCAGTACAAGAACAACCCCTTCGGCACCCGCAGCTATGAGAATGGTTCGGAAGCCGATGTGACCAAGCAGGTTTACCTCAAGAACTATTATGTTGCCGGAACTCCTCAGGAGTGCTACTCGTTGGCATTCAACTGGGCAGGTCCCCACATGTGGTTTGTTGAGTTGAATGGCGCCTGGATGAACCGCTCCTACGTGAGCATGTCACCCATCCGCCATGAGATGCAGGAAGAGTTCTTCTTCCTCGCCAATACTGAGGAGGAAATCATGTCGCTGATTAAGGACTTCAGCGCACAGGATAAGCTTAACGAGGCTTTGATCATCAATGCCAGCATTGGCCACGTGATCTACCTGACCCGCTCAGCTTCGTTAAACATCAACCTGAACCTGAACAATATCCTTGACAATAGGAACATCCAGACGGGTGGCTATCAGCAGGGTCGTACCGACACCAACGATTACACCAACACGTCCACCAAGTTCCCCAACAAGTATTACTATGGTCAGGGCTTCAAGATGTTCCTGAACCTGGGCTTGCGTTTCTAATGTGACAGGAAGAAGATTTATTAACCAAGAAAAAAATCGCACAATAATGAAACGTTATAATATTTATCTGAGCCTGATGCTCTTGCTGGTGTTTGCTTCGGCCTGCAATGACAAGTTTGACGATCCCGCAATCGCCAACCCGACAGCCAAGCACAGCCCCAACATGACCATTGCTGACTTCAAGGCCAAGTATTGGCAAGACGCGGTCAACTATATCGACACAATCAAGGAGGACATCGTCATCCACGGTTGGGTGACCAGCACCGATATCAGTGGCAACATCTACAAGTGCCTCTATATCCATGACGGCACTGCCGGCCTGTCTATTTCCATCAACCAGAATAACCTGTGCAACAAGTACCGCCTGGGCCAGGATATCGTTATTCCGCTCAAGGGCCGTTATGTCGGCAAGTATAATGGCCAGCAGCAGCTGGGTTATCCCGCATGGTACCAGAAGGGACTCACCTGGGAGGCCACTTTCCTGCCCCAATACATGTGGGAGGCGATGGCTGAACTCAACGGCCAGCCCGACTTCTCCAGGGTGGTTCCCATGGACGTGACGCTGAGCGAATTCTGCCAGAAATTTGACAAAGCCACTTTGCTGAAGTACCAGGCACAGTTGGTGCGCATCAAGGGCGTAACCTTTGAGGACGCAGGAGAGGTTCCTTACGCTGAGAAGGAATCGTCCACCAATCGCACCATCAAGGACGACCAGGGCAACACGTTGACCCTGCGCAACAGCAACTACGCTGACTTCCGCTCCATCACTCTGCCCACCGGCAAGGTGGATATCATCGGCATGCTCGGTTCCTATTCCAGCAATACCTGGCAGCTCTACCTGCGCACTATTGATGATGTAAAACCCGCCGAGTAATTGGATAATCAAGCTAAAAACAGAAAAAAGATATGAAACGCTTTAATAATTATCTAGGACTGATGTTCATGCTGGTTTTCATGACTGCCTGTCATGAAGAATTTGACCAGCCGCCAGTTTACATCCCCATAGCTGATGCTGTCCCCAATATGACTATTGCCGAGTTTAAGGCAAAGCATTGGCAGGAAAGTGCCAACTATGTGGATACGGTGACCGAAGATGAGGTCATCCATGGCTGGGTGACGGCCAATGACGTCAGCAACAACATTTTCAAGACGATTTACATCAGCGACGGCACCGCCAGTCTGTCCATCTCAGTCAATCAGAATGAGCTGTACAAGAAGTACCGCATCGGCCAGGAGATTGTCCTGCCCATGAAGGGGCACTATGTGGGCAAGGCTACCGGCCAGATGTATGTGGCAGCACCCTACAACTATGTCAATTACAATACCGGTGCTGTTACGTTGGAGTGCCTGAACATGTCATCCGACGAGCTGGAATCCCTTGTCCAGTTCAACAAACTGCCCGACCCGAGCAAGGTGGATACTATTGATGTCAACATCAGCGACTTCCAGGACAAGTTTGACGCCGAGACCCTGCTCAAGTATCAGGGAATGCTCGTGCGCTTCAGGGATGTCGAGATTACCGAGGCTGATGGAGCGACCACTTATGCCGACCCGGGCAGCAGTGCCATCAACCGCACCATCAAGGATGTGGATGGCAAAGAGCTCATCATGCGCAACAGCCGCAGTGCCGACTTCGCTACCGAGGCGTTGCCCTTAGGCCGCCATGACATTGTGGGTATTCTGGGCTTCTATCAGACCGGTTCGCCTATGTGGCAGTTCTATGTGCGCACCATCGAAGATGTCATTGGCGAGGGCAAGAAGGGTACCAAGACACTTCCCTATTCGGTATCCGAAGCCATTGAGGCTGGCAACATCAGCATGAAGAGTTGGATAGAAGGCTATATTGTGGGTGCCGTAGGTCCCGCTGCGACCACCGTGACCAGCAATAGCGACATTGAGTGGCAGATGCCCTCCACTCTTGACAACACGATTGTCATTGCCGATAGTCCGGATTGCAAGGACTTCTCCAAGTGTGTCGTTGTGCCTCTGCCTCAGGGATCCATTTTCCGTACCGAAGCTAACCTGCGTGACAATACCAACACCTATCAGGCACCAATCAAGGTCATGGGTATTGTGGCTCCCTATATGGGCATGACAGGTATCGTCGAGAACACGGGTACGAGGGAAGAGTATGTCCTCGATGTGGCCTTTGTGAAATTGAGCGAGGACTTCGCCTCGGGCGTTCCCGGCAACTGGACCAACCTGAAGGTGAGCGGCTCCAAAGTGTGGGAAAAAGCCACATTTAATTCTGAGGTCTATGTCAACGTGACAGGATACAGGGGTTCCAATCCGCCCTATGACATCTGGCTGATTACGCCCAAGTTGGATATCAAGAATGCACCTAGCAAGGTCTTCAACTTCGATTCACAGGTGAACAACTATGGCAACATCGTGCTGCAGGTATATCTGATGAACACCAACGATCCCCGTACGGCTACCGTCAAGGTGAAACTCAATCCCACTTTGCCAAAGAAGCCCTCTTCAAACTATAGCGGTTGGGTGAACTCTGGCGATCTTGACTTGAGTGAATGGGCCGACGGTGAGTACTATATCGGCTTCAACTACTATGCTCCCAATGATCCGAACAACAATTACACCACCTGGTGTCTCGACAATGTGACCTTCGGTATGGGTAATCCAGATAACCGTGCCGACTTTGAGACCATGGGCACTCCTAAGGGTCAGATAGGCACTTACACATCTGATAAGGGTTGGGTTGCCAGCAATTGCTACCTGTTTGCTGGCGGTGATTCGAACAATAACCCCTATTTCCAATTCATTGGCTTGATTTCTGAAGATGGAAATAAGTATGCTACGGCTCCCACTATCAACGGTAAGGTAGGAGCTGCGGGTACAATCACCTCACCGGTCATCTCGGGCGGTATGAAGAAACTGACATTCAGCTATGGCGCTCCATTCTCCGACAAATTGTTGTCATTCCGTGTGGATGTGAAGCAGAATGGTAATGTGGTTCAGTCATGGACTGAGTCACAGGATAATGCTGTACGCTACCAAGTCTATACATTCTCTAAGACCTGTAACGTCAGTGGCGATTTCACCATCGAGATTACCAACCTGTGCCCGTCTAACACAAGTACCAACAAGGACCGTGTCTCCATTTGGAACCTCATTTGGGATAAGTAGTTTTTAAAAACTAGCTGTTAGCTTTTAGCAATAACTAACAACTGAAAACCGAAAACGATATGATAAAGAAAGCATTATTTATGGCCCTGGCGCTGGTGACCTTTTACCCAGCGCTGGCTCAGGACGTGGAGGAACAGGTGACGCAGCCTGTTCAGCCCCAGGAGCAGCAAGTTGTTGTGCCTCAAGAGCTGCAGGACCAGCAACAGGAACGCCGCTACCAGATGTATGGTGTGATGTTCTACAACCTGGAGAACCTGTTTGACACCATCAACAACAATGGTGTGTATGACAAGGAGTTCTCTCCTGAGGGCGCCCGTCAATGGAACGGCACCAAGTATTGGCAGAAACAGCACAACATGGCCTACACCATCGGCCAGATGGAGGTGAACGGCTCTCCCGCTGTGGGACCTGTCATCATCGGTGTGAGTGAGATTGAGAACATCACCGTGTTGCAGGATTTGGTGCGTCAGCCCGAAATCAAGGACCGCCGTTACCAGATTGTTCACCATGACAGCCCTGACCGCCGTGGTGTGGATGTGGGACTCCTGTACAACCCGCGTTTCTTCAAGGTGCTGAATGTCACTAACCAGCGCATCAACAAGTATCTGCCTGACTATCCCGAGTTCCGTTCGCGTGACCAGTTGTGTGTGACGGGAATGTTGGCGGGCGAGAAAGTGTCGGTGATTGTCAACCACTGGCCCTCACGCCTGGGTGGTGAGGAACAGTCAAGCTACTTGCGTGAGGCTGCAGGCCGCATGGCACGTGAGACCATGGACTCGCTGTTGCGTGATGACCCCAACCAGGGTATCATCTTCATGGGTGACTTGAACGATGACCCGCAGAACAAGTCTTGCAGCGAGGCTGTCGGAGCCAAGAAGGAAATCAAGGATTGCCTCGCTGAGCCGGGCTCGTGCTTCAATCCGTGGTGGAATATTCTGAACAGGGGCATCGGTACCCTGGGTTACAAGGGCAACTGGAACCTGTTTGACCAGATTATTATCACCGACTACTTCCTGAAGAACTTCGAGAGCAAGGAAAAGCCCACCTTGACCTTCCTGCGCGCCGAGGTGCTGAACCGCAAGTTCCTGCGCAGCAACGAGGGCGACCGTCAGGGCTACCCGCTGCGTACCTTCTCGGGCGGTGTGTTCCTGAACGGTTACAGCGACCACTTCCCCACGATGATTTATCTGGTGAAAGAGGTAAAGTGACATGAAAAATCTATTTCACATATTGCTGGCGTTGGTAGCTCTGCTGCCAGCGCTAGCTTTTAGTATGGATTTGCCTAGTCGTCCGGCAGTCGGGCAGGAAAACGAGGAACAACAGCCTGAACGGCAATATACCGTGTATGGCGTGATGTTCTACAATCTGGAGAACTTGTTCGACACGATTAATAATAACGGCAGGAATGACTATGAGTTCACGGCTCAGGGCGCATACCAGTGGACTGCTGCCAAGTACTGGCAGAAGCAGCACAACATGGCCTATGCCATCAGCCAGATGGAGGTGAACGGCTCTCCCGCCATGGGACCTGTCATCATCGGTGTGAGTGAGATTGAGAACATCACTGTGTTGCAAGATTTGGTGCGTCAGCCAGAACTGAAAGACCGCCGCTACAGTATTGTCCATCGTGACGGTCCCGATCCCCGAGGCATCGATGTGGCGTTGCTGTACAATCCGCGTTTTTTCAAGGTACTGAACGTGACCACCCAGCGGGTGAACAAGTATCTGCCCGATGACCCGGACTTCAGCACCCGCGACCAGTTGTGCGTGACGGGAATGCTGGCTGGCGAAAAAGTGTCGGTGATTGTCAACCACTGGCCCTCACGTCGCCGGGGTGAACAGGCGTCAAGTTACTTGCGTGAGGCGGCAGGCCGCATGGCACGTGAGACCATGGACTCGCTGTTGCTCGATGACCCCAACCAGGGTATCATCTTCATGGGCGACTTGAACGACGACCCGCAGAACAAGTCTTGCAGCGAAGCTCTCGGGGCAAAGAAGGACATCAAGGACTGCACTGAGCCTGGTTCTTGCTTCAACCCCTGGTGGAATATCCTCAATAGGGGCGTCGGAACCCTCGGCTACAGAGGCAACTGGAACCTGTTCGACCAGATTATCTTCACCGACTACTTTCTGAAAAATTACGAAAGCAAGGACAAGCCTTCGTTGACCTTCTCGCGTGCTGAGGTGCTGAACCGCAAGTTCCTGCGCAGCAGTGAGGGCGACCGTCAGGGCTATCCCCTGCGCACCTACTCGGGCGGCGTGTTCATGAACGGTTACAGCGACCACTTCCCCACGATGATTTATCTGGTGAAAGAGGTGAAGTGAAATAAAACTGAATTCAACAATTTTATGCTCCATGCTCCTATTAAAAACGGGGGTTGTGGAGCATTTTTTACTTTTTTGGGAAAAGTTTGTAGCTTTTTGGGAACTTGGTGCGTCTAATGAGTAAACGACAATAAAAATAAATCCACATGAATAAATCAGTGTTTATATTATTGGCAGGATGCCTGATGCTGATGGCAATGAACACCAATGCCCAGGAGGCTTACTACGAAAAGCCTTACACATGGACTTTGCAGGACTGCATCCGTTGGGCCAAGCAACAGAGCATCACTGTGCAGCGCAAGAAGGTGAATGTGCGAACCTCGCAAGTAGATTTGCAGAACGCTAAGGCTAACCGTCTGCCCACTGTAGATTTCTCGACGAGCCAATATGTGAGCAACCGCCCATTCCAGGAATCTTACAGCGGTGTCGTCGGCTCGGAGGTGATTTCCTTCAGCAACAAGAACAGTTACAGTGGCAACTACGGTTTAAACGCCTCGATGAACCTGTACAACGGCGGTCAGACCAAAAACAACATCCGTTTGGCCGAAATCAATACTCAGATTGCCGAATTGCAAGTGCAGGTGAGCGAATTGAACATCGAGGAATTGTTGACCCAGCTGTATGTCCAGATTTTGTATTCACAGGATGCGGTGAAGCATGATGATGAACTCATCGCTCTGGCTCAAGCCCAACTTGAGCAGGCGCGCGCCCGCAAACAGGCAGGACTGCTCAACAAGGCCGATGTGTCCCAGTTTGAGGCTCAGCTCGCCAAGGACAAATACCAGAAAGTTGCCGACGAGACCGCTCTTGAAGGCTACCGCCTGCAACTCAAGCAGCTGATGGAACTTGACGGTGACGATAACCTCGTGCTTGCCGACCCGGTGCTGGAAAACAATGTGCTTGCCGAGTTGCCCGGCAAACAGGAGGTCTATGACCACGCTGTGGGAACCCGTCCCGAACTGAAAGCACAACAACTGGCAATGGACAGAACCTATATCAACGAGGAGATTGCAAAAGCCGGCAGCCGACCCGTGATTAATGCAAGTGCCGGTATCACTACCACCAACTCGACAGGTAACGGCAATATGTTCACCCAATTGAAAAAACAGTGGAGCAACGGAATCGGGGTGTCGCTGATTATTCCCATCTGGGACCACGGCAAGACCAAGAACGCCGTAGCCCGCGCCCGTCTGGAACGCGAAAACACCTATCTGGATATGGTCGAGACACAGAAGAACCTGTGGAAGACCATCGAAAACTACTGGCTCCAGGCGCGCAACAACCAGCAGCGATATATCGCTGCCCAAGAGAATGTGGACTACTGCCGCGAGAGTTATGACCTCACCAGTGAGCAGTTCCGCTTGGGTATGAAGAATATCGTGGAACTGACTCAGGACAAGACCAACCTGAGCACTGCCATCCAGCAGATGCTGCGAGCCAAGTATGAAGCCTTGCTCAACATAGCGCTGCTCAAGTATTACAATGGCGAGAACATCGCTTTGTAGCCATTGCCCTTCAATCCCCGTCAATGAAAACAGAACATTAAAACGACATAGATTATGACAAAGAGAAAAAAAATCATCTTGGCTCTGGTCGGCCTGTTGCTGGTAGTAGGCATCATCGCCATGCTGAGCAGGAAAGGCGGTGCTGAACAAATCAGTTTCCAGACCACCGAAGTGGGTTCCGGCGACATTGCCACCAATATTACAGCCACCGGCACCATCGAGCCCGTGACCACTGTAGATGTGGGTACCCAGGTTTCGGGTATCGTCACGCGATTGTATGTGGATTATAACAGCGTCGTCAGGCGTGGGCAGGTCATTGCCGAGCTGGACCGCACCAATCTGATGAATGACCTCACGTCAATGCAGGCCCGCCTGCGTTCGGCACAGATTGAACTGGATTACCAGAAGAAGAACTACGCCCGCTATAACGAATTGAAGCAGAAGGACCTGGTGAGTTTGTCGGAGTATGACGTAGCACTGGAAAACTACCGCAAGGCGCAGGAAAGCGTCAGGATTGCGCAACAGGATGTCGCTAGGGCTAAGACCAACCTGAGTTACGCCACCGTCTATTCGCCCATCGACGGTGTGGTTATCAGCAAGTCGGTCGAGGAAGGACAGACTGTGGCATCGTCTTTCAGCACCCCGTCTATCGTGAAGATAGCCAAGGACTTGACCGACATGCAATGCATCGCCAAGGTGGATGAGGCCGATATCGGCGAGGTGCGTGAGGGTCAGCGCGTGACATTCACTGTCGATGCTTATCCCGACGACGTGTTCTCGGGTAGCGTCAAGCAGGTGCGCCAGAATCCTGTCACGACCAATAATGTGGTGACCTATGAGGTGGTCATCAGTGCTCCCAACGCCGACCTCAAGCTCAAACCGGGCTTGACAGCCAGCATCACCATCTACACGCTGGAACGCAGCGGTGTCAAGAGTGTGCCCTCGTCAGCCTTGCGCTTCACCCCCGAGGCCAGTGTCTTCGGCAGCAAATATGTCATCAAGGACACAACAGCCGAACACAAGCTGTGGACGCTCCAGGGCAACGTCCTCACCGCCCACAAGGTGGAAATCGGCGCGACCGACGGTCTGCGTACCGAGATTCTCAGCGGCGTGGAAGAGGGTACTACCGTCATCCAGAGCTTCGAGCTTGGCGCTGCCACCGAACCTGGCAAGAAGGATGCTGGCAAGAAAGGCAAAGAAAAAGATAACAAGAAGTAATTATGGCACAGAAACCAGTCATAGAACTTGATAGCATCCGTCGTGACTTTGTGGTTGGCGAGGAGACGGTCCACGCCCTGCGCGGGGTATCGTTCACCATCCACGAGGGCGAATTCGTCACCATCATGGGCACCTCGGGTTCTGGCAAATCGACACTGCTCAATATACTTGGCTGCTTGGACACGCCCACGAGTGGCGAGTACCGCCTTGACGGCATCCCGGTGCGCACCATGAGCAAGACGCAGCGTGCGGTGCTCAGGAACCGCAAGATTGGTTTTGTGTTCCAGAGTTACAACCTGCTTGCCAAGACCACTGCTGTCGAGAACGTGGAACTCCCGTTGATGTACAACAGCGCCGTGGGTGCGCGTGAGCGTCGCGAGCGTGCCGTCACCGCCCTGCAGCGCGTGGGACTGGGCGACCGCTTGAACCACAAGAGCAACCAGATGTCGGGCGGACAGATGCAGCGTGTCGCCATCGCCCGCGCCCTGGTCAACGACCCTGCCGTTATCCTTGCCGACGAGGCAACGGGTAACTTGGACACCCGCACGTCGTTTGAGATTCTGGTGCTGTTCCAGCAACTGCATGCCGAGGGGCGCACCATCATCTTTGTGACCCACAATCCCGAGATTGCCCAATATTCCACCCGCACCATCACCTTGAGCGACGGCAAATTGCGGGAAGACCGGCTCAACGACAACATCCTTGATGCCGCCGAAAAGCTTGCTTCCCTCCCCATCGAGGAAGATTGAGATATAAGTTAGGAATTAGGAGTTAGGAGTGGAATTCTCTAGAATATCTAGAAACTAGGGACTAGGGACTAGAAACTAGGGACTAGAAACTAAAAACTAGAAACTAAAACCAAAAGACGATGAATATCACCAATCTGTTCAAAATTGCCTTGAAGGCCATCGGTGCCAACAAGATGCGCAGTTTCCTCACCATGCTGGGCATCATCATCGGTGTGTCGTCGGTCATCATCATGCTCGCCCTAGGCACAGGTTCCAAGGCGACCATCATGCAAGAAATCGAGGATGTGGACCCAGGGGCATTAATGATTATACCTGGACCAGAATATGAGGAAACTGGCGGTAATTGGCTTCCTGAGTATAGCCAAACCATTACTCAGGCCGACTATCATAGCCTGTTGGAAAAGAGCAAATATTTGAAAGCCGTGTGCCCCATGGTTTATTCCTCCGGTCAATTCATTAACGGCAAGAATAACCACAGCGGTTCGGTACAGGGTGTGAATAATGAATTCCTTGATATCAATGGACTTTCGATTTCTGAAGGTGATATGTTCACCGATGCTGAAGTCAAGGGCTCGGCCAAGGTGTGCATAATCGGTAAGACGGTCGTAGACAAACTCTTCACCAATGGTGCCGACCCCATCGGGACAGTCATCCGAATCAACACGATGCCCGTCAGGGTGGTGGGTGTGCTCAAGAGCAAGGGCCGCACACCCTTTGGACAGGACCAGGATGATATCGTGCTCATGCCTTACACGACAGTGATGAAACGCATGACATCGCAGGATTATTTCGATATGATTTATGTCGCCGCCACAAGTAAGGAAATGTCCCAGTTGGCCAAGCAGGATGTGACGGATATCCTGCGGGAGAATCACAAACTCAAGGAGGATGATATGCAGGATTTCAGAGTCAATTCACTGGAGGAAGCCACCTCGATGGTTGATTCGGTGATGAACATTCTCACCCTGCTGCTCTCATGTATCGCCGGTATCTCGCTGCTGGTGGGCGGCATCGGCATCATGAACATCATGTATGTTAGCGTTACCGAGCGCACGCGTGAAATCGGCTTGCGTATGAGCGTGGGCGCCCGCACGGTCGATATCATGAGCCAATTCCTTATCGAGGCCATCCTCATCAGCGTCACTGGAGGTCTCATCGGGGTGCTCATCGGTGCCGGCATCTCCTATTTTGCCCGCTTTGTCATGATGCACTTCACCGACTATCATATACTCATCGCTGTGGAGCCATGGACTGTGTTGCTCTCGTTCGGCATCTGCACCATCACGGGCGTTTTCTTCGGGTGGTATCCAGCCAAGAAGGCCGCTAACCTTGACCCGATTGAGGCGCTGCGCTACGAGTAACAGGCATCAGAAAAGCATACAATGGCAGCCAGGAATCAAGGATTCTGTTGGCTGCCATTGTTGTGAAGCATTTATTTATCCATTCATCTATTCATCCACTGGGGGTCAGCCTGGAATTTCTCCCAAGCTTTCATGAGTTGTGGTTTCAGCGAGATGAGTAGCTGGTGGCCTTGGGTGAGGTTCTCGGTAGAATTCTCGATTTCACCAATGTACTTGAGCAGATTGTAGCACATGGTGTATTGGCCCGCTGCGAGCAGAGCCTGGGGAATGCCGTTCTCTTTATCCTCGGCGGTGAACCACAAGGTGCTGCCCATATCTGCTGCCAGGGCGCTGTTCTGCTGCATGTCCTCGCTGGGGATGAGTTCCTCGGGCAAGGTGCCATTTTTAGCCCTTGAAGCCCACCTCTCGTTGGCCCGCAGGTCATAGATGGCATTGCTCACAATGCGGTTCTTCCAGCCCTGGTCATTGTAGATGCTGCTGTAGTTCATCTGTCGCATGCGTTTCATGAAAATCTCGGAGGCCATCATGATGACAGATTTTGCCCTGTTCATGAGCATGGCTTCGATTGAAGCGAACTTCAGGTGGCTGACAAAAGCGGCATTGTTGCCGATAAACGTATTCCTGATGGTCCCGAACATCTTGTTCTTCAACAGGGCACCGATAATGTTGAGCAGGGTGACGATGGCAAGAATCACCGACATCACGCCAAGCCAGAAACTGCTACCTGTTACCAACGAGATGACGAACAGCAGCGCAACGACAGCCTCGGTAATGAGCCCATAATTGCGCAGGCGGCCGATGGTCAGCTTGCCGATGCTGTCGGGCAGCATCTGTTCGCATGGGTGATAGCCGTCCATATAAGGGTTGGAAACATCCGACACGATGATAAGGTCGATGGCTTTGTCTTTGCGTTTCTTGTCAGAGCGGTATTTGGCCATGCGTTTATCGGCAAGGATGATGGGGTCGATGCCTTGATTGTCGACCACGCCACCATCCATGATGCCGAAGCGCTTGTTGATGTTCTGGGCGATGTCTTTCTGCTGGGATACCTTGAAGTCATCGGGATACATCATCGGCTCAAATCCACAAGGGAAACATGACGAGCATGCCAATGCCTCGCCCAAGGTGATGTGGCGCGACACGCTGCGACCGATACTGTGTTTCTGGTTGCCAAAAGCGCCATAGGTCACGCGTTGGCCGTCGGTGAGACGACCTTCGGTAAGGCGGAATCTGAACGGCAGTGAGTTGTCAAAGTCGGAGGCAAGGGCAGTGTAGTCCTTGACGGGGATTTTGTCGAAATTGTCGATGATATCGCCCATGACCGCGTGATGAAACAGGCACTCGTCATAGATGCCTGCCATGATTTTGATGCTTGAGGCGTTGCGGTTGGCTTTCTCGGCACGCAATCCATTCATGGCACGCACCACCAGGTCCTCGTTACACAGGAAGTCAAACAGCTCATCTATCATCACGTCGGTTTTCTCGCCTCGGGCACGGGCCTGCATATACTTGAGAGCTGTAATCGTGCCCCCCGAAACCGATGTCAACGCCGAGACGCAATCCATCAACGTGCGTTGGTCATCGACCTTAATTGAATTCAAGAACGATACTGCACCCAGATGAAATGTAGCGGCGCGGTATCCGCCACCTGATAATGTGAGTCCAAGATTCAGTTCAGTAGCCATAACTCATCAATTATTTATGCTACAAAAATACTTAAAAAAACTGATTGTACCTAGTATCGCTGCAAAAACAAGAACAGGCCTCGGTTGAAGCCTGTTCCTGAAATGTAAATCAATTTGTCTTGTTGATACTGTTTACTTAGCTTTGTGTCATCACCAAGTCATTCAAGTCGGTAACATCCTGGATGTTGATAATACCGTCTTGGTTAACGTCGGCCTCGGCAGGAGCGCTCGATGTATCGCCCAGCAGGTAGTCAATCAGTTCGGTAATATCAACGATGTTGATTCTGCCGTCATGGTTTACATCGCCAATCTGATAGATGGGTTCTACCTCGCCAGCTACGGTAACAATGATTTCGAAGATGCGGGCCTGCATGTTTAAATCGAAGGCCACCTCGTAGGCATTGCCTTCCCAAACGCCTTCAAGACCGCTGGTGGTCCAAGTGCCCGTTGTTCCCTCGGCCAGTGACATTTTGCTGGGAGCGTAACCGCTTTGACCAGTGAATTCAATCTTGATGATGGGATAGTCGACTGAAGTGAAGACGACACCCGACGAGTCGTTCTTGCCATAGAAGCGGTATTGGCCATTGTCGCTAATCATACCGTCACCGACAAACATGGTTACGGGATACTTCACCACAGTGAACGAGTGGCGAGCATGGTCGGCGCCGTTACCGAGGTCAACTTCAGGATCAAAGGTGATTTCAGTGGTGGTGGGAACCTTGGTGTAGGTGGCGCTAACAACCTCGCTCTCCACGTCACCCACCTTGGCTTTTGCCCAGATGGTGATATCATCGGTCACGGGGATAGCGTCAACATACTCGCTCCACAGCTCCTCATCCAGGCTGTAGTAAATCTTGGCATTGGGCGTGGCGCAGGTCAAGGTTACATCCAGACGGTCAGTGAAGATGCCTGCTGCAGGATTGAAGACGGGAGCCTCTACGGTCTGCTCAACCTTGGTAAAGGTGGCAAACACAAAGTCGGTGTAATCATCGCCCTTTTCAGCATAAGCGGCATAGGTCATCGTCTCGGTCACATAGAACTCGCCACTCTCAAAGAAGTACATGCCTGTCGAGTAGTCAACCTCACCGTCAATAACTTTGTAAACATAGATAGAAGCATTGTCGGTAGCACACGATACCGTTACTGCCAGGCTGCCCGTGAACTCACCGCCATTGGGGGTGAAAACGGGATCCACCAGCTCGGTAACCGGTTCGGCATCCTCCATGGTGATAACCAGCTTCTGGATGCGGCGATGACCAGTGTCACCATCGATGGTGAACACCACTTCGCTTGAGGAGTCCGAAGAACCGATGGTCCACTGCTTGCCGGCCTTGTTGTAGTTGCCAGGATTGCTCAGGATGTCGTTGGAACCTTCACCCGATAAGAACGTGAAGTCAATCTTCAAGAGATTCTGGGGAGCGGTAATGGTCATAGTGTTGCCACCATACAGACGCAGGGCGCCACCAGAGGTGTTGGTGAAATAGGTGGGCTTGGTGCTGTTGGGGTTGGTGCCTTTGTCAAAGGTCAGTTTCACACCATCAATAGTGAGGTCTGAAACCAACGTGTTGGTGCTCCAGCCCTGAGCGTTGAAATCAACGGTCACAACGGTGTCTGCCCATGCCGACATTGCCAGCAGAGCAACAAAAAGGAGAGAAAACAATTTCTTCATAAAATGAAACGAATTAAGAGTTAATTATGTGAATAAAAATAGGCTCATCAGCGGTTAAACATAGGGTTAAGAAGGTAACTCTCATTTTCACTGCAAATATATAAAAAATTCTGAAAAACCTTATAGGTTACACCATGAAAACAGAGCCAATAACGAGCAAGACCCATGAAAAAGTGCCAAATGACTCAAGACAAGCCATTTGACACTCAATATTGGAACCTAAGGTCTTCTTAGGTTGCTTGTTTACTGGAAGGCGTTCTCGCTCAGACCCTTGCCACCGATGGCGAGGTCCTTCATATACTCTGGAACGGGCTTGCCCAGATACTTGTCCACATAGAGCTTCGCCAGGTACTGGCCGAGCATGAAGCCGTGGCCACGCAGACCTGTCAGCAGACCAGCCTCCGGGTCGATGATGTAGCGCGGCTCGATGTAGTAACCTGCCCAAACGGCGTGGAAGCCGACCGATGCCAGGTTGGGAATCCACTGGGCAAACATCTCGCTCACAATCTTCAGGAACGCCTGGCTGTTGTATTTCAGGTTCTGGCGTGCCTCGTAGGGGTCACAGTCGGGCGATGCGCAACCGATAATCTGTCCCGTGTGCAGGAACTGCTGGCCGTAAACGGCGTTGAAACCCTTGTAGTGACGGCGGTCGATAATCATGTCGAGCGAGTCGCCGTTGACACCCATGTTGGGCAGACGGCGCGTGATGAATGCCTGGTGCTTGACGGGGAAGAGCTGGGTGTCGATGCCGAGCATGTCGGTAAACTTCTCTGAGCCCCAACCCATGGCGTTAACAAAGTGGTCGCAGGTGAATTCCACATAGTGCTTGTCGTGACGGCGCACCAGCACGCGGTATTTGTCACCGGCACGCTGCACGTGCAGCACCTCGCAGTCCTCGAGCACCTGTCCGCCATGCTGCTTGCCCACAGTGCGCACATATTCGATGGTGCGGCCCGGGGTAGCCTGCCAGCAGTTCTCCGAAATCAGCGCGTGGCTGTAGATATTGTCGTTGGGATTCCAGTAAGGCGAAATCACCTTGGTGAAGTCCTTGCGGTCAATCATGAAGGCCTCACTCCAGGCGCGCGAGGCGTCGAGCGAGCGGTAGGTGGCGTCGTCGTGAACCAGGTTGACATAACGGGTCATCTTCAGGTCGATGTTGCAATGCTGCTGGTCATCGCGGAAGATTTCCAGGTTGTGCATCGCGATGTCGCTGATGTCGGGGTTCGAGAAGGCAGGACGGCCACCGCCGATGCAGCGCCACGTCGAGCCGCGGTCATAGTTGACCAGGATGACGCGCTTGCCGGCCTCGGCAAAGTAGCGGAATGCGGCACTACCAGCCATACCGCCGCCAGCAACGATGATTTCGGTCTCGGCTTTCTCGATGACTGAGCCGTGTTCAAACACGAAGGTCTCCTTGGTTTCTCCGTTGTACACATCACCCAGAGTAACCTGGTTGGCCAGCGGGGCGCGAGGCGTGCTGTCGCCGGTTACCTCGATGCCGTGGGCACGCAGTATTTGTTTGGCGCGTGACACGCAGCGCTTGCCGCGGCAGGGACCCATACCCATGCGTGTGGTGTGCTTCAGCTCGTCTACCGAGATGAACTTGCGGTCACCCACCAGTGCAAGCAGCGTCTTCACGTCAACGTCCTCGCAGTGGCAGACGAAGGACTTGCCTTCCTCGGTATCGGTGAGGGGACGCAGGTTCAAGGGCTCGGGATAGCGCTCCTTGAGGATGAAGCCCTTCACGTTGTTCAACTCGTCAACCTTGGTAGCCTGAACGCGGGCGACATGGGTCTTGTTTTCTTTCTTGAGCACTTTCTCGATGACACCCTCGCCCACCTTGGCGCCGTTGTCATCAACCAGGAATACCTCCTTGCCCTCTTCAACATCATACTCTA
>JAEEGF010306582.1_pt1 | contig 33762 bp, 27 predicted proteins | sample 9134171 | NCBI WGS metagenome assembly JAEEGF01 (sample SAMN16246542, study PRJNA631951) | gut metagenome | biome: gut microbiome; feature: rumen; material: AP-attached | host: Bos | place: Iran: Karaj | collected 2018-10
CGAGGAGCAGATTGACGCTGACCGCCTTGATGCCGGTCTTAGTCTCTGCAGGGATGATGAGGCCGTCTGCATTTGCCTGAAGGTTCTCGGCAAAGCCGAATGACTGAGGAATGGACGGACCTGTAACATCTGCGTCCATTATGCCTACCTTAAGGCCTTTGCGGGCCAGTGATACCGCGAGAGTCGAAGTGACGAAGGACTTGCCTACGCCGCCCTTGCCGCTGGCGATACCGATTACCGTCTTGATGGAGGATCCTTGTGCGAGGGGCTCTTTGGCAGGAGCGCCGTTAGCCGTGGGACAGGTATCCTGGGATGTGCAGCCGCTCTTTGACGGGCACGAATCACATGCTGATGACATATAAATGCCTCCTTAAAATACGCGCATATTATAACCGATGAGAGTGTTTAATTACAGACCCGCAGAATCCAGAGGATCCTGTTCGATATCTATCTCCGGGATATCAGTCTGTTCTTCGGAGTAGATGCCGTGCTCCCTGTATCTGACGAGCTTCTTAAGTCTTCCCAATGCCGAAGAAGGGAGATCGCTTACATTGGATACTATCGCCAGGATACGCTGCTCCGAGTACTTGAACGAATGGATGAATGTATCCCTAGCGCCTGCCGCGGCCTTCTTCGCAAGCCTGATGCTCTCCATCTCCGCAGCGGTGAACTGCTCGGCAAAGGCCTTCTCTTCCGCTCTGTGCGTAGCGGCGAGTTCACGCTCTGCCTTCCTGTTCTCGAGTACCAGCTTCCTGTATTCGTCGTAGTGCCTTTTCGTTGGTTCTGATACCGTGACCACCGTATCGACGCCGCTGTAGATCTGCTCGCCTATCTTGTCCGATACGACCTTAACGCCCGATGTGACTCTCGCGAATGCGGCAAGCTTCTTCCTGAAGCCGATGATCGTTCCTATCGTGGTTATGATGTCGATGATCATGAGCAGCGTGAAGACGGAGACGACGATCAGTTTCGCGATGTGGGGAACGTTGTTTACAACCCAGAGCACTGCCGGATGCAGCACGTAGAGTCCGAGCGAGCATGCGATGCCCCAGTAGATGTAGAACCTGAGGCAGATGTAGCCGTGGAAGTTGAGCTTATATTCGGAGTAGTCCCACCACCTCATGTGGAAGGTGTGGTACAGGATGATGCCTGCGATGAGTTCCACGATGGTTGCCGCGGTCGCAGTACCGAAGAAGATGACGAAGAAATTCCCGACGAAGGGATTGAACAGCCATATTGCAGCATAGAAGCCGATGCCGTACACGGGGCACATGGGGCCTGCGAGGAAGCCTCTGTTGATGAACCTTCCCTCCGTTACACCGTAGTAGATGACTTCGACTATCCAGCCGATGAAGCTGTAGATGAAGAACATCGTATAGGATTCGAGGAAAGGATACGGCAATGTCATGTCTTGTCTGCTCTCATTATGTGGTATCCGCCGTCGGTCGCGACATTCGTACAGTTGCCGAAGAGCTCGGTGAGCTTTGCTTTCGTGGACGGCGCGCCCTGCTTACGCTGGAGCACAACGTAGAGGCTTCCGCCCTTCTCCAGCCTGGCGAAAGATTCTTCGTAGAACCGGAACACTGTCTTCTTGCCTGCCCTTACGGGAGGATTCGTTAGTATCGTATCAAATAGAAGGCCTTCAGGCAAAGCCGACGTTACATCACTCGCCAGGAACGTGCAGTCCGCGTTGTTGTTTACGGCGTTCTCCTCTGCGAGCGCCACCGCACGCGTGTTGACGTCAGTCCCGTAGACCTCGCACCTTGCAAAGTAGCTCTTGAACGTCACTCCGACTATCCCCGCGCCGCAACCGAGATCGAGCATGTGCATGGGCTTGATCCCGCGCGCCTTGATGTCTTTCACGGACTCTTCGAGAAGGAGGTCCGTCCCGAAATCAACGCCGCTCCTCGAGAACACCGACGTATCCGTGGTGAACGTGAGGTTGCGGTTAAGACCCGTATACTTGAAGGTCTTACGGTCGCTGGCGGTAGTGGGTACAGGTTCAAAATATTGCGGCATCAGAGCAGATCCTTTATCTTTGTCTTCTTGATGAGGACGATGAGAGGCAGGCCGAGGACAACGAGAAGCGCTGCTTCAGAACCTGCTACTTCGAGCATGCTGATGAGCACGACCTGAGCCGTGATGGCAGAAGAACCGTCAGCAAGAAGGAACGGCAGATAGCCGCCGACGATAAGGCCGTTGGCAACCACCGGCGGGATGATGCCGAGATAAGGGCTTACCTTACCGATCCAGTATGACAGGAAGCCTGCGATGAGAGTCGCAAGTGTTCCGAAGATGATGTCGATCGGACCTAAGTTGCCGGGGTTGAAAAGGTTTGCCAAAAAGCATCCGAGCGTAACGCCGGGAATGGTTCCCATCGAGAAGATCGGGAGCACCGTAAGCACTTCCGCAAGTCTTACCTGGATGGGGCCGTATGCTATCTGTGCAAAGGGCAGGGTAAGTACGACGTAGAGCGCCGCGATGATACCGTTGTTGACGATAAATCTTATCCTCCGCTTGTTCTTGGCCGATTCTGAGATCTCACTCATTGATATATTCCTCCAAAGCTGTTGTTCACATCATCGCGCGGACGGTATCGTTGATCCTTGCGATCTGCGCCGTCCTCTGCCAGGGCATCTCGGTGCACTGGATGCGACCCTTCTGGATTGCCTTCATGCAGGCTCTCATCTCACACACGAGGCCTTCGTAGAACTCGCCTTCGGCATCGCATGCTTCGATGAGTTCATCGTCAGTCGTAAGGAGCTCGATGCGTCTGTAGTTGTTGATGTTGGTGATGACGATCTTGCCCTTCTCTCCGATGATGGCTCCGTTCTTGTCTGTAGCAGCCGCCATCGTGACATAGAGGTTCGCCATGATGGAACCGTCTTCCGTCTCGAGGATATAAGTCGTATCCCTGTCGCATCCTGTGGACAGTCTTCTCGCGAACACTCTCGATACATTGATGTTGTCGCCCATGAACGACAGTGCGAGATTCGTTGTATATACGCCGAGGTCGAGATAAGCGCCGCCGCCAAGGACGGGATCGTATAATCTCTTAACCTCAGACAGATCGTAGCCGAGGTTGGCATTGATATAGCTGACAGAGCCGATCCTGCCTCCGTCGATCCACTCTTTGATCTTCTTGTGGAGAGGCATGAAGTTCGGCCACATTCCTTCGCAGACGAATACGCCGCGGTTCTTGGCTTCAGTGAAGATGCTGTCGGCTTCGGCCTTGCTCATGGCAAAAGGCTTCTCGATGAGAACGTTCTTATGTTCCTTGATGCATGTGATCGCATTCTCATAGTGGCAGGTATTGGGTGTGGCAATATAGATAAGGTCGATGTCCTTTGCTGCAGCGAGCTTCTCATAGCCTGTGTAGACCTTCGCATCCTCGCAGTGAGCCTTGGCAAATTTCTTTCCCTTGTTCCTGTCTCTTGAAGCAACACCGGCGATCCTCATGTCAGGATCACCCTTGATCGCGTCAGCCATCCTTGCCGACATCGTGCCGCATCCGATAATACCGATATTGAACATAAGCGCCTCTCTTATTTAATTAATAAGCACAACCCATTGTATTTGGGGCGGGCGCAAGTGTCAAATCACAGTTTTCTGATATTTGGCCGTACTTGAAGTTTATCTGCCTTAATAATAGAATCTTACATCATGTTCAGCAGTCTCGATCCGAGGAAAAAGGGTATCATCTACCTTCTCATATCCGCCTTCTCGTTCGCCGTCATGGCGCTCTTTATCAATCTGGCCGGAGACATGCCTGTCTTCATGAAGGCATTCTTCAGGAACGTGGTCGCCTGCATCATCACCATTCCCATGCTCGCCAGGTCTCCCGAGAAGTTCCATATTAAGAAGGGCAGCCTCAAGTATCTTCTCATGCGCGCGGCATTCGGCACGATAGGTCTGGTCTGCAACTTCTATGCCATATCCAAGATCAACATCGCAGATGCGCTCATCCTGAACAAGCTCTCGCCTTTCTTCGCGATCATCGCATCTATATTCGTATTGGGAGAGATCGCCAACGGCCATCAGTGGCTCGCGATAATAGTCGCTCTTGCAGGAGCTCTGTTCGTCATCAAGCCGACCTTCCTAATAGGCGGCATATCGAGCGACAGTGTCTTCCCCGGGATCATCGGATTCATCGGCGGAGCCACTGCCGGAATAGCTTATACTTTCCTTCGCAAGCTCAGTCAGAACGGTGAGCGCAAGGCACTCATAGTGGCCTTCTTCTCCGCCTTCTCGTGCATTGCCTGCATCCCCTTCATCATCTTCACATATCAGCCGATCACGCTCATACAGTTCCTGTGCTGCTGCGGTGCAGGCGTAGCCGCATGTGCCGGACAGTTCACCATAACTGCCGCTTATGCCGCATGTCCTGCAAAGGAGATATCCATCTACGATTATTCCACGGTCATCTTCGCCGCGGTCCTGGGCATGCTGTTCCTGGGCGAGGTCCCGGATTATCTCAGCATAATAGGATACGTGATAATCATAGGATCATCCGTATACGCTTTCCTCTATAACAACGGGTATCTTAATAAGCGCAGATCAGATGCTGCTGACAGCACTGACCATTGATCTGACGTATTCCTCGACATGATCAGGAGCATCCTTGCCGTACTGTGCGAGGAGCTTGACTATCGCAGAACCCACGATGACGCCGTCTGCCTCTCCTGCCATGGTCTTCGCCTGCTCGGGCGTCGAGATGCCGAAACCTACCGCGCAGGGTACCTTGGAAGATTCCTTTATTTTCGCGCAGAGTGCGTGTATGTCCGTGGTAATGCTGCTCCTTACGCCGGTAACGCCAAGACTGGACACGACGTAGATGAAGCCTGTTGCATCCGCAGAGATCATCTGGATGCGGTCCTCCGACGCGGGAGATACCAGCGAGATGAGGTCCATGTCGTACTTCGCGAAAACATCCGCAAACTCACCCTTCTCCTCATAGGGAACATCGGGCAGGATGCATCCCGAGATACCGCAGGCCCTTGCCTTCTCGCAGAACCTCTCGGCGCCGTACGAGAATACGACATTGGCATATGTCATGAATACCATCGGTACCTTGACGCCCCTTACTTCGCGGAGCCTCATTACCATCTCGAAGATCTTATCCGTGGTGGCACCCGCCTCGAGCGCTCTGATGCTCGCAGCCTGGATGACCGGGCCTTCAGCCGTCGGATCGGAGAAAGGGATGCCGAGCTCGATAAGAGATGCACCGGCCTTCTCCATCCTTACAACGCATTCCTCGGTCGTGGCAAGATCGGGATCGCCGCAGGTGATGAAAGGGATGAATGCCTTTTTGTTCTCAAATGCTGATGCAATATTACTCATAGATATTCTCTCCTCTGTAACGCGCGATGGCGGCAACGTCCTTGTCGCCTCTTCCCGAGATCGTGATGATGATGATCTTGTCCTTGGGAAGCGTGGGAGCGAGCTTCATGGCGTGTGCAACTGCGTGTGCCGACTCGATGGCAGGGATAACGCCTTCCGTCTTCGACAGATACTCGAATGCATCTACTGCCTCGTCGTCAGTGACCGCCACATACTGCGCCCTTCCTGTATCGTGGAGCATCGCATGCTCGGGGCCGATGCCCGGATAGTCAAGACCTGCAGAGATGGAATATACGGGTGCGATCTGGCCGTATTCGTTCTGGCAGAAGTAGGACTTCATGCCGTGGAATATGCCGAGCTTACCAGTGTTGATGGTAGCTGCCGTCTCGAAGGTATCGATGCCTCTTCCCGCTGCTTCGCATCCGATGAGCTTTACATCGGGATCGCCTATATAGTGATAGAAGGAACCTATCGCATTGGAGCCGCCTCCGCAGCATGCGAGGACATAGTCAGGAAGCCTTCCCTCTTTCTCCAGGATCTGCGCTCTGGACTCCCTCGAGATGACCGCCTGGAAATCCCTTACGATAGTCGGGAACGGATGAGGACCCATGACCGAACCTAAGCAGTAATGAGTATCGTCTATCCTCGAAGCCCATTCCCTCATCGTCGCGGATACGGCATCCTTAAGGGTCGCCGTTCCGTCTTCAACGGGGACGACGGATGCGCCGAGGAGCTTCATCCTGTATACGTTGAGAGCCTGACGCTCGGTATCGACCTTGCCCATGAAGACTACGCACTCCATGCCCATGAGAGCTGCGGCGGTAGCAGTGGCAACACCGTGCTGGCCTGCGCCCGTCTCGGCGATGAGCCTTGTCTTGCCCATCTTCTTCGCCAAGAGCGCCTGACCCAGTACGTTATTTATCTTGTGCGAACCCGTGTGGTTAAGATCTTCTCTCTTGAGGTAGATCTTCGCACCGCCCAGATCCTTCGTCATCTTCTCTGCGTAGTAGAGTCTGGAAGGTCTGCCTGCATACTCGTCATAGAGATAAGTGAGTTCCCTGTTGAACTCGGGATCGTCCTTATAGTGGTTGTAAGCCTGCTCGAGCTCGTTAACGGCATTCATGAGTGTCTCGGGGATGTACTGTCCGCCGTGAATACCGAATCTTCCTTTTGAATCAGCCATATCTTTATCCTTTGCTCTGCGCCGTGCGCACATTATTAATAAACTCTTCTACCTTAGCCTTATCTTTGCTGCCGTCCGTCTCGACTCCCGAGCTGACATCCAGTGCAAAGGGCCGGAGCGTTCTTACCGCCTGAGCCGCGTTCTCCGGTGCGAGGCCTCCTGCGAGGAAGAACTCCCTTTTGCAGTCAGCCAGGACATCCCAGTTGAATGTCTTGCCGGAACCTGCGCCCGCATCGAACATTATCATGTCCGCGGAAGATCTCTCGGCAGCTCTTACATCCTCTTCGGTGTCAGGCTTAAACGCCTTGATCACCTTCCTGCCCGTAAGTTCTCTTACAAGGCCGATATAAGCATCGTCCTCTTTGCCGTGGAGCTGCACGAGGGAAACGCCGCTTAATTGTACCACCTCAGCAAGTTTATGGGGATCTTCATCCAAAAACACGCCGACGGGTGTGATCTCCGGATCCAGAAGCCCTATCAGTGATGCCGCCTTATCGGGAGTGATGTATCTTTTGCCCGGCTCCCAGAAGATGAAGCCGCAGTACTCGGGCCTGTATGCGTTTACAAGCTTTATGTCTTCTTCAGTCTTGAGTCCGCATATCTTGATCTTAGTCATTGCCGTATCTTAATTCCTTCAGGAAAGCGACTTTATCTTCAGATCTCATCATGGACTCACCGATGAGTACCGCATCACAGCGCTCCTTTGTAAGCTTTACCACGTCCTCATGAGTCTTTACTCCGCTCTCAGCCACGAAGAGCGCCCTGTCTCCGACGATCTCCCTGAGCCTTAAGCAGTTAGTGGGGTCCACGGTGAAGTCCCTGAGGTTACGGTTGTTGACGCCGATGATCCTCGCGCCTTCACCCAGACCCATCTCGACTTCGTTGCTGTCGTGAGCTTCAACGAGAGCAGACAGTCCCAGTTCATCGCAGAGCCTGATATATCTTCCCAGTGTCTTGGAATCCAGTATGGAGCATATGAGCAGGACTGCGGATGCGCCGCAAGTGACAGCCTCGTAGATCATGTACTCGTCGATAGTGAAGTCCTTACGAAGGCACGGAATGGAGACCTCATCGGATATCTCCTTAAGGTACTTCGTGCTGCCCTTGAACCATACCGGCTCCGTCAGGACCGATATACAGTCCGCACCGGCCTTCTCATAATCCCTGGCGATATCCAGATACGGGAAATCCTCGGAGATGATGCCCTTCGAAGGGGATGCCTTCTTGCACTCACAGATGAAGCTCAGGCCTTCTTCGGCAAGAGCCTTCTCGAAAGCAAGATCTCCCCTGCCGCAGGCAAACGCCTCGTCCATGACCTTTGTCATGGGCTTTATCTCTTTGTTCTTTCTTACTATCTCACGGTTGGATTCCGCGATCGTATCCAGGATATCAGCCATTGTCATTCTCACTTATTAGACAGTTCAATGAATCTGTTCATTGTATCAAGTGCCTTGCCGCTGTCAATCAGGTCCTTGGCGACATTGATGCCGTCGGCAATGGATCCTGCCTTGCCTGCTGCATAGAGAGCCGCACCGGAATTGAGAAGGACAACGTTCCTTCTTGCATCGGTGATCTTACCTGAGAGTATTCCCTTTGTAACTTCGGCATTCTCTTCAGGTGTGCCTCCGACGATGTCATCCTTGGTGCATCTTGCAAAGCCGAAGTCCTCGGGCTTGATCTCATAAGTTACGATGTTGCCGTCTTCCTTGAGCTCGGCAATGAAAGTCTCTGCGCTTCCGGACACCTCATCGAGCTTATCTTCGCCGTATACGACGAGCGCCCTCTTCGCGCCCAGCGACTTAAGAACGTGAGCGACGGGCTCTGCAAGATACTGGTCATATACGCCGAGCAGGAAGAAGTCTGGCGTTGCAGGATTCGTGAGGGGGCCTAAGATATTGAACACTGTCCTGAATCCGAGCTCCTTACGGATGGCTCCGACATACTTCATGGATGTGTGATACTTCTGTGCGAAGAAGAAGCAGAAACCGCACTCACCGAGGAGCTCCACGCAGCGCTCGGGCTCCAGGTTGATGTTGGCACCGAGTGCCTCGAGGCAGTCTGCCGTACCGGACTTGGAAGATGCCGCACGGTTGCCGTGTTTCGCGACCTTAACGCCTGCCGATGCCACGACGAAGGAAGATGTTGTGGAGATGTTGAAGCTTCCTGCCCTGTCTCCGCCCGTTCCTACGATCTCGAGGACCTGCATGTCTCCGACGTCGACCTTGAGCGCGTGCTCTCTCATCGCCGTAGCACATCCCGTGATCTCATCGATCGTCTCGAACCTTGCGCTCTTTGTCGACAGAGCTGCGAGGAAAGCGGCGTTCTGAGTCGGAGTGGACTCGCCGTTCATGATCTCGTTCATTGTCTGATATGCCTCTTCGTATGTGAGGTCTTCCTTCATTACGATCTTCTCGATTGCCTGCTTAATCATTTGTTTGTCCTCCTTGTGAGACTTATGAAATTCTTTATCATCTGCATTCCGTCCGGTGTCATTATGGATTCCGGATGGAACTGTAATCCGTACACATCGAAGTCTTTGTGCTTTACCGCCATGACCTCTCCGTCTTCCGTTCTCGCACATACCTCAAGGCATTCCGGGAGGGTATTGCCGTCACATGCGAGCGAGTGGTATCTTGCGACCTTGAACTCTTCGGGGAGTCCTTCGAAGATCCTGCACTCGCCTTCGACCTTTACCTTAGACTGCTTGCCGTGCATCAGTTCTTTTGCGTATGTTATCGTCGCGCCGTATGCTTCGCAGATACCCTGATGTCCGAGGCAGACGCCTAAGATAGGGAACTTGCCTCCGAGAGTTCTTACGACCTCCTCGCAGACACCTGCATCTGCGGGACGTCCCGGACCTGGAGAGATGACGATACCTGCGGGGCTAAGCGCTTCTATCTGCTCTACTGTCATCTCATCGTTCCTGATAACCTTGATGTCGGGCTCGTTCATGCCGAGGAACTGGTAGAGGTTGTATGAGAAACTGTCGTAATTGTCTATGAGAAGAATCATCTTATACCTCCTCTTCCGCCTCGCGGATGGCCTTGACTACGGAAGCTGCCTTGTTAAGGCACTCCTGGTATTCCTTCTCCGGAACGGAATCAGCTACGATGCCTGCGCCGGATCTGATGAATATCTTGTCGTTCTTTTTATATGCAAGTCTTATTCCGATGCATGTATCGAGGTTGCCGGTAAAATCGATGTATCCGACAGCGCCGCCGTAGATGCCGCGCTTGTTGTCCTCGAGTTCGTTGATGATCTCGCATGCGCGGATCTTCGGGGCACCTGAGAGCGTGCCTGCGGGAAGGACTGCATCTACCGCATCGAAAGCACCCAGGTCTGATCTGATGATGCCCTTAACGGTAGAACCGATGTGCATGACATGTGAGTATCTCAGGATATCGTGGAAGCTCTCGACCTCAACGCTGCCGAACTCGGAGATCTTGCCAAGATCGTTCCTGCCGAGATCCACGAGCATGTTGTGCTCTGCAAGTTCCTTCTCGTCTTTGAGGAGCTCTTCTTCGAGAGCCTTATCCTCTTCCTCGGTCTTGCCGCGCGGTCTTGTGCCTGCGAGAGGGAATGTGTGAAGGACGCCATCTTCGAGTTTTACCAATGTCTCGGGAGATGCACCTGCAACCTCGACATCTGTTCCTGAGAAATAGAACATATAAGGTGAAGGATTTATGGTCCTGAGGATACGGTATACGCCGAGCATGCTTCCTTCGTAATCTGCAGACAGTCTGTTCGAGAGAACGATCTGGAAGATGTCTCCCTGACGGATGTGCTCTTTTGCCTTCTCGACCATGTCGCAGTACTTCTCTTTCGTGAACAGCGGCGTGATCTCTGACTTAAGACGGCCGGTCTTCTCAGCTGCGGGCTTGCCGTATCTGATGAGAGCCGCGATCTTTGCAAGTTCCGCCTTTGCCTCTTCGTATCCGCGCATCGGATCATCCAGTTTGATGTTGGCAATGAGGATGATCTTCTGTCTGAAATTGTCGAATGCGATGACCTTGTCGAAGAGCATCAGGTCGCAGTCCTTGAAGAACTCCTCGTCCTTTGCATCCAGCTTCAATGTGGGTTCTGCGTACTTGATGTAATCGTAAGAGAAGTAGCCCACGAGGCCGCCTGCAAAAGGAGGAAGGTAGGAAAGCCTCGGGCTCTTGTTCTCTTCGATTATGCCTCTTAAGATCTTGCCGGGATCGTTAGTCATCTCAGACTTTGTATTGCCGTCCTTATCTTTGACGGACACGATACCGTCGAGGCATGTGACCTCGAGTGTCGGTTCCATTCCGAGGAATGTGTATCTTCCCCACTTCTCGGAATCTCCGCAAGACTCGAGCATATATACGTGATCGGATTCGCCCTTTAAGATCCTTAAGACCTCGATGGGCGTTCTTACGTCAGATAAGATCTCTGTGCTGACGGGAACGCAGCGGTAGCCTGTCTCAGAGGCTTTCTCTGCGTACTCCATTACTTCCTTCTGCGAAGGTAAAAATTCCATGCAGTGCTCCTTTCAGTGTCGAGGTTGTTGGACCTCTCATGTTCGGATCCTGTGTGGAATAAAAAATCCCAGACAGGATATCTTCCTGCCTGGGACGAATAAACTTCGCGGTGCCACCCTGGCTTCACATCATCGCTGATGTATCTCTGCGGGATACCAACATATCCCCGGCTTCTTACGCGAGCCTTACGTCGTACATTTGATACGCCCTCCGCGGTCCATTTGATGATCTGTTTTCCGCCTTACTCTCAGCAACGAAGGCTCTCTGTGGGATCATATATCACCGTTATCTCCGCTTCAACGGTTTGAAATTGTTGAGATAAAAATAAACTTTGATAGGGCTGTTGTCAAGCACTATTTGCAAAAAAGAACTCCCGCGGAATTGGCGCGGGAGATTTTGTTCTTAGTATTAAGTTGTAATCTCAAGGATCGCTATTGGGTTTCCGGTTCACTTGCTGAGATTACTTCAGTATGTTTCTAGATGACCGAACCAAGGAAGACCAACAGCTTACTTGATCGTGATATACTTCCCATTGGTCTCACCTCCTGCTTTCCATCACTCGATTTCCTTAACGTACTGTATATTTCAAGTGATTGATTCCTTTTGTTGATGGCTTCAGTATAGCATCACCGAGGTCAGAAATCATTAATAAAAAATGAACGATATCTGACATTCAGATTACAAATATACATGGCCGTAAAGAATCAGAATCTGATGTTACTTTTAAGTGATGAAGCTGCTTCCTCACCTGCAAAATACTTAACGATCTCAAGTCCGAAGTCATGTGATGTGCCCATGGCCTGGCTCGTGATGATGTTGCCGGATCTTACTACGGGAGCATCCTTGTCGACGACGGCGCCGTCCGCTTCGAGCTTATCGAAAAACGACGGGTTACACGTGGCGGGAACGCCTTTCAGAAGTCCCAGACCGGAGAAGATCGTGGGAGCTGCGCAGATGGCTGCGACTGCCTTTCCGTTTCGCGCGAAATCGACAACCGCATCCGTAAGGGCCGCGGTCGATCCCAGGTTCTCCGTGCCCTTGATGCCACCCGGAAGAACGAGCATGTCGTAATCGGCAAAGTCGATGTCCTTTATGTTCTTATCGGCAGTAATGACCACTCCGCGTGAAGCCGTAATGGTATTGCTCTCCATTACCGATACGGTGTCGCACTCGAGCTTGGCACGCCTTAAGAGGTCAACGGGTGTTATAGCCTCAACCTCTTCACTTCCGTCTGCTATGAATACTGCTATCTTTGCCATTTTTGTAACTCCTGTCTTATAATTAATTATCTTGAATTATACATCATGGAGGTAGTCCGATGGTCAAAATGAGAAAGCTCGCGTGTGCAGTCCTGGCAGGTGCAATGGCATTGTCCGCAACTGCATGCTCACTGACGGATTCATTGAAGAAGACAGAAGAAGCCGATCCGGATGACATCATCGAACTTGCCGAAGATTTCGGTAAGAGCGTCGTGACTGCCGATGCGGATAAGATACTGAAGAATTTCGAAGACATCGACGACGATGATGCCGAGAAGTTCAAAGAAGATCTCTCGCTTGATGACCAGGATGAGGACAATGTGTATCTTAAGGAATACATTGCCTCCACCATGGAATACGAAGTCGACGAAGATTCTGTGGAGATTAAAAATGATAAGGCTTCGTGTGATGTTTACTTCACGATAGTAGATTACATGGATTCCACCGGAGACCTTGCAGGTGAGGTAAATGAGTTCTACGATGTACTGCTGGCATGTGGTTCCACCATCAAATACACCGTCGCTCTGGACTTTGTCTATGAAGACGGAGAGTGGATCCTTCTTCCCGAATGTTTCGACGATCTCGACAAGCTGTTCACTTATGTAAATTATGAATTCGACTTCGTGTACTTCGTTCCTCCGCAGGCCATAGATGCCTGCTGGTATAACAGCGACGGAGATTACGTGAATACCTCATACATTGAACTGGATGTCTACTTCGCGGATATCGCAGATTGTGACATGTATTATAACGTCAGCAAGGATGGAGAACTGATCTATATAAGTGAAATGAGTTATGTCGGAAATGATTACTATTATGCCGGGTACGCCGACTATATGAGAACCGATGATTACGGTGATTACCTGGAACCCGGCGAATACACTATCCAGGTCTATACCGCTGGCGACCAGTGGGTGGCAGAAGCAACAGCATCAGTATCCGTATCCACATATGATTATGATGACGGACTTCTGGAAGGTGTGGATATCGGAGATGAATATACGATCTATGACGATTCCTTAGCAGATATCGATGCGATGCTTTGGACTGATATGAGCGGAGGCGAGAAGCTCACCGGTGACAACACCTATTATGCCGATGCTCAGGATCTGTGTTTCTGGTTATACCTTAACGATTATGATGAGACACTGTATTATGCGGTCTACTACCTGGGTATGACTACGTCTGATACAGTTGATATCAATGTATACAACGCGCTGGAATCAGGCAGCATTGACCCTTATACATGCCCGGACATGTCCAAGTGTTATGAGTTCAACTATTCTTCTGTTATAACGCCCGGCACTTATGTACTTGTCATAGCTGAAGATGCGGACAGCCTGACCGAGCCTTACATCGTCGCAAACTGCTACGTTATCGAGGATACATCTGAATAACGGAAGACCTGAAGCTTATATCTTCTTATACAGTTTGATCTCGTCTTTACGGTTATAGAAGACGAGTTCATAGTCGGTATTGCCGGCAAGATATTCATCCATCGGTCTGTCCGTCGTCACGGCAAACCAGTTGAATCCGTATGATTCAATGAAGTCATCATAATCGATCTCTCCCGTCCAGGAAGCGTACGCCTCATCCAGGAAGGCCTCGTCTCCGGCGATGTTGGAAGCATAGAGTTCCGGTCTTGCATCGTAATAGATCCTGTAGCCGTCAACAAGGAAATACGTGCCGGAATTGAAGTCGGTATAGAGAGTGACCTCATCGGGTGAGGGAAGCAGATCCATCATTATCTGCCTGTCATCGCTCTTCTCAAGGTTGTATTTCATTATGAGAAGTATCGAGAGTGTTCCGGCTGCCACATAAGCCCAGCGCATCATCTTGTGCGAACGCTCGGTAAACTTCAGATTGGCTATAAGCGCTCCTATGGGGATAACAAGTGTCCAGCAGCAGCGCATGTACAGGCAGGACATCAGGAAGCATCCTGCGGTCATAAAGAACTGGACTGATGTCAGCTTGTGTTTGACTATCGCGTATATGAACAATGCGATGACAATGGCCTGCATGGCCGTATAGAGTGAAGGGAAATGCGGCGGCAGAAGTTCGATGGTATTGAACATTCCGAGATTGCCGCGTGCATATGTAACGAACAGAGGTCCCTTTATGCCGAGCGGGCTCAGTACCGAAGATGCAATTCCGATAACCAGCGCCGCCAGGGCATACAGATCTATGCGGAATCTCTTTGCCTTGAAGACAGGTATGTAGCAAAGGATCCATATCGCCGGATAGAACAGATTGGAAGCCTGCCAGTTAGCCTGGAATAAGAATGCCGCAGCGATCCCTGCGAAGAAGAGCGCGGTCTCTTTGGCCGTGTGTTTTTCTTTGTCGAAGAATCTGTGAAGCAGAGCAAGCTCGAGCGCAGATGCAGCTATCGTTATGGAATAAGGTCTTGTCGTCGCAAATCCGCAGAGCAGGATCCAGCAGAACACTGCGCTATTAAATCCGACCTGGTTGTTCTTTACGATCTCACGGCAGTATACGAACAGACAGCCGAGAAGGATCACATTGAGCAGAAGTCCGAGCACTACTATTCCGGCATAACCTCCGGCCGCATATGCAAGGTAATTGACGACATCGCAGAGCCACTGCTGGATCACCGTGGGAACTCCCGGCTTTACGAGCCAGTAAGCGGTATCGGGAAGAGCACCGTTATTCACGATATATCTTCCGGTATCTATAAGGAAGAATGCATCCGAATTCGGATTCTGCAGCAGAGCCTGGGCAGTCGCAAAGATACCGAGTGCCACTGCAAGCAGCACATAACTTAACTTATCTATGGGGGCAAGGCTCTTATGTTTTTCCATATATTCTATTGTAACACCTTCAGACCTTGCTTTTTGATTTTAAGCCGTTAATATTTCTTCTATGGATAAACAGGCGGCAAAGAAAGTAATAAAGCACCTCGCGATCTTATTCGCGATAGGCCTTGCATACTATGTCTTCTTCTCTCTGACGGGATTCGGCATTCCCTGCGCATTCAGGACCGTAACCACTCTCAAGTGTCCTTCGTGCGGAGTGACACACATGTTCAGCGACATGCTGCACGGAGACTTTGCCTCTGCCTTCAAGGACAACATATTCCTGTTCTGCACATGGCCTGTGATCGGCGCACTTCTCATCTATGCTGATTACAGGAACGCATCACATAAGAAGCTCCCGAAGTGGTTCAACGCAGTTGTCTTCGCCATTATCGTGATGCTCGTTATCTGGGGGATATTAAGGAATCTTCCGGTGTTCGGAATTACCGCGATACCGGCCGGGATCTGACAGGTCTTACAGCAACTCCATGACGTCTTCGAGAGATCCGACTATCACATCGGGGATCTTCTTTATCTCATCATCAGGCTGAAGGATATCGGGCACCATCACGGTATAGAGTCCTGCCGCCTTGCATGCCTTAACGCCGTTGAAGGAATCTTCCAGACCCATGCACACAGACGGATCGAGTCCTAACAGATCTGCAGCTTTGATGAATATCTCCGGGTCAGGCTTGGACTTCGTGACCTGGTCTCCGCATATGACCGCATCAAAATACTCCAGCGCCCCGAGCCTGCTCATCTCATACACCACGTCTTCTCTTGAGGACGACGAAGCAAGCGCGGTCTTCATGCCGAGCTCCTTCATCTTCTGCAAAAGCTCTATGGTGTACGGCTTAAGGGGCACAAGGCCTCCCTCGAACCTCTCCTTAAATATCTTCCTCTTCTCGGCGCGGATGAACAGCGCTCCGGGGTCTGTTCCGTAACGCTCTTCGAACATCTTATTGGTATCGGTGACGTTCCTTCCTATGACCGAATAAGCAAAGGTCCTTATATCTTCAAGGTTGTATCTCTCGCCTACTATATCCCAGCAGTCGATGACGGCCTTCTCCGAATCCAGGATAAGGCCGTCCATATCGAATATCGCCGCTTCGAATCTCCCGTCTGCCATCAGACCTCCATGGATCCTTCGAATACCTTGTCGCAGTTACCTGTCATGTAGACGGTATCATCCGTGTAGTTGATGATCAGATCGCCGCCCTTGAGGATGACTCTTATGTCTTCACCCTTCTTACAGTAGCCGTTGAGGCATGCCGCAACTACTGTGGCGCATGCACCGGTACCGCATGCCATCGTCTCGCCGGAGCCTCTCTCCCACACACGCATCTTGAGGGTGTGATCGTCTATTACCTTGACGAACTCCGTATTGACGCGCTCCGGGAAGATCTTGTTGTATTCGAATCTCGGACCTATCTTCTCGAGATCCATGACATCCACGAGTTCGGTAAATACTACCGCATGGGGGTTGCCCATCGATACGCAGGTGATGTTGTATTCTTCGCCGTCGATATCGACTGCTCTGTCTACGATCTTATCGCCTTCCAGAGTTACCGGGATCTTCGCGGGTTCTAACTCTGCTTTGCCCATGTCGACCTTGACTCGTACGACGATGTCGCCGGAAGTCATGAGCTCGAGCTTCTTGATGCCGCTCTTGGTCTCGATGGTCATGTGTCTCTTCTTGTGGCCTCTGTAGTCGTACATGTACTTACCGACGCACCTGATCGCGTTGCCGCACATGTTGCCTTCAGAGCCGTCCAGATTGAACATTATCATCCTCGCATCAGCGACCTTGGAAGGCGCGATGAGGACGATGCCGTCACCGCCTACGCCGAAGTGCCTGTCGCTCATGTATACCGACAGTGACTCCGGAGATGCCACCATGTTCTCGAGACAGTCGATGTAGATGTAATCGTTGCCGATACCCTGCATCTTGATGAAGTCTATCTTCCTTCGCTGCTCTCTCATGTTGTTGATGTCTACGAGCTCTGTGTTGATCTCGCTGTATCTGCTCATCAGCGAGTCTGCGAGCGCGTTCGCCGTATCGACTGCAGTGAGGCAGGGAATGCCGAGCATGACTGCACGGCGGCGCAGCTTGACCGAGTCTCTCGCGGGAAGTCTTCCTTTCGCGGAGGTCGAGATGATGTAGTTGATCTTGCCGCTCTCGAGCAGAGTCATGGTGTTGTTCGTGTCTGATTCGTGGATCTTCGATACGACCGTAACCTCCATGCCGGACTGTCTTAATGCAGCAGCAGTTCCTCCCGTGGCATAGAGCTTGAATCCGAGTGCGTCGTACTTCTTGGCGATCTCGACGATCTCAGGCTTATCAGAATCTCTTACGGTGATGAAGATACCGCCGTTCTTATACATCTTGTAGCCTGCTGCGACGAGGCCCTTGAACAGCGCCTCCGACAGGTTCCTTCCGACGCCTAAGACCTCACCCGTGGACTTCATCTCGGGTCCCAGCTGCGTATCAACATCCGTCAGCTTCTCGAAAGAGAACACCGGTACCTTGACCGCGGTATAAGGCGACTGCCTGTAGAAGCCCGTGCCGTAATCCATGTCTGCGAGCTTCCTGCCGAGGCTTACTTCGATGGCAACATCTACCATCGGGATGCCCGTTACCTTGCTCATGTAAGGCACGGTCCTCGATGCTCTCGGATTGACCTCGATGATGTATATCTGATTGTCCTTTACGATGTACTGGATGTTCACGATGCCGATGGAGCCGAGACCGTCGCAGATGGCCGCCGTGGTCTCCTGCAGGCGTCTGTACATGTCATCGTAGATGTGTTTCGCGGGATACATCGCGATCGAGTCTCCGGAGTGGATACCCGTACGCTCGACGTGCTCCATGAGGCCGGGGATGAGAACGTCCTTGCCGTCGTAGATGGCATCTACCTCGAGCTCTCTTCCCTGGATGTACTTATCGATGAGGACAGGGTTCTCGATGCCCTGTGCCAGGATGATCTTCATGTATTCGGTTACGTCAGCATCGCTGAACGCGATGATCATGTTCTGTCCGCCCAAGACGTAGGAAGGTCTGAGGAGAACGGGGTAACCGAGCTTGTTCGCAGCCTCGAGAGCCTCTTCGCTTGTGAGGATGGAGAATCCCTTCGGCCTTGCGATGCCGAGGCGCTCCAGGAGCTCGTCAAACCTCTCTCTGTCTTCTGCCATGTCGATGGAATCAGCCGATGTTCCTATGATGTTCACGCCGTTCTCGGACAGTGTCTTTGTAAGCTTGATCGCAGTCTGTCCGCCGAAAGCAACTACTACGCCAAAAGGCTTCTCCTGGTCGACGATGTTCATGACATCTTCAGGCGTGAGCGGCTCGAAGTAGAGTCTGTCACCCGTATCGAAGTCAGTCGATACCGTCTCGGGGTTGTTGTTTACGATGACAACGCGGTAGCCGAGATCACGGAGCGCATGTACGCAGTGTACCGCAGCATAGTCGAACTCGATTCCCTGGCCGATCCTGATCGGGCCTGAACCGAATACGATGACCGTCTTCTTATCCTTGTCGCCTTCCTTCTCGAACTCTGCTTCGTTCTCGCCGCCGGCGGCTTCAGTGTTGTATGTCGCATAGAAGTACGGAGTGTGCGCTGCGAACTCGCCTGCGCATGTATCAACCATCTTGAATGTCGGCTTGACGGAGAATCCCGGGTTGCTTCCCGTTATCCCGGCAAGAGCCTTGTCGGTGAATCCGAGCTTCTTTGCCTTCAGGTATTCTTCTTCGCTGAGCGCTTTGCCCGTGTGCTCGAGTTCAAAGTCGATGAGGTTCCTGATCTTTGCAAGGAACCACAGATCGATCTTGGTATCTGCGTGGATCTTCTCTATGGTGACGCCTCTTCTTATGGCCTCAGCCACATAGAACAGTCTCTCGTCTGTTACTTCGATGACGCCTGCTTCGATGTCTTCGTCGGACAGCTCTGCGAGCTTGTCGAGCTTTAATGTCTCCGCATGGATCTCTGCTCCTCTTACGGCCTTCATCAGGGCGCTCTCAAAGGAGTCGGATATCGCCATGACCTCACCTGTCGCCTTCATCTGCGTGCCGAGGTCTCTCTTCGCATATACGAACTTATCGAAGGGCCACTTCGGGAACTTTACCGCAACATAGTCGAGTGCCGGCTCGAAAGCAGCATATGTGTGTCCCGTTACCGCATTGACGATCTCGTCGAGCCTGTAGCCCAGGGCGATCTTGGTAGCGACCTTCGCGATGGGATAACCCGTCGCCTTGGAAGCGAGTGCGGAAGATCTGGATACTCTCGGGTTGACCTCGATTACCGCATACTCGAACGAGTTGGGTTCTAATGCGAACTGGCAGTTACATCCGCCCTCTACGCCGAGAGCTTCGATGATGTTAAGAGATGCCGTTCTCAGCATCTGGTATTCCTTGTCTGAGAGTGTTACCGCAGGTGCGATGACTATGGAGTCGCCGGTGTGAACGCCGACCGGATCGAGGTTCTCCATCGAGCAGACAGTGATGACGTTGCCGTCCTTGTCTCTTACGACCTCGAACTCGATCTCCTTCCATCCTGCGATGCCGCGCTCGATCAGGACCTGCGTGATGGGTGACAGCGCCAGACCGTTCCTCGCGATCTCATGGAGCTGCTCGGGATCGTTCGCGATTCCGCCGCCCGTGCCGCCTAATGTGAAGGCAGGTCTTACGATTACCGGATAGCCGATCTCTTCTGCGAAAGCGAGAGCATCGTCAACATCCGTTACGACCTTGGAAGGGATGCAGGGCTGGCCGATGGCTTCCATCGTATCCTTGAAGCTCTGGCGGTCCTCTGCCTTGTCGATGCATTCAGGTGAAGAGCCGAGGAGCTTTACGCCGTGCGAAGCAAGGAAGCCTTCCTTGGCAAGCTGCATGCACAGTGTGAGCGCCGTCTGTCCGCCGAGGCCGGAGAGGATGGAGTCGGGCTTCTCCGTCTCGATGATCCTCTTGATCGTCGTGAGCGTTAACGGCTCGATGTATATCTTGTCCGCCATGGACTTGTCAGTCATGATGGTTGCCGGGTTGGAATTGACGAGGACGATCTCGATGCCGTCTTCTCTTAAGGCTCTGCATGCCTGCGTTCCGGCATAGTCGAATTCAGCCGCCTGTCCTATTACGATAGGACCTGAACCGATCACGAGTACTTTCTTGATATTCTTATCTAACGGCATTTATCTCACCCTTCCTTCCATAAGCTTAATGAATTCATCGAACAGGAAATCCGTATCCTGCGGTCCTCCGCAAGCCTCCGGATGGAACTGCACGGAGAATGCAGGCTCATCCGTATATCTTAAGCCTTCGTTCGTTCCGTCGTTGACGTTAACGAAGAGTTCCTTTGCTTTTGTCTTGTCTATGCTGTCAGCGACTACCGCATAACCGTGGTTCTGGGATGAGATATATACCCTTCCCGTCTCGAGGTTCTTTACCGGGTGGTTCGCACCTCTGTGTCCGTACTTGAGCTTGGTCGTCTCGAAGCCGTGCGCGAGTGCCAGGATCTGGTGTCCGAGGCAGATGCCCATCGTGGGGATCTTATCCTGAGCCAGGTCCTGAAGCGTCTTTATCGCCTGTACGTTATCGGTAGGATCTCCGGGGCCGTTCGACAGGAACAGTCCGTCCGGATCGATCTCCCTTACCTTGTCTGCAATCGTGTCAGCGGGAAGGAGGAATACCTCGCAGCCGCGGTTTACCAGGGACCTTACGATGTTTGTTTTCGTGCCGTAGTCCATCATGGCTACCCTGAACTTAACGTCGCCCTCGGGCTTGTGGTCTTCCATGGCCTTGACGGTCACTTCCTCAACGGGATTTGTGATCCTGTATGCCTTGATTTCTTCCGCAGAGAACTCGTCGGGCCTGTCGCAGATCGCACCGTTCATGGTGCCGTGCTCTCTTAACACCTTCGTAAGCGATCTCGTATCGATGCCCTTGATGCCCGGGATGCCCTGATCCTTAAGGAAGGTATCGAGGTCTGTCTCGCATCTGAAGTTGGAAGGATATTCGCATTCCTCGCGGATGATGTAGCCGGAGACGGATACTCTCGCGCCTTCCATGTCAGGCGTAATGATGCCGTAGTTGCCGATCAGCGGGAATGTCTGGCAGACCGTCTGGCCCTTGTAGCTGGCGTCCGTAAGCGTCTCGATGTACGCAGTCATGGAGGTCGTGAAGACGATCTCGGAGATAACGCTGCCTGCTGCGCCGATGGCCTCACCCTCGTACACATTGCCGTTCTCAAGAACAAGATAACGTTTCATATACTCTTCCTTCCTTACAAAAAAGGCTTTTTCCAAAAAAGAAAAAGCCTTGAATTCAAAAAGTGATGTTGATGCGGAGATGAAGCGGTGATCCGACCGTTTGATCCTGGTAAAAATTGTGTTCGCTCTGGACCGGGCAAACTACCATCTTGCGCCTCCGATTTTTTGTTTAGAGAATGGTAACACAACCACTGTCTTATTGAAAATATTATTTTTGCATAAATACTATTCCTTAACGGATAAGTATTTCGGCAACCTTGTCCTCCATCTGTTCCTTGTCGATGACATCCTTGTGGCGGATCTCCTTGGTTCCGAGCTCGGCGATGGATTTCGGGATCTCGAGACCGCTCTCGTCGGACAGCTCCTTGATGACCGTCTCGATCGACCTGCCGTTGCTGTAGCCTGCGCCTCTGATGGAATCCATGACGGCGGGAGCGAACTTGAACGGGGATGCCGTGGATACGAATACCGTCTTCGTCTCGTCGTTCGATCTCGTGTGATATCTTCCGTAGATGTTGAAGCCTACTGCCGTGTGCGTATCGATGACATGATCGGTGCGGTCATAGACGTCGAGGATGGTCTTGGCAACGCCGGTCTCATCGGCAAAGCCCCCTACGAAGGAGTGCTGCAGGGACTTGAGCGTATCCTTGTCAACGGAATACTTGCCCTCTGTGTTAAGACCCGTCATCCACTCGATGACCTGTGCGGAATTGCCGCCTGCGACTTCGTAGAGAAGTCTCTCGAGGTTCGATGAGATGAGGATGTCCATGGAAGGAGACGTCGTCTTGAAGAACTCCCTGTTACGGTCATATGTTCCCGTTGAGAAGAAATCGCAGAGGACCTTGTTGCGGTTGGAAGCGCAGATGAGCTTTCTTACCGGTATACCCATCTGCTTTGCAAACCATGCGGCAAGGATGTTGCCGAAGTTGCCCGTGGGAACTACGATGTTGATCTCTTCGCCCTTGCCGATCTTCTCCTGGCGGAGCAGTTCGACATAGGAATAGACATAGTAAGCGATCTGAGGCGCGAGGCGTCCCCAGTTGATGGAGTTTGCAGAAGACAGCATGATGCCGTTCTCATCGAGCTTGGCGGCAAACGCTTCGTCTCCGAAGATCTTCTTGACGCCCGTCTGCGCGTCGTCAAAGCAGCCGTTGACTGCAATTACGTGCGTATTGGATCCTTCGGTCGTTACCATCTGGAGCTTCTGCGCATCAGATACTCCGCCCGTCGGATAGAACACGATGATCTCTGTTCCGGGAAGATCCTTGAATCCCTCGAGAGCAGCCTTGCCGGTATCGCCGGAAGTAGCCGTCAGGATGCAGATCTTCTTATTGATGCCGGTCTTCTTAACTGAAGCCGTCATGAGGTGCGGGAGCATCTGCAGGGCAACATCCTTAAATGCGCACGTAGGTCCGTGCCAGAGTTCGAGGATATACTCCCTGTCGTTATATGCATTGAGCTGTACGAGCGGGATCGGATTCTCGCCCCACTTCTCCTCGTCATATGCAGCCTGTGCGAACTCCAGGAGCTCAGCTTCGGTAAAGTCTGTCAGATACTTGGACAGCACTCTCGCGGAGATCTGGAAGAACTGCATGTTCTTCATCTCTTCGATCTCGCCTGCTGATATCTGCGGTATCGTCTCGGGTACGAACAGACCGCCGTCGGGAGCGATGCCCGTGATGATGGCCTCAGCTGCCGAATATTTCCTGTCGTATCCTCTTGTGCTTATATAATTCATCAGTTCTCCTCCGGATTATCTTCTGTAGTCTCTGCCCCGTCTTCAGCTTCCGTATCGCCGGTCTCTTCCGTCTCGGATTCCGTTGTGGTCTCTGCGACCTGAGCGGCGGGTATCGCTTCCGTAGTAGTCTCTTCGGTAGTCGCTTCTGTTGTCTCGCTCTCCGAAGGGACCGTCTCCTGCGCCGTCTCGGCACCGGGGCCATATTTGTTGTTATAGCTGTTGATGATGGATGCTACTTCGGGATCCTGCGAGCGTCTCTGGAGCTGATCCAGCAGATAGTCTCTCTCTTCTGCCGCCTGGGCTGCCACCGCAGCTTCCTCCCTGCTCTGCGTTACGAACGGTATCACGCCGAAAATGATTATCAGGGCAATACACACGAGCGAGAAGATAACGGCAAACACCTTGACCGCGGATCTCATCTTGTCTCCGGGAGTCCTGACATCCTCTATCTCGAGCTGGTCATCGGGAAGCTCGTCTCCGGAGCTGCCGGACCTCATCATGATGTCTCTTCTCTCTTTGACCGAAGCCATTCTCGGAGCTTCGTATTCCTTCTGGGCGCGTCTCAGGATCGGAGCCTGGAAGTTCGTCCTCTGAGCGGGAGATTCGCCGGATGCCATCTGCGCGCTCTTGATCTTGTCGGATATCTCTACGGGAGGCAGTTCTTCGGGAGGAGTCTTGATGTCCTCTCTTACCATCCTCAATGCTTCCTGGGCGATCGTCAGATACTGCTCAGACTGAAGGACATTAGCGATGGCATAAGCAAGGCTTCCTTCCGCGCGCTTGAACTGTCCTTCCCTGGCGAGGCAGAGGCCGAACATGAGCGCGGGGTCTCCCCATTTCTCATACTGGGATATCAGGGGCTTCAGGAAAATCTGCGCGACATCGGTACCGTCCCCCTGCGCATTCGCAAGAGCGCGGTTGTACTGTCTGATGATCCTGCCCTTCTCTTCGTTCGATACGTCGAAGAGGATAAGGCTCGTCTCATCGATAGGCTGAAGCATCATGGCGAGGCTCAGATAATCGTGCATCAGATGATTCCTTTCAGATATGTCCTGATCTGTCCGAGGAGATACAGTGATCCTGTAACGAGTATCGGGATGCCGTCTTCACGCGAACGTTCGAGGGCATATCTCACACCGTCACAGGGGTCATCGAACCCCTTCGTTTTGACGCCGTTATTATACACAAGTTTAATATTATTTAATAGTTCGTCCGGAGGGAGCGATCTCGGATTGTCCGGCCTGACCGCGACGGCCTCAAACGGCTCTATTCCGCCGTCTCTGTACTTTGCGAGTATGTTTGCAAGGTCCTTATCCGCCATGACGCCCATCACAAGTCTTACAGGTTTGCCCAAAAGTCTGCCGTCCATGACTCTGCCCATGAGGTCGGCAAGACTCTCCGCGCCCTGGGGATTATGTCCTCCGTCGAGGATTATCACGGGGTCCTTGCAGATTATCTCCGCGCGGCATTTCCAGACGGTCCTGGCTATGCCTTCCGATATCGTTTCTTCTGATATGCCGACCGCTCTTGCAGTCTCGATGGCCACCGCGGCGTTGCCCGCCTGATGCTTTCCGTTAAGCGATGTGGTGTAAGTCCTGCCGTCGTATGTAAAAGACATGCGTCCGTCTTCCGTGAAGACACAGCTGTCCAGTACATCTTCTGAACCTGCGAAGCTTATCTTCGCGCCGGCTTCTTCCGCCTTCGATGTCAGAACAGATCTTACCTTGTCCTTATCTTCATCTCCCAGGATCGTTATCGAAGGATCGAGACATACTGCAGGTGATCCGCTCTTGAATATTCCTGCCTTCTCTCCCGTGATCTCCTCTATCGTCGTTCCGAGCCTGTCGGTGTGGTCATAACCTATCGCGCAGACTGAAGTTACGAGAGGAGATCTGATGACATTCGTGGAATCGAGTCTTCCGCCGAGACCTACTTCGAGCACGGCGACATCGACCTTCTTCTCTGCAAAATACAGGAAGCACAGAGCCGTTATGAGCTCGAATTCCGTGGGATGCTCGTACCCTTCTCCTGTCATCTGCAAGGTTGCCTTCTGAACTTCGGCAGACAGCCTGCTTAAGTCTTCTTCCGATATCTCGCCGGAGGTCTCATCTTCCTCGAGCGATTCCAGACCCTTCCTGCCGTCAATTATCCTGATGCGTTCAGAGAACCTCTCCAGATAAGGAGAAGTGAATATACCGACCCTGCGGTCATCGCATGCCAGCATCGTCGATACAAATGCAGATACCGATCCTTTACCGTTGGTCCCTGCTATGTGTATCGCCTTGAACGAGTCCTGGGGATCGCCCAGTATCTCACATAATCTGGTGATCCTCTGAAGTCCCGGCTTGATCCCGAACTTGAGGGCACCCGTCAGAAATTCCGGAATATCCTCAGGCATTATCTTCGCCTTCTTTTGCTTTGGCGTTATAGTCGACCATGTCCTTCTTCCTGAATACCATGATCTTGCTTAGCACGTAGTTTGCGATGACAACGAATACGCAGTTGATGAGCTTAACGAGATAATCGTAGGTGAATGCGAATGAAGCTATCATGAACATCGGAGTCGATGCAGGCTGACCCGTGATCGCTTCGCAGGCCCAGATCATGAGATACATCACACCTAACTCCAGCACGAGGAAAGACAGGACTCTCGCTCCTGCAAAGGTGAAGAGTTCTCTTATTACATTGCCCTTCGACCTGAACACTGTGATCCTGTTGAGGATGTATGCGACAGTCACTGCGACTATCCAGCCGACGATCTGCTTTGCTGCGATCTTCAGAGAAAACTCATTGCCGAACAGCGTTACCATCATGTCTGACTGCACCAGCAGGTCAAACAGGATATACACTATCCAGTTTGCAGCAGTCGTAAGGCCTCCGCTCACCAGATACATGAAGAGCTTACGCTTCTTCTCCTGACTCTCGGTAAAACTCGGATCTCCGAATACTATCTTCTTTACTATGCCCATATAAGCTCCTTTACACTCTCTTCGGTCTCGGATTTGTCTTGTCGACGAAGATCCTTCTGACCAGATATACGATGATAACGATGATGACCGCTTCGATTATGGATATTACAAGGAAAACGTTGAACAGATACTCGAACAGCGTTGCAGCCCTCTTGTCCGCGGGCTTGTAGAGCTGGAATGTTCCGTCTTCCGGATTGTACAGATAGAAGTTGCCGATACCCGTCTCATCGGTGAGATAGCAGATGAACTCGCGGTCTTCGTTGGCATAACCGCTGAGCACTACCGCGCCGGTATCAAAGGTCGCCGCCGTGAATCCGTCAGGTATCGAGACATTCTCAGGCAAGGGACTGATCTGCAGTATCTTGCTCATTCTTATGATCGTGTTATCCGAATCATATTTGGTGACGGTCTTCGTCGTGCTGTTGTAGAAATACAGGCCAGGCGAGTCATATCCGTCGAACAGATAGAGCAGTACGCTCGATACACCGTCCCTTGTAAATGCGGGAACGCTGTAGCCGTTGATGACTCTCGTGGTCTGGGAGAATCCTTCAGGAAGAGATATCTCCTGCGGCAGGTCGACGAAGGTATATATGTTGCCTGCATAATCTACCAGCGCTGCATCGACCGGAACATAGCTCTCGTTACGGGTGATGTGGATGGAATAGTGCATCCAGCTCACACCGTCCTGAGCCGTAACGTCGATCGTGATCTCGTTCTCACCGATGCTCAGATCCTTATCGCCGTCTATGATGACCGCCGCCCACAGGTTGCTCGCGATGGCATTGACCTGAACTTCCGTTACGGATCGCTCGACCGTTGCCGAATAGCTCGTGATGTTCGGATTGAATTCAGGCGTCAGCTGAACGCCGCTAATCTTCAGGAATGCCAGTGTCGCATCGCTTGAGATCGTGGCCTCGTTGATCGGGAGCGTGGTGCCGGAACCCTTAGTAAGTTCGGCGCCTTCGCCTGAAGCATTCTTGAACTCGCCGAGGTCATCGAGCCATGCATCGAATTCACCGACGGCGTTAGGCTTTACGCGGAAAGACAGTGTGTAGAGCACGACCGGCTCGGAAGACTGGAAGGCAGCGATGTCGTATTCGTCGTCATCCGAATTCTGTGCGTACTGATCTGCGGCAGATACGGTTATGACGCCGTCTTCCGCACTCTCAGTATATGTGAAGTTCTTGAGGTCTGCTCCCTGATCGAAGGAGATATACTCGGCAACAGTATCGTCGTAGCCTAATACGATAGGACCGAAGCTTGTAATCTCCGGCATGTTGTCAGCGACGATATCTATCTTGATGATGTCACCCTGACCGATGGTCTGCTTCTGCGGAGAGACCGAGACCGTAACGAGCGCTTCAGCCCTGACATCCGCCCTGCCGAGCGGCATGAAGATAAGCGCCGTAAGCGCCGATAAGATGACCAGGGATATCGCTCTTGCAGTCTTACTCATACATCAGCTCACGGAAGATATCCGTAATCCTCCGGCATGTTCTCGTATACGGGGATGATGAACTCGAAGTCCTGATCCAGCATACCGATGTCATTGTAGCTGTTGTAGTATCTCCTCGACTCCGAATAAGCCATCATTATGTTCTGGGCATACTGATGGGTATAGAGTTCGGTGCCGTCCTGCTTGATGTCGAACTTCTGGAAGTAGAGCGTGTTCTGGCCCGCTTCGATGTATCCGGAAGCTATCCAGAGGGCGCCGCCTTCGATGGCCTTCTCGGGGGTATCCCAGGGAAGCAGTATCGCAGCCTCGGTGTCGGATATCTCCTGTGCATCGGGCTCTTTGCCCCACATGGCGTATTTCGCGCCGTTCGTGACTGCAAGTCCGTCGGCAGATGCGTATGCACCGATATTGTAGAAGTTGTAGTAGCCTTCGTAGCCGTCGACCTCACCGCGCCAGAGTTCAGACTCGCCGTTGTAGCCCATCTCCTGGATTATCCTCGATGCGAGGAAGTAAGGCGATACGCCTGCCGATTCTCCGGCATCGTAGATGAGCTGTGCGTAGTCCTTGTCACCGCCGTCCAGGAATGAACCTGCGATGATGGACCTGACACCTGCGATGGTCTGAACGTCGGGATCGAAGCTCAGCTGCTCGAACATGAAGATCCTGTCGGGCACGAGGAAATTCCTCGGGTCGAGGAAGTAGCTCGTGACTTCGGGCTTTACTGCCATCCAGTCGGTGCCGTCGTATACGGGGCTGTTGTCCTTGATGTAAGTGGGGAACGACGAATACTGCGCGAGGCTCCTGCCGTTCTTGCACTCGGCATTAAGGACGGTCTGGAAGTCGAGGCCCGTATTGTAAGGCGTGAAGATATAGTCGGGGTGCAGATTGTGCATGAGCCACAGTCCGCTGTAATAGCTCTGCGGGAACTGGATGAGGGTCTGCTCGTAGAACGTGCCGTCATCATTGCCGTTGAGAAGATATACGTAATACGAATACTCTTTGCCGTTGAAGGACTTGACGCAGACATCGAGGACAGTCTCGCCTGACGGGACTTCATATATCTGGCCCGGTGCAAGAGTCGTCGGCGCGCCGCCGTGGAATGCCGTTATCGTTACCGATGCTGCGTAGCCTTCCAGGGTATCGCAGTATACGGTGACCTTTGAGCTGGAGTCCATGTAGTAGGCATAATCCTTCATCTCGGTCGTAAAGTCCGGATATACTCCGAGGTCATAGCCCGTATCGGAATTGCCTATGCGCAGGGACGTGAGCGAACCGTTGATCGGAAGGATCTTAACGTCCTTCTTATCTACCTTGAACGCGGTTGATGTCATGTCGACGAGCTTCAGCGTATCCTCGTCGTCGCCCGGCATTACCGCCATGTATGCGCCGTTGTAATATGCCGCGTCCTCGCTGCTGACGATCTTGTAGTAGAGATCCTCTTCCACGGTCGTGCATTCGGGTCCTCTTCTTACCTCGGCATAGAAGCAGTTGGAGATGCCGTCGATGCCTGTCTGCTCCGCTATAAGTTCGGTATCCTGCTTAACGCCTCTTAAGACCTCGTATACGGAACCCGGATGGCCGTTGCTGCCAATCTCATTGCCGAGACAGTCATACAGCGTTACGTTGATGTCGTCGCCTATGTCTACGAAGTTCAGGAAGCAGTTATCGCTGCCGCAGTCGATCACATACCAAGCACTGTCAGATCCCGCAGTCAGCACGCAGTTGGCAACGGAATTCGCCTGAAGGACGGTCCTGTCAGGGATCTTCACGGTACCGCCCGATACGGCGATGCCTCTTCCGTCAGACGATCTGAGAAGTATCTTCACATCATGAAGGCCCGAGCTGACATCTGCCGTATCCCAGGACAGTGTAAACGTCCTGGTGCCCGTGGCTTCATCGTATTCGCCGTAGCTCAGATAACCTCTGTACAGAATGCCGTCAACGAAGAAATCAGTCCTGACTTCATCGCCTGTCGCAGAGAAAGATCCGTTCGCCTCGCGGATACCTATCGTGTATTCTCCCTGGGAGGCTATGGTCTCATTCATCTCAAATGCGGATATCACGCTGCCCTGTTCGGCAGATACCGGAGCCGAGACGGAGAATGAGGCATCCTTATCCGATGCCGCCTTGGCAATGACTGCCATCCTCGACGAATCTTCCAGGTCTTCCACGATGTCAGATACATCGTCTTCGTCCGCTTCGCCTTCGAGCACATAACACAGGTCCTGCGCGAAAGCCGTATCGTCCTTGCCCTGGAGAAGGTACTCCGGGGAAGTAAAGCATGCCGTAAGGAAATCTCCCATGGACATCATGCCCTTGCGGATACGTGTCTCTGCTTTCTCTGCGGCTTCCTCGTCCATGCCGACGAGAGAAGATGCGCGTAAGACGATGTCTTCAGTCTTATTGCTCCTTGTGCCGGCCGATGCCGAAGGAAGCGTGAGCATCATGTATACGACGCCTGCCGCCAGTAAGACGACAAACAGTATGGACATGATGAAGTATTCGGGTCTTCTCTTGAACATCAGATCAATCCTTCCCCGATATCTCGTCCAGAGTATATCCGTACGGAGGAACGTAATGCTTCATGAAGTAATCTGCCTCCGGAAGGCCCATCGCCTTAACGGCTTCACCCGTCGTCTTCTTGGCAGCGGAGAATTCCGTGCTGCCGGAAGATTCTTCCCTGAGGCACTTGATATATGCGGAGATCTTGTCTGCCGCCTTGACGAGCTTGTGCATGAGGACCTTCTCTTCGGTATCCTTCGCAGGATCGAGCAGGTCAAGATACTGCGCTCTGATATCTTCGTCTTCGGGAAGGAGCTCTACCAGAGACAGTGCAGCCTCGTGCTCGACTTCCTTGTAAGCGCTGGTTATCTCGCGGCTCCTGTACTTGATCGGAGTCGGAAGATCACCCGTAATTATCTCCGTGCAGTCGTGGTAGAGAGCATATGCCTGAACCTTGTACGGATCGGGCTTTATCGCATTCTCATCGCCTTCTGCCATCCTGTTGTGGATGCTGCAGAGGGCAAATGCTATGACCGCGACATCGAAGCTGTGCTCCTTGATGTTCTCGGTCCTGGTGTTGCGCATGAGGCCCCACCTGTTTATATACTGCATGCGGTCGAGCATTGCATAGAAACCGTATTCTTCCATATTTATCCCCTTCTTATCCGTCAGTTCTTGAACAGTTCGTTGAAGCACTTGATCGCGTATGTGTCAGTCATTCCCGCGATGTAATCCGATACGAATATCGGCAGAGGCATCTCGGACTCGGGCTTATCCTTCTCCGGATGCTCATCGACAAAGGATACGAACTGTCTTACCGCTTCGTTCCTGGAATTCCTTGCCTGGTCGATGTTATATACAGCATCGAGGAACTCCTTGTAAAGCGATGTTATTATCAGGTCGCAGTAGCTCTCATAGGTCTTGACCTTCGGAGCCTTGTAGATGTAGTCGACATTCGTGATGAGGACTGACTTGAGCGCTCTGCAGGCTCTGTCGGAGATCCTTATCTCGTCCTTGTCCATGCTGTTCTCAACGATGTCTTCCACGAGATAGTTTATTATCTCCGCGTTGGATCTTCCCATCTCGCTGCCCTCTTCGGGAAGCTGATATTCGCTGCCTAAGACATTGGTGCGGACCGCATCTTCGATGTCTCTTCCGACATAAGCGAACTTGTCCGAGAATCTTACGACGCAGCCTTCGAGAGTCGCGGGACCTTTGCGGTCATTCTTCCTGATGAGATATGACAGATCTTCTTCCGTCTTGTCCCTGCAGGGCACGAGGACCTGCTCGTCGTAGTGCTCGCCGCAGTGGCAGATGATGCCGTCCCTTACCTCAAAAGACAGGTTGAGTCCGAATGTATCGCCGTGCTGCTCGAGGACATCAAGTACCCTTAAGCTGTTGGACTCATGCTCGAAGTAGAGCTTAGGATCCGTCTCCTTGAGCATCTTATCGAGAACGCGTTCGCCGCTGTGTCCGAACGGAGTATGTCCGACGTCGTGACCCAAAGCTATCGCCCTGATGAGATCAGTATTGAGATTAAGTGCCCTGCCTATCGTCTGCGCGATGTAATCGACATACATTACGTGCTCGAGCCTTGAGCAGATGTGGTCGTTTTCCGGATTGAAGAAGACCTGCGTCTTATGCTTGAGCCTCCTGAAAGCCTGGGAGTAGATGATCCTTCCCGTATCGCGCTCATAGACCGATCTTATCTTGCAGTCGGGCTCGGGCTTCACCCTTCCCCTGGAAGAAGATGATCTCATGGCTCCGGGGCTTAACAGCTTCTCTCTCGAATCGCGGAGGAGCTTGACCTTCTCCTGCGTAACATCAGACATCCTCTCCTTGCTCTCAAGGATGTCGAACATCTGATTGTATATGTCAAAGAGTGTAAGGTTATCCATCAAAGAATCTCCCTTCTTCCCCGGAAAGATAGTCTAAACACTTAATTATAATATATTTTTTATGCTTTTTTAAGGTTGGCCGATCCCGCGAGCATATTCTTCCTCATTCCGTCGAAATCAACGGTAACGAGCGCGTCGCCTCCGACCTTCTCGACCTTGAGGATGACGCCTTCGCCGAACCTCGGGTGAACGACCTTCATGCCCTCTGTAAGGTCATCGGGTGTAAGGACTCCTTCTTCCTTCTTCTTGGCCTTGTCGTTCTTCCTGTCGAACTGTGAAGACAGTGCCGAGGAGATGACCTTCCTGGCAGACTCACGCGAAGGCGAAGATACGGATGATGCGCTGCCGTCCGCAGGTCTCTCCCTTCTTCCGCCCATGAGATAGAGCAGATCCGGGGAAATCTCCCTTAAGAACCTCGACGGCCTGTTGCACTGCGTCTGTCCGAAAAGCATTCTCTGCTGGGCAAGGACTATGAACAGGTTCTTCTTGGCTCTGGTTATCGCGACATACATGAGGCGTCTCTCTTCCTCCGTCTCGCTCTCCGTCTGGATGGAACGGTAGCTCGGGAACACGCCTTCTTCTGCGCCGATGATGAACACCGCGCCGAACTCGAGGCCCTTGGCGCTGTGGATGGACATGAGCCTGACGAAGTCATCGCTGTCGTCGAAGTTATCACCTTCGGCATAGAGTGCGGCATTCTCGAGATAGAGCTTCAGTATGCCTTCAGTAGTAGACGAAGTCTCAGAATCGAAGAGGCTGTCATCCAGGATGAACGTATTGCCGTCATCGCCGTCCGTTACTATCTCCAGAGGTTCGTCCTTACTGTCTGCTTCCGTACGGTGTTCCTGATCGAAGAGTGCAGCTTCCGATAAGAGCTCCTTCAGGTTCTCGACCCTGTCGACCATCTCGCCCTTCTTCTCACGCTGGGAGATGATGTCATCGATGATGCCCGAGGTGTTCTCCACATGCTCCACGAACTCCTTGAAGTCCATGACGCCCGTGATGAGCTCCTCGCGCATGGATTCGATCATAGAGGTAAAGTTCAAGAGCTTTGCCGATGCCCTTCCAAGTTCGGGATAGTCCATGCAGTCACGCGCGACATCAAAAAGGCTTACGCCGCGGTCTATCGCGATGGTCCTCATCCTGTCTATCGTCTGGTCGCCGATGCCCCTTCTCGGAACATTGATGATGCGCTCGAAAGCGATATTGTCTCTCGTATCATTGATGAGCCTCAGGTATGCGAGAACGTCCTTGATCTCCTTACGGTCATAGAACCTCATTCCGCCGTATACCTTGAACGGGATGCCTGTGTTATGCAGCGCCTTCTCCACGTTGACCGAGAGGGCGTTCATCCTGTAGAGCACGGCGCAGTCGGAGTACTTGAACTTGCCCTTGTCCGCCATCATCTGTATCGTCTTGGCGATGAATCCGGCCTCGTCTATTCCCGTATCGGCGTTCATGACGATTATCTTCTCGCCTTCTTCGCCGGATGTGCGCAGGCGCTTCTCCTTACGCTTCGAATTGTGAGCGATGACATTGTTCGCAGCTTCAAGGATGGTCCTGGTGGATCTGTAGTTCTCCTCGAGCTTGATGACCTTCGAACCCGGGAAATCCTTCTCGAACTTCAGGATGAGCCTTACGTCAGCGCCTCTGAATGAGTAGATCGACTGGTCATCGTCGCCTACCACGCAGATGTTGTGGTGAGCCTGTGCAAGCAGCATGACTGCCCTGTACTGGGGCATGTTCGTATCCTGGTACTCATCGACCATGATGTATCTGAACTTAGCCTGATACTGCGCGCAGATATCGGGGTTGCCCTCGAGGAGCTTCACCATGTTGAC
>JAEEGF011201928.1_pt1 | contig 33751 bp, 26 predicted proteins | sample 9134171 | NCBI WGS metagenome assembly JAEEGF01 (sample SAMN16246542, study PRJNA631951) | gut metagenome | biome: gut microbiome; feature: rumen; material: AP-attached | host: Bos | place: Iran: Karaj | collected 2018-10
CGCGTCAACGCCATTTCCTACCTTTTCGATTCCATCGAAGTGGACAAGCAATCGCGTGAATTCCATACCATTACCGGAAAATACCAAGGCAAACGTGTCACCGCCCTTTCCCATGGCATCGGCCCTGACAACATCGATATCGTGATGACCGAACTCGACGCCCTGGCCAACATCGATTTCAAGACCCGGTTGCCCAAATTGAGACATCGCCGCCTGTCCATCCTCCGCATCGGCACCTGCGGCGCCGCCCAGCCCGATATTCCGCTGGGAAGCTATATCCTGAGCCATATATCCATCGGTTTCGACGGCGTCCTCAACTGGTACAAAGACGGTGAAAAGATATTCCTGAAAGACTTCGAAGAAGCTTTCGTCAAGCACATGGACTGGCCGGAGCGTCTCGGACGTCCCTATTTCGTCCGCGCCAGCGATACCCTCATCCGGAAGTTCCAGGGCTGGACCTACAAGGGAATGACCGTTTCGGCACCCGGTTTCTATGGCCCCCAGGGCCGCTCCGTCCGACTGGACCTGACGATTCCCGACCTGATCCCGAAGCTGGAGAGTTTCGAACACGAAGGATACCGCGTGAGCAACATCGAAATGGAAAGTTCCTGCCTGGCCGGCCTCGCCACCCTGCTCGGCCACGATGCCGTCACGGTTTGCCTGGCCATCGCCAACCGGCATATCAAGGAAAGCAATCCCGACTATAAATCGCTGATCGCGCAGTTGCTCTGGCGCTCACTCGAAACCATGACCGCCTGACATGCCTGTCGATCCTGAAGTATTGGAACCGCTGGTCGCGCTGTTCGACGACCGGGACAGCGTAGTGACCGAGCTGGTGGACCAGCGCCTCGCGTCCTTCGGCTCGGAGGTCGTACGTTCGCTCCACAACCGGGCGGACCGCGAAAGCGATCCGGTACAGAAAGCTGCCATCATCGAACGGGCCCGCCGGCTCAACGCTGAGTTCCGGCTGAGCGATTTTCAATCTTTCATCCAGCATTCCCCCGCCCCGCTTTCCCTGTTCGAAGGCGGATGGATCATTAGTTCGCTGCTCGACTGGACGCTGAGCCGCGAGCGTTACGAATCGCTTTTCTACCAGTGTCTGGAAGCTTACCAGCTGGAACACTCGGATTTGCGGACCGGCGTGGAAAATATCCGTATCCTGAACCACGTCTTCTATCACCGTCTCAAGTTCACGCTCTACGACGTGCAGCTCAAGGATCCGCAACACGCCCTGCTGGGCGACTCGCTGCAGAGCCGGGGCGGCAATCCATTCGTACTGTCTTACATCTACCTGGCCATCTGCCAGAGTGCCGGGCTTCCGGTCGAATTGCTCTGCTTCCCGGGAGGTTTCGTTCCCACCTATGTGGAGAACGGACGCATCCAGTTCTATATCAACGTATATCGTGGCGGGGAGCTTTTCCCGCAGGACAGGCTGGAAACCTTCCTGAGAGCCACGGGCCTGCAGATCGACCGGAACGCCTTCCGACGCCGCGACGAGTCGTCCATGCTGACGCTCTATCTCGAATCTCTTCTCTACATCTATTCCGGGAAAAAGGACGAAAAAAAGAGCGCGCTCATCGAACGTGCCCTCGACATGCTCGGTCCCGAGCGTTTCCTCACAATCGACGCCCCCGAATAGTCAGATTTCCGCCAGAATTGACATTACACCCTTCACTAATTCCCCTTCCTTGACGAGGATTTTTGCATCGAGGGGAAGATAATAGTCGATGCGGGAGCCGAATTTGATGATGCCGCACTGGTCGCCAGCTTTTACCGGCATGCCTTTCTTGGCGTAACAGACGATACGGCGCGCAAATCCGCCGGCCAATTGCTTGAACAGCACTTCCTTGCCTTCAGGCGTGCGAATGGCCGTGCAGAAATGCTCATTCTCTTCGGAAGCCTTGGGCTTAAACGCCAGCAGATGCTTGCCCGGAAAATATTCGGCATAAGAAACCGTCCCGGTCACAGGCCAGAAATTGGCGTGCAGGTCCCAGAAATCCATATAGACCGAGATCATCATGCATTCCCGCTGCAGGTAGCCGTCGGCATAGACTTTCCCGATGAAAACCACTTTTCCGTCGGAAACGGCCGACACATGATGCTCATTGCCACAATGCACGCGGTCGGGAACCATGTGGAAATAGGTCTGCCAGGCACAGAACCATATCATGCCAAGCGTCAGCGGCAGATTGATCCACCATTGGGGAACCCAGCGCCAGAGGACGAACACGACCACCGCACTGAACAGATAGACAGCCAGTACCGTTCCGTAGGTGTTTTTGTCGAGGCGCATACGATCAGATCAGTTGGAGTAAGACAAGATATATCGCGGCGATCGGGAATACGAAGAGGGCGTCGTCGAAACGGTCGAGCACTCCGCCATGGCCGGGAATCAGGCGGCCGGCATCCTTCACGCCGGCATGCCGCTTGACCAGCGACTCGTACAGGTCGCCCACGACGCCGAGCGTCGACACGATCACAGCCAGCATCATCCAGTGGAACAACGCCATCACCTCCGCACCCCAGAGAGCCCAGACAGCCCAGGCGGCCAGGAAAGTAAACAGTGTGCCCCCCACCACGCCGATCCAGGATTTCTTGGGAGAAAGCGCCGGGAAGAGCTTGCGGCTGTTCGGACGTTGTCCGAACAACATGCCGAAGCAATAGGCACCGATATCACAACACCAGACCAGCACGAAAATGCCCAGGTTCAACTTCCAGGAGAAAACCCCGCACGGGAAACCCAGACGGAGCAGGCTCAGGAGCATCGGCAGCACATAGACCAAGGGAAAATAAGGCGCAGTGACAAAATCGTGTCCGTCCGCCCCGTCGAACAGCTGACAGATCCACGCATCCATCACGGGAACCAGGCCCAGCAGCATCCAGCGGGCGGGCAGCGCCGCATAGAGCGTAAAGAAATACAGGACCGTCATCAGCACCAGTGTCACGATGACCAGCGCTTCCTCCTTCCAGTAGCGTCGGGTACAGGTCAAGCGATAGAATTCCAACGCCAGCGTCACCCCCAGGAAGGCACACAGCACAAGCAAGGCGACAGGATGCAGCAGCGCGCCGATGACGACCACCAGAAACAGCAGCCCGTATACGATCCGGTTCACCAACGCTCCCTTTCCCATCGTCAGGCCTCCGCGATTGTCGTTGCCGGTGTCTCCGCCGGAGTCTCAGCCGGATCTTCGCGCAACAGTTTGTTGGGATCCACCCCGCCCTGACGAGGGCCGAAGATGGCTTCCAGGTCTTCGGAGAACACCACTTCGCGCTCCAGCAACAGCTGCGCCAGCTGCTCGAAGCCCGCTCGATGCTCCGTCAGGACCTTATAGGCCGTCTCATGTGCCTGCGCGATGAGCCGCTTCACTTCCTCGTCGATCAGTTCCGCCGTCTTTTCGCTGTAAGGCTTGCTGAAAGCCATGTCACGGCTGCCGGTGGAATCGTAATATGAAAGATGGCCGACCTTGTCGCTCATGCCGAAATAGGTCACCATGGCATAGGCCTGCTTGGTCAGTTTCTCCAGGTCGGAAAGAGCACCGGTCGAGATGCGGCCGTTGACGAGTTCCTCGGCCACGCGGCCGCCGATGGTCGCCGCCATCTCGTCCATCATCTGTTCGGTGGTGGTGAGCTGACGTTCTTCGGGCAGGTACCAGGCGGCGCCCAGACTCTGTCCGCGCGGGATGATGGTGACTTTCAGCAAGGGATTGGCGTTGGGAAGCAGCCAGCTGACGGTGGCATGTCCGGCCTCATGATGGGCGATGGTCTTCTTCTCTTCCGGCGTGATGATCTTGCTCTTGCGTTCCAGGCCGCCGACGATGCGGTCGATGGCGTCCAGGAAGTCCTGTTTATCTACGAATTCCTTGTTCTTGCGGGCGGCGATCAGGGCAGCTTCGTTGCACACGTTGGCAATGTCGGCGCCGCTGAATCCAGGGGTCTGCTTGGCCAGGAAATCCATCTGGAAACCCGGTGCAAGCTTGATGCCGCGCAGGTGAACCTTGAAGATTTCGAGGCGTTCCTTGAGTTCCGGCAGGTCCACATGGATCTGGCGGTCGAAACGGCCGGCACGCATCAAGGCTTTGTCAAGGATATCAGCCCGGTTGGTAGCGGCCAGGATGATGACGCCCGAGTTGGAGCCGAAGCCGTCCATCTCAGTCAGAAGTTGGTTCAGGGTATTCTCACGCTCGTCGTTCGAGGTGAAACCGGCATTCTTGCTGCGAGCGCGGCCCACGGCGTCGATTTCGTCGATAAAGACGATGCAGGGGGCCTTCTCCTTGGCCTGGCGGAAGAGGTCGCGGACGCGGGATGCGCCCACGCCGACGAACATCTCCACGAAATCGGAACCGGACATCGAGAAGAAGGGCACGTCAGCCTCTCCGGCCACGGCCTTGGCGAGCAGCGTCTTGCCGGTACCCGGAGGGCCTACCAGGAGGGCGCCCTTGGGGATCTTGCCACCCAGGGCGGTGTATTTCTTGGGATTCTTCAGGAAATCCACGATTTCTTTCACTTCGACTTTCGCTTCTTCCATGCCGGCCACGTCCTTGAAGGTGACTTTCACGTTGTTGGACTTCTCATACAGCTTGGCCTGCGACTTCCCGACATTGAAGATGCCGCCGCCGGCGCCGCCACCCATGCCGCGCATAGGCCGCATGAAGATGAAAAACATGCCCAGCAGCAACAGCGGGAAGATGATCCATTCGATGATCGGTCCCCAGTAGTTCTTATGTTCGTCGATCACCACCTTGAACTGTAGTTCAGGGGGCAGGGATTCCACGAGTGTGTCAAACTGGGTTTCAGCATCGAATTGCTCAGAAACGAGGAAATAGAAATGCGGACCGGCCTTAGGCTCGCGGCCGCCGTAGAGGTTCTTGTATTTGTCAAGCGAAGCTTGTTTCAGATAGATTTCTCCTTTGTACTCGTTGCGGACAAAGACCAGCTTGTCCACGTCGCCGCTGACCAGCAGGCCATCCTTGACGTCGATCCATTCCTTTTTCAGCGGGTTGGCTGTACCGGTGGAGGACCACATGTAGGCCAGTCCCAGCAGCAGGAACAGATAGACCAGGGAGAACCAGTTGAAACCCCGCCGCGGCTGGCGCGACGGGCGCGGACGGCGGTTACCGCCATCCTGCGGATATTTGTTGTTGTTTTCTTCCATTAATCTTTCGAATCGGTATAAGTGGTTTTCACAGCGTCAGCCCACAGATCTTCCAGCCTGTAGAACAGGCGCTGGTCAGTCTTGAAAATATGGACTACGATATCGCTGTAATCAAGAATGATCCAGAAAGCGTTCTCGCGGCCCTGCTTGCGCAGCACGCTGCGGCCGTACTCCTTCTCCATCATTTCTTCGACATTGTCGGAAATGGCGACGACCTGGGTCGTCGAGTCTGCGTTGCAAATCACGAAATGGTCGGCGATGGCCGTCCCGATCTTCGTCAGGTCGAGCGATACCACATCCTGTGCTTTCTTCTCCAGCATTGCGTCGGCAATCACGCCGACTTCACTCTTGGTCTTCATCAATTTTTGAACTATCTTTGCAATATAATTGAACTTACAAAGATAATTATTTTTACAAATATCCGGCCATCCGCAGCCAACTGAAAAAATGGCAGATTCCATCCATTGGTTCGACAGTATCGACTCCACCAACACCCGCCTGCTGGCAGACAAGGATTCCCTCCCCGACCGTAGCGTTTATGCCGCCTTGTTCCAGACTGCGGGCCGCGGCCAGAAAGGCAATCGCTGGGAAAGCCGTTCCGGAGAAAATCTCACCTTCTCCATCCTCCTCAAGCCGGAAGGAATCCTGGCGCGAGAGCAGTTCATCCTGTCGCAGGTCGTCGCCCTGGGCTTGCTCGATTTCCTGCGAAGCGAGCAGGTGAAGGCCACGATCAAGTGGCCGAACGACATTTACGTCGCAGACAAGAAGATTTGTGGCACCCTGATCGAGCCTACGCTCTCGGAAGGGCGGCTCAGTTCTGCCGTAGCGGGCATCGGGCTGAACCTGAACCAGAAAGATTTCGATCCGAGCCTCCCCAATCCCACTTCCCTGTCTCTGGTTACGAGACGGAGCTATGATGTAAAGGAAACGCTGCCCCGGGTGCTGGAGCCCATTTTTGCGCGTTGCGACAAGCTATATTCTCCCTATGCCCGCAACGGATATGATGCGGAGTACATGGAGCATCTTTACCGGCGTGGCGGATGGCATGCTTTCGAAGAGCTGCCTGTCAGCGTCGTCCCGACCGAACACCGCAACGGCACCCGCATCGAAGCCCGCATCCTCGGCATCGACACGGACGCCCGCCTCCTCCTCGAACACCGCAACGGCACCATCCATACCTACGGCTTCAAGGAAATCAAATACATCCTCTGATTCCCATCTCCTACGGCTTGTGAGCATGGGAGAGATGTGACGACGCTGGAGCTTTTGGCGAAAAAGGAACGTGCGGGAGCCTTGTGCAGGGAGCGGTGCTTGCATGACGGCGTCTGTTTGACGACCGTTACGGGCCCATAGGGACCGTAAAAGGGAGGAGTTAGCCGTCAAGCGACCGGGTGAGCTCCTTTTTCGACAGCTAGCGGAAGCGCGTCACATCTCTCCCATGCTCACAAGCCTAAAACAAGACATCGATCTTCGATGAAATATACCATCCCCAAATGAGGCCGGTGGTGAGGATGGAAGGCGCAAAATACGGCCGCCATCCTCAAGAGAGAGGGCTGATGAGGATGGCGGGGAAAGATGCCGGGTCAAGCCCGGCAAAACGTTATTACGCGTTTTTCAGGGCACGGATGGCGGCCAAGGGGTTGGGAGTGGCGAAGGCGGCGGCTCCGGCGACAAACACGCCGGCGCCGAGGCGTTCGAGTTCGGCGATGTTCGCCGTGCTGACACCGCCATCGACTTCGATGAAACAGTCGGCACCCTGTGCTGCAATCATTTCCGCCAGAACCCCTACCTTTTCCGTCGTCTCCGGAATGTACTTCTGGCCGCTGTAACCCGGATGAACGCCCATCACTACCACATAGTCGAGCATGCGCAACCAGGGAATCAGGTTCTCGGCCGGCGTCTCGGGATTGATCGCTACGCCGACACCCATTCCGTAGTCACGCACCAGCTTGATCGTAGATCTCAGCCGTCGGCTGTTGCAGGCCTCGTAGTGAAAACTCAGGTACTGCACCCCGAGCTGGGCGAAACGCTCCACGTAAGTCCACGGCTCAATGATCATCAAGTGCGCATCAAGCGGCTTTTTCGCCACGCGGGCGATGGCCTTGCATACCGGGAAACCGAAAGAAATGTTCGGCACGAAGATACCGTCCATCACATCCAGATGGAACCAGCCCGCCACGCTGCGGTTGACCAGACGGCAATCCCGGTCGAGGTTGCCGAAGTCGGCGGAGAGCATCGAAGGAGCAATGACGCGCGGCATGGCTAGATGGTTTTAAGAACATCGAGCAACACGGCATAGAAACGGTCGAGAGACGCCAGGTCGAGCCGTTCGCCAGGCGCGTGGACACCCCGCAACGTTGGCCCGAAAGCTATCATGTCCACGTCGGGGAACTTCTCCGTGAAGAGGCCGCATTCCAGGCCGGCATGAATGGCACGCACCACCGGTTCCCGGCCGAAGAGACGCTTGTAAGAAGCTACGCAAACATCTTTGACCGGAGAATTGACATTCGGTTTCCAACCAGGATAACCATCTGAATGCTTTACTTTTGCACCCGCCAACTCAAGTACGGCTGCAACTCTCTGCGCCAAGAAAATCCGCTGGCTGTCGACCGCGCTGCGCTGCATGGTTCCGACCATGATCTTGTGGTCTTCCATCTTGACGGACGCCAGGTTGGTGGACGTTTCGATTAGTCCCGGGATGTCGGCGCTCATGGCTATCACACCATGCGGAATGGCGATCAGCGCCTGCACCAGCCGGCGCGCCGTGCCACGGTCGATGACGCCTTCTTCCCAGACAACCGGTTCGATCGTGCAGAAGACACCCGGATCGGTCACGGCAAATTCATTCTTGATCCGCCGGGAGAAATCTTCGAACAGCTCCATGAGTTTCTTTTCGTTGCGCGGCGGGACCGCGAGGACCACTTCCCCGCTCCGGGCTATGGCGTTGCGCTTGTTGCCGGCTTCGATGCGGCAAAGTCCCACGTTGAGATCCAGGGCCTCATTGACGAAACGGGCCAGCTGCTGTACGGCATTGATCCGGTTCTTGTCGATGTCATCACCACTGTGTCCACCCTGGCCGCCACCAATGAAGAATTTGCGGAAATAAGTACGGGTACGCAAAGGACGCACCCGGTACGAGAATGTACCCACGGTATCCATGCCGCCGGCACAACCGATGCAGAAATAGCCTTCATCCTCGTCGTCGAGGTTGATGAGGGTCTTGCCCGTGATGAAACCTTTCTTGACGGCACGGGCGCCGTCCAGGCCCGTCTCCTCCGAAACCGTGAAGAGACATTCGATGCGCGGATGCTCGATTGCGTCGTCGTCGAGGATGGCCAGAGCCGTCGCCACGCCGATGCCGTTGTCGGCGCCGAGCGTCGTGTCATGGGCGACCATCCATCCGTCCTCGATCACGAACTGGATCGGATCCTTGGAGAAATCGAAATCCGATCCGGCAACCTTTTCGCAGACCATGTCGGTATGGCCCTGCAGGACGACGGTGGGACGGTTCTCGTATCCTTTGGATGCCGGCTTGGCAATCATCACGTTGCCGACCTTGTCGACCTTGCATTCCAGCTTGCGCTCTTTCGCAAACTGCTGCAGATAAGCGACGATTTGTTCCTCGTGGCCCGATTCCCTGGGTATACGGGTAATCTCACGGAAAAAATGCAAGACTTTTTCTGTATTCATCATGACGATATGTTTAGCGGTTGGTTATTCGGGACTGTTGAGCTGGCGCTCAATGTCGTGGACATAGCCGCGGAAACTGCGGTCGGTGTCCATCAGGTCGCTCACCTGGTTGCAGGCATGCAGGACAGTGGCGTGGTCTTTTCCGCCCAGCTGGGCGCCGATCGATGAAAGCGAGGTCTTGGTCAGGTTGCGGCTCAGATACATGGCGATCTGGCGGGCCTGAACGATCTCGCGCTTGCGGGTCTTCGACAGGAAGATGTCGTCGCTGATACCGAAATAGTTGCAAACGGCCTCCTGAATCTTGCCCACCGAAATCTCGCTCTTGGGATCGGTCACGATGCGGTCGACCAGCCGCTGCGCGAGCTCCATGGTGATCTCCTGCTTGTTGAAGGTGGCGTTGGCGATCAGGGAATACAGGATGCCTTCCAGTTCACGGACATTGGACTTGACGCTGCGGGCCACGAAGGCAAGGATGTCCTCGGAAATGGTGACTCCTTCGCGGGCACACTTCGACTGCAGGATGGCCAGCCGCGTCTCGTAGGTCGGCGGCAACAGTTCAGCGTTCAGGCCCCACTTGAAGCGGGAAAGCAGGCGCTGGTCGAGGCCCTGCAGCTCCACCGGGGGCTTGTCGGACGTGAGGATCAGCTGCTTGCCGCTCTGGTGCAGGTAATTGAATATATGGAAGAAGGCGCCCTGCGTGCCTTTCTTCTCGGCGAAATCCTGCACGTCGTCGATAATCAGCACGTCGATGAGCTGGTAGAAACGGAGGAAATCGGCCACCTTGTTGCCGTTGTTCGCGCTCTTGGCCGAACAGGCGGCGTTCATATACTGGTTCTGGAAGGTATTCGCACTGACGTAGAGCACCTGTTTCTCCGGGTAACGGGCCTTGACAGCAATGCCCACAGCCTGGGCAAGGTGCGTCTTGCCGAGACCGGGGCCGCCATAGATGAACAGCGGGTTGAAGGCGCTGCGGCCCGGATTGACGGAGATGCTCTCTCCTGCCGAGCGGCCGAGGCGGTTGCACGGCCCTTCGATGAAGTTCTCGAAGTTGTAGATGGGATTGAGGCAGGGATCGATGTTGAGCTTGCGCAGGCCCGGAATGATATAGGGACTGCCGGTATAGTGGTCGCCCACTTCGGGGATGGGGATCTCAGCGTTACGCGGTTTTCCGCCCTTCGGCCGCTCTTCCATATAGATGTCGTCGAGGATGCGGACCTTGTAGACGAGCGAGGCGCCGGAACCGATCTCCCTGCGGAGCACTTTGCTCAGGATGCCGATGAAATGCTCCTCGATGTACTCGCGCCAAAAGTCGGAAGGGACCTCGATCGTCAGCCGCTGCGCCTCGAGCGCAATCGGCTTGACCGGGCCAAACCAGGTCTTGAAAGATTCTTCATTCAGGTTATCCCTGAGAATCTCCAGACAACGGTTCCATACATCTATGACGGGGTTCTCGGAAGTCATCGGTTCAGGTTACTTTCCAACAACAAAATTGGGGAAAAAATGGTGGAAAAAAAAACTTTTTTTTCTTGATTTTTCTCAAAAAAACGCAAGGGCCTGACAATCAAGAAAAAAATTTTTCTGTTTTTGTTCTGTCCTGATAATCAGGAAATTATAAATATATAAAACGCATATCTCATTGAGGGTTATTGACTTATAACCCTAACAATGCTTAAAATTTTAAGGGGTCTTAATCGATCTTGACGACGAAGGCGCCGGGGAACTTTTTCTGAATGCCCGGAAGGCGGCGGGCGGCCTCTTCTTTCGAAGGATAGTTACCAACAGAATACTTGTAAAAACCGTTGATAAACCGCACCCGGTATTCCTGCACGCCCTTGAGTTCAGGAGCGCCGTTTTTCAATTTCTTGGATGAAGCCAGGATCTGGATTTCATAGTGCGGGCCTACGACGGCAGCCGGCGGCGCGGGTGGATTCACCGGTTCGTCGTCGGCATTGTCCAGGACAGCCGGATCGAAACTGAAGGAGCCGTCCGAATCATAGGTATTCTTGAAAGAGACGAAGGCATCGAAGATATCGTTCGCGATTTTCTGCCGGCTTTCGGCCTGGTTGAGGGTCGTCCGGTCGGAGCTGTTGGAAAGAAATCCCACCTCGATCAGTACCGACGGCATCGTCGTCCGCCAGAGGACCATCAGCGGCGCCTGCCGCACGCCCCGGCTTTTCTTGATGGGGCCGTTGCTGATGAAATTCTGTTGCACCAGCGAGGCGAAGGCGATGCTCTGCTCGAAATGCGCGTTCTGCATCAGGTTGAAGATGATGTACGACTCGGGATTGTCGGGATCAAAGCCCTCATAGGTCGTTGTATAGTCCTGCTCCAGGAGAATCACGGAATTCTCCCGCTGGCAGACGGCCATGTTCGACTCGCTCTTGTCGGTACCCATCACGAAGGTCTCGGTACCCGAAGCCGCCGTGGATTTGGCGGAGTTCACATGGATGGAAATGAAAAGGTCGGCATGGTTGCGGTTGGCGATATTGCCGCGTTCGGCCAGTTCCACGAACTTGTCGGTCTTGCGGGTATAAATAACTTTGACATCGGGGCACTCCTTCTGGATACGTTCTCCCAGGCGCAGGGCAAGGTCGAGGTTGATCTGTTTCTCGCTCATCTTGCTCTGTTTCGATATGGCGCCGGGGTCATGGCCGCCGTGGCCGGCATCGATGACCACGGTCCTGAGACGGACGCCTCCCTCCTGTGAAAAAACGGGACAGAAAGGCATCAGGAGCAGAAAAAGGGCCGGCAGGATGAAACCCTGCAGCAGCTGCGCTTTATTTGGCCACGATGGCATATTACTTGCTTATTTTTTATATTTTTGCCGTTTAATTAGCAAATATACGAAATTTGTTCAATAATAGAATATCAGCCGGAACCTTGTGCAAGGGATTGTTGACCGCCCTGCTCCTGCTTATTGCCAGAAGCGTGCCGTGTTTCGCACAAGAGCCTGATACGCTGGTGCATGCCAACGTCCGGGATTCCCTGGTATTCCCCTCTGACACGCTGGAGATCACCGCCCTTCCGGATACCCTGGCCCGGCCCGACAGCACCTTCATCCCGCAGGACACCCTTTTCACCCAGCCCAAGGGCATGATCGACCGGCCCGCCTTCTCTACGGCCCGCGACTCCGTAATGGAGGACATCGAGAACAACATCATCTATTATTTCGGCGAAGTCACCGCCAAATACCAGGACATGGAGCTCAAGGCTGACTACATGGCCTACAATACCAAGCTCAACGTCGTCTACGCCAAGGGCACCCGCGACACCATTACCGGTGATGTAACGGGACGCCCCGTCATGACGATGGGCGACAAGGAATATGAGATGGACGAAGTGTACTACAACTTCGAGACCCGCAAGGCCCGCATCAAGAACATGGCCACCCAGCAGAACGAGGGCAAGCTGGTGGGTGAAAAGCTGAAGATGATGCCGGACCAGTCCATCAACATCTCGGGCGGAAAATACACGGTCTGCGACGCCGAGCACCCGCACTACTACCTGAAAATGACCGCCGCCAAGGTCATGACCAAACCCAAGCAGCGCACCATGTTCGGCCCGGCGTATGCCGTGATCGCGGACGTCCCCGTTCCGTTCATCATCCCCTTCGGTTTCGTCCCGGACCGTCCGGACCGTGCCAGCGGCATCCTGATTCCGACCTACGGCGAAGAGAACGCCCGCGGCCTGTACCTGCGCGACTTCGGCTATTCCGTAGTCATCGGCGACTACCTCGACCTGGCCCTGACCGGCGACATCTATTCCTATGGATCCTGGGCGGCGCGTCTCACCTCCCGGTACAAAAAAAGGTACGCCTTCGACGGCTCCGTCTCCATCAACTACTCCGACGACATCACGGGTGAACGCGGCACCGATACCTTTTCCGAATCGAAGAACTTCGGCATCAACTGGAGCCACTCTCAGGATGCCAAGGCCCGTCCCGGAACCTCGTTCCGGGCATCCGTAAACTTCTCCAGCCCGTCGAACAACCGCTACAATTCCACCAGCGTGAGCGACGCCCTGCAGAACCAGGCCTCCTCGTCCATCTCCTGGTCCAAGACATGGACCGGCATGTCGCTGTCGGCCAACTTCCTGCACAGCCAGAACTCCCGCGACAGCTCCTACAGCTTCACCCTGCCCAACATCACCTTCAACGTCAACCGCTTCTATCCTTTCAAGCGAAAGAACCGGGTCGGGAAAGAGCGCTTCTACGAACAGATTTCCTTCAGCTACGGCACGACCTTCCAGAACAAGGTGGGTTTCAAGGCCAGTGAGTTCGCATTCAACCAGGATCTGATCAACAAGATGCAGAGCGGAATGAACCACTCCTTCAACATCGGCCTGCCCGGATTTTCGCTCCTGAAATACCTGCAGTTCACGCCCAGCATCTCCTACGGCATGAACTGGTTCTTCCGGGAGCAGTCCCGCCTGTACAATCCGGAAACGGACAAGGTGGAAACCGTGTGGGGCGACCAGTTCGGCACCTTCGGCATCACACAGACCTATTCGGGCGGCATCTCGATGAACACCCGCATCTACGGTATGTTCCAGTTCGGCAAGCGCAGCAAACTGCAGGCTATCCGCCACATGATCACCCCTTCGCTGAGCTTCTCCTTCAGCCCGAACCTGGCCACGAAAGCCAACGGCTACACAACCTACACCTATACGGACAAAGACGGCGTGGAACGCACCGTCGAATACAACAAATACGCAGGGCAGCTCTACTCACCGCCCGGAACCGGCCGCAATGCCTCGCTCTCATTCGGATTTGCCAACAACCTGGAAGCCAAAGTGTTGAAAAACACCGACCCTATGTCGAAGGAGCCCGAAAACCCCAAGGACAAATACAAGAAGATCAAACTGATCGACCAGATGAACCTCACGGGTTCCTACAACTTCCTGGCCGACTCCATGCGCCTGTCGAACCTCAACCTGACGGCCAGCACCACGGTCTTCGGCAAGCTCGGCATCAACGGCAACATGTCCCTGGATCCTTATGCCATCGACGAACACGGCCGGCGCATCAACAAGCTCAACGTCCTGGCGACCGGCATTCCCGTCCGCCTGGTCAATGCCAGCGCCTCCCTCTCCTACTCCATCAACGGCGACGGCTCGTACAAAGGCAATGACGGCCACGGCAACCAGCAGGGAGGCGAGGGGCAGATCCAGGGCGGCCAGACCCAGCCCGATTCCGGTCCCGATTATGCCCGCGTGTACTATCACCCGATTACCGGGGAATACATCCCGGGCGGCTGGGTGTACTACCTCAACCCAAACATTCCCTGGTCGCTGAGCTTCAACTACAACTACTCCTATTCCCGCTCCTACCAGTACGCCAACGAACAGCTCGACATCAAGCACCAGCACATCCAGACCCTCAGTATGTCCGGGCAGATTCGCCTGACCAAGGCCTTGAATTTCAATATCAACACCGGTTTCGACCTGACCAAGATGCAACTCAGCACCACCCAGATCAGCGCCACGTACGACCTGCACTGCTTCACCATCTCCGTGTCGTGGGTCCCGACCGGACAGTGGGAGAGCTGGAGTTTCCGCATCGCAGCCAAGGCTTCGGCCCTGAGCGACATCCTGCAATTCAAGAAATCCGCCAGTTATTGGGATAAATAAATTTTTTTCCCTATCTTTGTGGTATCAAATCTCAACCGGAAGTGCGTCCTGCACGCCGGTTCCCAATCAAACTAGATGTTAGACATACTCGAATTGAACAGCAAGAGTCAAGAAGACCTTGTTGCCATCGCCAAAGAACTGAAAGTTCGCAAACCGGATTCGCTGAGCAAGGAGAATCTCATCTACGCCATTCTTGACGAACAGGCCATCCAAAGCAAGGAATCCCCCGCCAAACAAAGACAACAGCGAAAGAAAGGCGCCAGGAAGGGTGAAACGGCTGATAATGCCGCCTCCCCGGCTGCCGAAACGCCTGTCAACAATACAGCGGCATCCACCCCTGAAGAAGGCGCCGCACCTGCACCCAAGCGCAAACGCGGCCGGCCGAAAAAAGACAATGCCGCACAAGCCATGCCGGAACTGCCCTTGACCGACGCACCCGAAGCCACTGCAGCTCCGGAGGCTCCTGAAGCCCCTGCAGCCGAAAAGCAGCAACCCAGAAAAGGCAAGAAACAGCGTCCCCGCATCGTCGCTGAAGAAAAAGCAGAAACGGCCGTCCAGGTGGACAACCAGGTCGAAACGACGCAGCAGCCTGCCCAGCAGCAACAGCAGCCCAGGCAGCCCAAGCTGCCGCAACAACAGCAGCAGCAACAGCGCAAACCGCAGAACCAGCCGAACCAGCCGAATCAGCAAGGTCAGCAACCTCAACAGCAGAATCAACAGCAGAATCAGCAGAACCAGCAGCCGTTGCCGCCGAAACAGCCCCGTATCGAATTCGAAGGCATTGTCGAAGCGACCGGCGTGCTCGAAATCATGCCCGACGGTTACGGCTTCCTGCGTTCCTCCGACTATAATTACCTGAACTCTCCGGACGACATCTACGTCTCGCAGAACCAGATCAAGATGTACGCCCTCAAGACGGGCGACACCATCCTCGGCGAGATCCGTCCGCCGCGCGAAGGTGACAAATATTTCCCGCTGGTCAAGATCAACCGCATCAACGGACGTTCTCCGGAATTCATCCGCGACCGCGTCCCGTTCGATTTCCTTACGCCACTCTTCCCGAACGAGAAATTCAACCTCACCGGACACGGTCACAACAGCAACATCTCGGTCCGCGTGGTGGACCTCTTCACCCCCATCGGAAAAGGCCAGCGCGGCCTGATCGTGGCCCAGCCCAAGACCGGCAAGACCGTGCTGCTCAAGGACATCGCCAACGCCATCGCCGACAACCATCCGGAAGTATACATGATCGTCCTGCTCATCGACGAACGTCCGGAGGAGGTGACCGACATGCAGCGCAGCGTCAAAGCGGAAGTTATCGCCTCGACCTTCGACGAACCTGCCGACCACCACGTGAAAGTGGCCAACATGGTGCTGGAAAAAGCCAAGCGCCTGGTGGAATGCGGACACGACGTCGTGATCCTGCTCGACTCGATTACCCGTCTGGCACGCGCTTTCAACACGGTGCAGCCTGCTTCAGGCAAAGTGCTCTCCGGCGGTGTGGATGCCAATGCCCTCCACAAGCCCAAACGTTTCTTCGGCGCAGCCCGCAACATTGAAGGCGGCGGATCGCTCACCATCCTGGCCACGGCCCTCACCGAGACCGGTTCAAAGATGGACGATGTGATCTTCGAGGAATTCAAAGGCACCGGCAACCTGGAGCTCCAGCTCGACCGCAAGCTCTCCAACCGCCGCATCTTCCCGGCTGTCGACGTGACGCTCAGCTCCACGCGCCGCGATGACCTGCTCTACGATCCCGAGTACATCAACCGCATCTGGATCTTGCGCAACCACCTGGCTGACATGACCTCGCTTGAGGCCATGGAATTCATGAAGAGCCGTCTCGAAAAGACGCGCGACAACGAGGAATTCCTGATCTCGATGAATGGCGACAAACTGAGTTAAGCCCGTCTGCCTGGAATTTAGTCAGAAGGCTCTCCACTGTCCGGTGCGGGAGCCTTCGCTTTGCTTTTGGAGAACAACCACGACATGAAATCGGGCATCTCGAAGGCTTTCCACCAGCACACGTGTCCGCAACCGGGGAACTCATGGTAGCGCACATCCGCTCCGGCGGCCTTCAGTGCCCGGTAGGCATCCCTTGAGCCGGAAACCGGGACGGCAGGGTCGCTGTCGCCATGATAAAGGCTGAACGAAACGCCCTCGAATTTTCCGAGCCGTTCCGGGTTGATGTCTCCGCAGATGGGCACGGCGGCAGCAAAAATATCAGGATGACGGGCGACTGCGTCGAAAGCACCGATTCCTCCCATCGACATTCCATAGATGTATACCCGGTCCGGATCGACGTCGGGACGCTGCAGAAAAAGATGGACAAGTTCCATTACCTCCTTCATGATCCTGCTTTCCGGGTAGTCTTTCGGAAAATCGTATGAGTCGGGGCTCACATCGAAGGCCCAGGTATGGTCCGCCGGGCACTGCGGCACGATGACAAAGCAGGGATAATCCTCACGATTGCAAGGATTGAGGAACATCTGGGCACCGAAGATGGTCTTCTCGTTGTCGCTGCCGCGCTCGCCGGACGTATGCAGATACAGGACAAGCGGATATCGCTCGATATCTTCCCGCTTGTCCGGGGTGAGGTAACGGTAAAGGAGGGTGTCGCCGTCCGAGCAACGCAGCTTTCCGTATTCGTAAGACTGGGCCTCCACCGTCAGCACGGAAAAGAAGGCCAGCCACAGAAGACACCAATATTTCATAGATACGCGCTATTTTTTCCAAAACTAATAAAAAATGGTGAGATATTCGTTAAAAATATTTTGCCAGTCGGAAAAAACTTCATACATTTGCAGTCCCAAAACAAAGGGACATGCTTCCTTAGCTCAGTTGGTAGAGCACGACACTCTTAATGTTGGGGTCCAGGGTTCGAGCCCCTGAGGGAGCACGAAAAAAGCCGCTGCGTTGCAGCGGCTTTTTTCGTGCCGGGCCGACACTATTCCAATAGAAGTTCATTATCTTTGTATGATAATTGGACTGCATTGAGCCAGCTTGTAGATATATTAAGGGAGCGGAAGACGCTCGATGACGGAGGCCTCCGGGAACTGTTGGAGACCAGAGACGAATCCGTCGTAGAAGAACTGTATCGCAATGCACGGGAAGTGGCGGTCGGGCAGTTCGGACGGGAGATCTGGTTTCGGGCGCTCATCGAATGGAGCAACGTGTGCCACAACGACTGTTACTACTGCGGCATCCGGCGCAGCAACCAGACACTCCCCCGCTATTCCCTTTCCCACGAAGAAATCCTGTCCTGCTGCGACCAGGCCTGGCGCCTGGGCCTGCGGACCTTCGTGCTGCAGGGCGGCGAGAACCCTTCCGCCGCAATGGCCCTGGCCCCGACCGTCGCCGAAATGCGCGCCTCCTGGCCCGACGCGGCCATCACCCTCTCGCTGGGAGAACTTCCCTTTAAAACCTATGCCCTGTTGCGCCGCAGCGGAGCCAACCGCTACCTGCTTCGCCATGAGACGGCGAACCCCGCCCATTACAACCAGCTGCATCCCGCTTCCATGCGACTGGAAAACCGCCTTGCCTGCCTGCAGGAACTGCAGCGGCTCGGCTTCCGGACCGGCATGGGCATGATGGTAGGCAGCCCTTTCCAGACCACCGAAGACCTCATCGCCGACATCCGGCTCATCCAACGATTCCAACCCGGCATGATCGGCCTGGGACCCTTCATCCCCCACCCCGACACACCGCTGGGTCAATATCCTGCAGGCAACGCCGGAGAAACCCTGCGGCTCTACGCCATCCTGCGCCTCATGCTGCCGCAGGCATGGATACCATCCACTACAGCTCTCTCCACCCTGCGCCCCGACGGCCGCAAGGCCGGCATCCTGGCCGGCGCCAATGTGGTGATGCCCAATTTCACACCAGCCTCCCGACGCGGCGACTATGCCCTCTATGCAGGGAAGAGCGCCCCTGCCGTCGAAGCCGCCGACAACCTGTATCAACTCATCCAAGAAATAGAAAGTATCGGATATCATGTATAATCCTTTATCCACCCATGCCGACGAATTCATCGACCATGCCGAGGTCCTTGAAAGCCTGGCTGAAGCATCACGTGAAAGCCGAAACCCGCAGCGTGTCCGCGAAATCCTGGAGAAGGCGGCCCTCTGCAAGGGACTGACCCACCGTGAAGCGGCCATCCTGCTCGACTGTGACGACCCCACGCTCGAAGCTCGGCTCTACGAGCTCGCCGGCGAGATCAAACAACGTTTCTACGGCAACCGCATCGTGCTCTTCGCACCGCTCTATCTGTCGAACTACTGCATCAACGGCTGCGTATACTGCCCCTATCACGCCAAGAACCGCAGCATTCCCCGCAAGAAACTCTCGCAGGAAGAAATCGCAGAAGAAGTACGGGCGCTCATCCGTACCGGACACAAACGCCTGGCCGTGGAAGCCGGCGAAGATCCCAGGCACAATCCGCTGGAATATATCCTCGATTCCATCAAGACCATCTACTCCGTCCGGGAGGGCGGCAATTCCATCCGCAGGGTGAACGTCAATATCGCTGCCACGGATGTTGAATCATATCGCAAGCTCAAGGCTGCCGGCATCGGCACCTATATCCTCTTCCAGGAAACTTACAACCGGCAGCAGTACGAAAGCCTGCACCCCACCGGGCCCAAGAGCAATTACGAATGGCACACCGAAGCCATGGACCGCGCCCAGGAAGGCGGCTGCGACGACGTGGGCGTGGGTGTCCTCTTCGGACTGGGCGGCTATCGCTACGAACTCACCGCCCTGCTGATGCACGCCGAGCACCTGGAGGCACGTTTCGGCGTCGGCCCGCATACCATCAGCATGCCCCGCATCTGTCCGGCCGACGACGTGTCGCTCGACAGTTTCCCGGATGCGCTGCCCGACAGCATTTTCCGCAAGATAGTAGCCGTGCTCCGCGTGGCCGTGCCCTACACCGGCATGATCATTTCCACTCGTGAATCCGCCCGGATGCGGGAACAACTCCTCCACTGCGGCGTTTCGCAGATCAGCGGCGGCTCTCGCACGAGCGTAGGCGGCTATACGACCGAAGAGCGCCACGATGAGACGGCCCAGTTCGACGTGTCCGACACCCGTCCGCTCGATGACGTGGTGCGCTGGCTGCTGGAACAGGACCACATTCCGAGTTTCTGCACGGCCTGCTACCGCGAAGGGCGCACCGGCGACCGCTTCATGGCGCTTTGCAAGAGCGGAAAGATCAGCCTCTGCTGCACGCCGAACGCGCTGATGACCCTCAAGGAATATTTGATGGACTACGCTTCACCGGCTACCCGCGCGGAAGGTGAACGGCTCATCGCCTCCTCGCTGGGCGACATCCCGGAAGGCCGCGTCCGCGAAAAGACCATTGAACGCCTCGCCCGCATCGAAGCCGGCGAAAGGGATTTCCGCTTCTGACATGGACAGGACCGTCATCGCTTTCTTCGGACCTACCAACAGCGGCAAGTCGACGCTGGTCAACGCCATCGCCGGCCAGCAGGTGTCACTGGTCAGCCCCGTTCCCGGGACGACGACCGATCCGGTGCGGAAGCTGATCGAACTGCCCGGCCTGGGTCCGTGCGTGCTCATCGATACCGCCGGCCTCGACGATGTGTCCGTGCTCGGCGCCGAGCGCCGGCGTCTGACGCTGTCCATCCTGGATGAGACAGACATTGCCGTGTTCGTGGGAGAATCCATCCCGGATATCATCCGGAAGGCAGACATCCCGGTCGTGGCCTACAGGCAGGGGGAATCCGTCGAATCGCTGCTGCAGCGCATCGCAGCGGCTGTTCCCCAACAGGAGGAACGCTTCCTGACCGGCGATCTGGTGACGGCCGGCGACACCGTGCTGCTGGTCATGCCGCAGGACAGCGAGGCGCCCAAGGGCCGCCTGATCCTGCCGCAGGTGCAGGTGATCCGCGAACTGCTCGACCGCGGCTGCACGCCGCTGTGCTGCACGCCGGATTCACTGCCTGCCGCCCTCGCCTCCCTCAAGGCGCTGCCGGCGCTGACCATCACCGATGCATCGGTGTTCAAGACTGTCAATGCAGTCCTGCCGCCTGCAACTCCGCTGACGGCTTTCTCTGTGCTGCTGGCTGCTGCAAAGGGCGATGTCCGGACGTTTGTCGAAGGGGCCGCCGCCATCGACCGGCTCACAGCGCACTCGCGCGTGCTGATTGCCGAAGCCTGCTCGCATGTGCCCGATACGGAGGATATCGGACGCGTGAAGATTCCGAATCTTCTGCGCTCCGCACACGGCACGCAAAAGATCGATATCGCGGCGGGTAATGACTTCCCGGAGGACCTCTCCGGCTACGACCTGGTCATCCATTGCGGCGCTTGCGTGGCAACGCGTACGCTGGTACGGGCACGAACGAGAAAGGCACTCCTTGCGGGAGTGCCCATCACCAATTACGGCATCGCCCTGGCAAAACTGCAGGGCATGCTCGAAAGAATCGTCATTCCCGGTTCTCGAACTCGGAAACAATCTTCTTGATGTCCGCCGGATTCAGACGGCCGTAGACCTTCTCGCCGATCGTGGCTACAGGAGCCAGACCGCAGGCACCCACACAACGCAGGCAGTCGAGCGAGAACTTGCCGTCGGGCGTGGTCTGTCCCACGTCGATGCCCAGCACGCGCTTGAATTCTTCCAGCAGCTTGTCGGCGCCCCGCACGTAGCAGGCGGTTCCCAGGCAGACCGAGATCGGATACTTGCCCTTGGGCGTCATCGTGAAGAACGAATAGAACGTCACCACACCATAGACCTTCGAAGCGGGAATACCCAGCTTCCTGGCAACGATACGCTGCACAGGCTCAGGCAGATAGCCGAGCTTGGACTGGCATTCGTGCAGGATGGCGATCAGTTCACCGGGATCGTTGTTGAATTGTTCGCAGACCTCCTCCACCTGGCGGACGGCCTCGCAGGATAATTTCATCTCACTCATACTACTGGATCTGTTTGTTGAAATAATGGGTGTGCAGCAGTTCTTCGGAACGCTCACTCAGCGGTTCGCCGAGGAAGTCCTCATACAGCTTGATGATATCGGGGTTCTTGTGGCTCATGCGGATTTCCTTGCCTTCGTCCTCACGGTAGACGGCAGCCGCACGGGCCTGCAGGATCTCGATGTGGCCGTGGTGATACGGCTGGCCGGCGCCTCCGATGCAGCCGCCCGGGCAGGCCATCACTTCCACTACGTGATAGTCCAGTTCGCCTTTGCGCAGCTTGTCCATCAGGATGCGGGCGTTGCTCAGGGTGTGGGCCACGCAGACCTTCAGCGGGAAGCCCGCCAGGTCGATCGTCGCCTCCTTGATGCCCTCGAAGCCACGGACCTGCGTAAACTCGAGCTTGGGCAGGTCCTTGCCGGTATAGACTTCGTACACGGTACGAAGCGCGGCTTCCATCACGCCGCCGGAAGCGCCGAAGATGGCGCCGGCGCCGGACGACTCGCCCATCGGGGTGTCGAACTCGCTGTCGGGCAGTTCGGGGAAACGGATGTTGGCGCGTTTGATCAGCCGCGCGAGTTCGCGGGTTGAGATGGAGTAGTCCACGTCAGGCAGGCCGTCACGGGAGAATTCCGGACGCTCGCACTCGTATTTCTTCGCCAGGCAGGGCATGATCGAGACGACCACCACCTTTTTCGGATCGATGCTCCGCTTCTCGCACCACCAGGTCTTGGCGATGGCGCCGAACATCTGGCCGGGCGATTTGGCGGAAGACGGATAATCCAGCAGGTCGGGATAGTTGTGTTCGAAAAAGTTGACCCAGGCCGGGCAGCATGAGGTCATGATCGGCAGCTTGACGCTCTTGTCGCCGGCCAGGTGTGCCTTCAGGCGCTTGAGGATCTCGGCGCCTTCTTCCATGATGGTCAGGTCGGCGCCGAAATCGGTGTCGAAGACCTTGGTGAAACCCAGGTACTTGAGTGCCGTGACCATCTTGCCGGTGACGATCGATCCCGGTTTCATGCCGAATTCTTCGCCAAGGGCCACACGGACGGCAGGAGCCGGCTGGGCGATGACGATCTTGTTGGGGTCGACCAGGTCGTCGAGCAGGCGGTCGGTGTTGTCACGCTCGGTCAGGGCGCCCGTCGGGCAGACGGCGACGCACTGGCCGCAATAGGTGCAGTCCGTATCCTTGAACATGCGGTCGAAGGTCGGAGCGATGGTGGTGTCGAAACCACGGCGCACGGCGCCGAGGACGCCCACGGACTGGACATTGTTGCACACGCTTTCGCAACGGCGGCAGAGGATGCACTTGTCCATGTTGCGTGTGATGGCGGCCGTGATCTCTTTTTTGCGGGCCGACTGTTCGCCGCCCTGGAAAGGCATCTGGCGGATGTTGAAACGCATCACCAGGCGCTGGAGCTCGCAGTCACTGCATTTCGGGCAGGTAAGGCAGTCGTTCGGGTGGTCGGAGAGCATGAGTTCCGCAATGGTCTTGCGGGCACGGATCACGCGTGCGGAATTGGTGTAGACCACCATGCCTTCGGTACACACCGTGGCGCAGGAAGGGGCCAGGTTGCGGCGTCCCTCCACCTCCACGACGCAGATGCGGCAGGAAGCCGGATTGTTTTTGACGCAGGTGCCCTTGAGGTCGATGTGGCACAGCGTGGGGATGGCGATACCGATGGACGCTGCTGCGTCGAGGATGGTCGTTCCGGGCGCTACGCGCACGGGACGTTTATCGATGCTGAGATTGATTTTCTTTTCCATACGCGACTAGATTACGGAGATGGCACCGAAATGGCAGCGCGAGGTACACATGCCGCAACGGATGCAGACATAAGGATTGATGACGTGCGGTTTGCGGCTCTCGCCCATGATGGCCTGCGCAGGGCAGGACTTGAGGCAGGCCGAGCAGCCTTTGCAACGCTGCGGGTCGATGGTGTAGGTCAGCAGGGCCTTGCACTTCTTCGCGCGGCACTTGTGGGCGCGCACGTGTTCAACGTATTCATCGCGGAAGTTGGCCAGCGTCGAGAGCACCGGGTTCGGGGAGGTCTGTCCCAGACCGCAGAGCGCCGAATCCTTGATGACCGTGGCCAGGTTCTGGAGCTGGTCGAGGTCGGACATCTCGCCCTTGCCCTCGGTGATGCGGGTCAGGATCTCGAGCATGCGCTTGTTGCCGATACGGCAGGGCGTGCATTTTCCGCACGACTCGCCCACCGTGAATTCCAGGTAGAATTTGGCGACCGATACCATGCAGTCGTCCTCGTCCATGACGATCATGCCGCCGGAGCCCATCATCGAGCCGGCCGCCGTCAGGCTTTCGTAGTCGATCGGAATATCTAGATGCTTCTCGGTCAGGCAACCGCCGGAAGGACCACCGGTCTGCACAGCCTTGAATTTCTTGCCGTTCTTCACGCCGCCGCCGATGTCGTAGATGATCTCGCGCAGGGTCGTGCCCATCGGCACTTCGATCAGGCCCACGTTGTTGATCTTGCCCGCCAGGGCGAAGACCTTGGTGCCTTTCGACTTCTCGGTGCCGATCGACGAGAACCACTCGGGGCCGCGCGTCAGGATGACCGGGATGTTGGCCAGGGTCTCCACGTTGTTCACGTTGGTCGGCTTGCCCATGTAACCGGCTTCTGCCGGGAACGGCGGCTTGAGCGTCGGCTCGCCGCGCTTGCCTTCCATCGAATGGATGAGGGCGGTCTCCTCGCCGCAGACGAAAGCGCCGGCGCCGTAACGGATCTCGATGTCGAAATCGAAGCCCGAACCGAGGATGTCCTTGCCCAGCAAGCCGTATTCACGGGCCTGGGCGATGGCGATCTTCAGGCGTTCGACGGCCAGCGGATACTCGGCACGGATGTAGATCAGGCCGTGGTGCGCCTCGATGCAGTAGCCGCAGATGGTCATGGCCTCGACGATCGAGTTGGGGTCGCCTTCCATGATGGAACGGTCCATGAAGGCGCCCGGGTCACCCTCGTCGGCGTTGCAGACCACGTATTTCTCGTCCGACTTGAACTTGCGGGCAATCTCCCATTTGGTGCCGGTCGGGAAACCGGCGCCGCCGCGACCGCGCAGGCCGGACGCCTTGATATCGTCGAGCACCTCCTGGCTGGGACGTTTCAGGCTCTGGGCCAGGGCCCGGTAGCCATAGCGGCCGATGTACTCGGTGATGTCTTCGGGATTGATGACGCCGCAGTTGCGAAGCGCGACGCGCATCTGCTTGCGGTAGAAATTCATATGCTTGGAGTCGCTCACATGCCTTCCGTTGCCCGGATCGAGATACAGCAGGCGTTCGACACGCTTGCCACCCAGGATGTGGGAGGTGATGATCTCCTCCACGTCCGCGGGGCGGACGGATGTGTAGAAGGTATTGTCGGGCATGATCTTGACGATCGGGCCCTTCTCGCAGAAACCGAAGCAACCGGTCACGATCACGTCCACCTTGTCGGCGATGCCGTGTTCCTGGATCGATGCGTGGAAGTTCTCTACGATTTTCGCACTTTCGGAAGCCTTGCAACCCGTACCGCCGCAGCAGAGGATCTGGATGTGCGGGGTTCCGGTCTCCAGCCCGCAGGGGGCGATGGTACCGGAGCGTTTGTTGGCCTCCCGGACAGTCAGCGCTTTGGACGCTTTCCGTCGGATGCTTTCGAGAGCATCGGCAGAGTTGATTTTCATTATTGTTGGATTAGCAATGATGATTTTTAGTAATTTAATCTACAAATTTAGTTTCATTTTTTACAAAAACCACGAAAATTCCGAATTATTTGCGTAACTTAGCAAAAACTAAAACCAACGAATATGTTTTTCCAAGTTTATGGGGCACACGCCCTGTCACAATGGTTAATGATGCTGGTCGTCCTGGTCGGCCTGATCCTTTTCAACGAATTCGCACGCCGGACCAAAGCCGGTGGTATCATCACTTTCCTGGCCATCCCGCTGGCCCTCACCGTTTACTTCATCGCCATCTGGATCGGCGTCAGGAGCGGCAAGGAGTGGGCGCTTACCAACCAGACCCACGTCTATATGCAGGGCTGGTTCCACTATGCCAAGCTCTACGCCGCGACGGCGGGCTGCATCGGCTTCATGATGATCAAGTACAAATGGGGCATCGGTGCCAAGCACTGGTTCAAGCCGTTCCCGTTCATCATCGTAGCCATCAACATCCTCATCGCCTGCGCTTCCGACTTCGAGTCAGCTGCCATGGGCTGGAACAAATGGTGGCTTACTTCCGAAGGCGTATGGCAGTATGGCGGCTGGCACAATGTGATGAACGGCGTGGCCGGTCTGCTCAACATCTTCTGTATGACCGCCTGGTGGAGCGTCTATGCTTCCAAGGACAAGAAAGATATGATCTGGGCCGACATGACCTGGGTCTATATCGTGATCTACGACATCTGGAACTTCGCCTACACCTACAACTGCCTGCCGACCCACAGCTGGTACTGCGGTGTCGCGCTTCTGCTGGCCCCGACCATCGCAGCCCTCTGCTGGAACCGCGGCGGCTGGATCCAGAACCGCGCCAACACCCTGGCCATCTGGTGCATGTTCGCCCAGGTGTTCCCGCTCTTCCAGGAAACCTTCAAGAACGGACAGCAGTGGTTCAGCTGGGCCACCCTTCCCGTCCTCTATCCTGAAGGCGTCAAGACCATCGAGCAGCTCTATGCTGCCGGCGGCCAGGCTGCCGTCGATGGCATCGTGGGCACCACCGTCGATCCATCCGTGGTAGCGGCCAATCCTTCGATGATGGTATTCATCAGCGCCCTCGCCCTGGTGACGAACATCATCGCCCTGGCCTACATCATCGCCATCTCGAAGAAGCGTCACATCAACCCGTACAAGCAGGACGTCTTCATCAACCAGAAGTACTACAAGGACGCCATGGCCCGCGCCGACGTCTCGTAAGCAAAAAAAGGGCCCCCGGCATGGCCGGGGGCCCTTTCCCTTTCGTCTTGCCCGACCTGTTCGGGCATCTTTTTTCTAATTCAGGCCGATCATCTTGCCCGCGAATTTCTCGACCTTCTCTTTCGCATAGTCGAGCGTGATGGTCAGCTGTTTCTTGCGGCTGGTCGGCGCATCGAACATGGCATCGGTCATGATGGCCTCGCAGATGGAGCGCAGGCCGCGGGCGCCGAGCTTGTACTGGATGGATGTATCCACGATGAATTCCAGCACTTCCGGCTTGATCTTCAGCTTGATGCCGTCCAGCGCGAAGAGCTCCTGGTACTGCTTCACCAGGGCGTTCTTCGGCCTGGTGAGGATGGCCAGCAGCGTAGGACGGTCCAGCGGGTCGAGGTGGCAGAGCACCGGCAGACGGCCGATGATCTCGGGAATCAGGCCGTAGGCGCGCAGATCCTGCGGCGCCACATACTGGACGAGGTTGTCGGTGTCGATCATCTCGTGTTTCTTGCGGGCACCATAGCCGATCACCTGGGTATTGAGGCGCTGGGCGATATAACGGTCGATGCCTTCGAAGGCGCCGCCGCAGATGAAGAGGATGTTTTCGGTATTGACAGAAATCATCCGCTGCTCCGGATGCTTGCGGCCACCCTGCGGCGGGACGTTCACGATGCTGCCTTCCAGGATCTTCAGGAGTGCCTGCTGGACACCCTCGCCCGACACGTCGCGTGTGATGGACGGGTTGTCGCTCTTGCGGGCGATCTTGTCGATCTCATCGATGAAGACGATGCCTTTCTCCGCTTTGGACACATCGTAGTCGGCGTCCTGCAGCAGGCGCGTGAGGATGCTCTCCACGTCTTCACCGACGTAGCCGGCCTCGGTCAGCACCGTGGCGTCGACGATGGCGAAGGGCACGTTCAGCATCTTGGCGATGGTCCGGGCCAGCAGTGTCTTGCCGGTGCCGGTAGGTCCCACCATCAGGATGTTGGACTTCTCGATCAGGTCGTCCTTCAGGTTGATGCGCTTGTAGTGATTGTAGACGGCCACGGCCAGGAAACGTTTGGCTTCGTCCTGGCCGATCACGTATTCGTCGAGGAAGGCCTTGATTTCCGCCGGCTTGTACAACTTGCTCTCCCCCACGATCTTGCCGTTGGTGCGGATGTGTTCGTCACTGCCGGAATTGAGGGCTTCCTTGGCGTATTCATAGGCCATACGGGCGCAGTCGGAGCAGATGGACACGTCTCCTGCGGAGATCATCAGCTCGACTTCGTCCGGTCCGCGACCACAAAAGGCGCAGTGGTCTGCGCCTTCGTGATTATCTTTCTTCTTTGCCATGCTTGTTCTTTTCAACGATGCGGTCCACCATGCCGTATTTCATCGCTTCTTCGGCGGTCATCCAGAAGTCGCGGTCGGCATCCTTGACGATCTGTTCCATCGTCTTTCCCGTATGGTCGCAAAGGATCTGGTAGAGTTCCTGCTTGAGTTTGAGGATTTCACGGACCGTAATCTCCATCTCGGAGGCCTGTCCTTCAGCCCCGCCCATCGGCTGGTGGATCATCACGCGCGAGTGCGGGAGCGCGGAACGCTTGCCGTTGGCACCGGCCGCCAGCAGGATCGAAGCCATCGAGGCGGCGATGCCCGTGCAGATGGTGGCCACGTCGGGCTGGATGGTCTGCATGGTGTCGTAGATACCCAGTCCGGAATAGACCACGCCGCCCGGGGAGTTGATGTAGAGCATGATGTCGGCTTTCGGGTCGTTGCTCTCCAGGAAGAGGAGCTGCGCCTGGATGATATTGGCGACATCGTCGTTGATGGGACAGCCCAGGAAGATGATGCGGTCCATCATCAAGCGGCTGAACACATCCATCTGGGCGACATTGAGCTGGCGTTCCTCGATGATCATCGGGTTCATGTAGCTCGCATACAGCGAGTTGAACCGATGCAGGCTGAGCGAGCTGATGCCGCGGCCGTGGATGGCGTATTTTTCAAATTCTGTCATGGGTCAAAAATTACTTGGTTAGCTCGCGCATTTTCTCGAGCGAGATCTTTTTCTTTTCTATCGTGGCGGTCTTGCGGACCCAGCTGAGGGCGATGTCGTCCTCCACCTTCTCTATGATGCGGTCGGCCTGCTGGCGGTCGCCGAGCATCTGCTCTGCGTATTTGTCGAGGTGCTCTTCGGGCACGTTCTGCATGCCGTACATGGCGAACTGGTAGGCAGCCATGCTCCTGGCCTGCTTCATCACGTCTTCTTTCTCCACCTTCAGGTCATTGTCCTTCATGAGCTTGCCACGGATCATGTTCCAACGGAAATCCTTGGCGAAGAGGTCGTATTCGGCCTCGATCTGCTCCATCGTGAACTTGTCGTCGTTGGCCTGCTTGATCCAGCGTTTCATGAAGGCGTCGGGCAGCTGGATGGCGGCCTTGTCGAGGAGATATTCTTTTGCATCGATCATGAAGCGGTAGTCGCTTTCCTGGGCGTATTCGGACTGGAGGCGTTCCTTCACCTTGGCGTCGAATTCTGTTTCGTCCTTGCAGCTGCCTTCACCAAAGATCTGGTCGAAGGTGGCCTGGGTCAGCGGGGCGTCGACGAAGGTCTTTACATCGTTCACGGTCATCGTCCACTCAGCGGGAAGGGTGTCGAGTTCTTCCTTCTTCACGTGGAACATGGCGGCGCGGTCGGCTTCGTTGGGGAAGCACTTCACAATGTCAATCTGCCTGGTGTCGCCTTTCTTCAGGCCGACAAACTGTTTCTTCACTTCGTCGGACATGCTGCGCAGGGCCACGTAGGCGCCCTCCACTTTCTGCTCTCCGCTCACGAAGTCGGCGATGATGAAGTCTTCGGCGCCGGCCTTTTCACCGCTCTCGAGCTGGCCGAACTGTTTCAGCAGGCCTTTCTTGTAGTCAGCGAGGGCTTCCTTGGTGACGGTCACGGTATAATACGGAATCTTGTCTTCGGCGGTAACGGTGATGTTGATCTCGGGGGCAAGCGCCAGGTCGAAATCAAAAGTAAAGGTATCGGGATCGTCCCAGTTGTTCTCGGCAGGTTTCTCGCTCGGGAGCGGCTCGCCGAGGACGTTGAGCTTGTTGTCTTCAATGAACTTGTTGAGTTCGTCGGTGACGAGTTTGTTGATGACTTCGGCCAGCGCCTGTCCGCCGTGGATCTTTTCGATCAGCGACATCGGCGCCATGCCGCGGCGGAAGCCGCGGATATCGGCATTGCGACGGTACTCGTTGAGTTTCTTCTTCTTGAGTTCTGCCCAATCTTCTTTCTCAAGGGCGATGCTGACGGTCATATTGAGATCGTCAACCTGGTTCTTCGTTACTTTCATATCAAATTTTAATGTTTTATTCGATGGAGTCCCCGTAAAAGGGATGCAAAGTTACGAAAAAATTCACTACATTTGTAGGAATTGGTAAACAAAATCTCTATGAAACAATACATTGAAAACAATCGCGAGCGATTCTTGAACGAACTGTTCTCGCTGCTCCGCATTCCCTCCATCAGTTCCGAAGAAGCACACAAGGCCGACATGTATCGTTGTGCCGAGCGTCTGACCGAGTTGTTGCTGGCTGCCGGGGCCGACAAGGCCCAGGTCATGGAGACGACCGGACACCCGGTGGTCTACGGCGAAAAGCTGATCGATCCGAAGTTGCCGACCGTCCTGGTCTACGGCCACTACGACGTGATGCCGGTCGATCCGCTCAACCTGTGGGTCTCCCCGCCCTTCGAGCCGGAGATCCGCGACGGGGCCATCTATGCGCGGGGTGCGAATGACGACAAGGGCCAGACGTTCATGCACATCAAGGCTTTCGAATATCTGGTTCGTACTGGGCAGCTCCGGCACAACATCAAGTTCATCTTCGAAGGTGAGGAAGAAATGGGTTCGGCGGCGCTCTCGAAATGGATCAAGACGCACAAGAAGCTGCTGGCCTGCGACATCATCCTGGTCTCCGACACGACGATGCTCAACGAGAAGATCCCGTCCATCAACTGCGGCATGCGCGGCATCACCTACATGGAGGTCACGGTCAAAGGACCGAAGAAGGACTTGCACTCGGGTCACTACGGCGGTGCGGTCTACAATCCGATCAACACGCTCTGCAAGATGATCGATTCGCTGATCGACGATAACGGCCACATCACCATCAAGGGCTTCTACGACGACGTGGTCGAGCTCAGCCGGAAGGACCGGAAGATGCTGGGCCGGGCGCCGTACGATGCGAAGGAATACATGGACAGCCTGGGCGTGAAGGCGCTCACGGGCGAGAAGGGCTTCACGACGCTGGAGCGTGTTGGCATCCGTCCGTGCCTCGACGTGAACGGCATCTGGGGCGGCTACATCGGCGAAGGGTCGAAGACGGTCATTCCGAGCGAGGCACATGCGAAGATTTCGATGCGTCTGGTGCCGAACCAGGATTCGAAGACCATCGCAAAGCTTTTCACGAAGCATATCAAGGCCATCGCGCCGAAGGGTGTGACAGTGGAGGTGGAAGAGAAGCATGGTGGCGACGGCTTCCTGATTCCGATTTCATCGAAGGCATACAAGGCGGCGGCGAAGGCCATGGGCGAGGTCTACGGTATCGAGCCGGTACCGAGCCGGGGCGGCGGCAGCATCGCCATCCTGGCGGAGATGCAGCGTGCCCTCCACGCCGACCCGCTCCTGATGGGTTTCGGTCTCGAGCGCGACTTCATCCACTCCCCCAACGAAAGTTATCTCCTGGACCAGCTCTTCAAAGGCATGGAGTCCATCGCGAAATTCTATCAGTACTTCTGATCCTCCGTCAACATCAATCGTCACCCTGGGCAATGACCCGGGGTCTCTATTTCTGCGGTTCATATAGCCGGGTGTAAAGCCCGGCTTTACATTTTATGTAAAAGTGTAAAGGGCGTTTTACAACAGAAGATGAAATGAAATTTATTGATTGTTAGTACATTACAAGTTTGGCACGGCGGGTGTTTTGAGAAATGGCAAACGACAATGAATGTTTAACAATTTAATATTTTCAAAAGTTATGAAACGTGTATTTGTTCTTCTGATGGTGGCGCTGATGAGCGCCGTGACGGTAAATGCCAAGACGGTCCGGGGCTATGTGTCCGATAAAGATGGGAATCCGGTCGTTGGAATGAAGATGGTGATTGTGAATGCGGACAGCCCTTCCCGCAAGAGTGTTGCCGTGACGGATAAGGAAGGTTTCTTCTCCGTGCAGGTACCGGACAATCTGGACACGTCGGACCTGGTACAACTTTTTGCAAATAAAGGGGCCAGGATCATTCAGTATCGGGAGACTGCCACGGGCCTGAGTATCGTGATGGAACCGGCCGTGAAACCGGAGAAAGCGCTGGCGAAGAAGTAGGCATATCCAGTTCGTATAAAAGTCGAGTTGTAAAGGAATCTTACAGTTTTGTAGGATTCCTTTACAATTTTACAATATAGGTTTAGAACAAAACGCTCTGAATATTAGGAAGATACATTCATCGGCACGTAGGTTGTATTTGCGTATGCGGGAATATTTGGGAATAATTGACTATTTTTGAAGTTTAGATTATGACTACTAAAAAAGGAAAGGTACTGGTTGTGGATGACAATCTGGGGATCCGGCGGGCGCTGGAGATCCTATTGCCGCTGCATTTCAAGGAGGTGAAGACGATTCCTTCGCCGGCGACGCTGGTGACTTCGCTGGAGCAGTTCCAGCCGGATGTGGTGTTGCTGGACATGAATTTCAATACGAGTATCAACACGGGCAACGAAGGTCTTTACTGGGCTGGTGAGATTAAGAAGATGGTACCGGAGGTGGAGGTGGTGCTGTTCACGGCATACGCCGATATCCAGCTGGCGGTGGAAGGGATGAAACGCGGGGCGTTTGATTTCATCGTAAAGCCGTGGGACAACGACAAGCTCATCGAAGTGTTGACCGCAGCGCGAGACAAAGCCCGGAAGGCGATGAAACGGGATGTCCGGTCAGAGCAGGGCATGACGGAGTCCGGCTTGACCCGGGACCTCATGTTCTGGGGCGCCTCCCCTGCCATGAGATCCATCCGGAAAACCCTCGACAAGATTGCTCCCACCGATGCCACTGTGCTGATTACCGGCGAAAATGGTACCGGCAAGGATGTGCTGGCGCGGAAGATCCACGCTCACAGTCTCCGGAGCGAAAAACCGATGGTTGCGGTAGATGCCGGGGCTATTACGGAGACACTTTTTGAGAGTGAACTCTTCGGCCATGTGAAGGGCGCGTTCACGGATGCGCATACGGATCACGTAGGCAAGTTCGAGCAGGCCGACGGCGGGACGCTGTTCCTGGACGAGATCGGCAACATTCCGCTGCACCTGCAGGCGAAACTGCTGCGGGTCATCCAGAACCGCAGCGTGATCCGGGTCGGCGGCAGCCAGGCGATTCCGGTAAACATCCGACTCATCTGCGCCACGAACATGAATCTCACACAGTTGGTGCGGGGAGGCCGCTTCCGGGAAGACCTGTACTACCGCATCAACACGGTACACATTGCCCTTCCCCCACTCCGGGAGCGCAAGGAGGATATCGTTCCGCTGGCGCAGTTGTTTCTGGAGCGCTATGCCGAAAAATACCATCGTCCTCTGACCGGAATCACGCCGGAGGCGGCGGAAATCCTGCAGGCGCAGACCTGGAACGGCAACATCCGGGAGCTGCAGAACTGCATCGAGAAAGCGGTCATTCTCTCTGACGGGAAAGAACTGACGGAGAAGGACATCCAAAGAGATGCCGGATCGGGGTCCGGCATGACGAATGACGGCTCCGTCATTCCAGGCCTGACACGGAATCCCGAAGGGAATGCGCAAATTCTCCTGCACGATGAAGCCGAAGAAGAGCGCCTGGTCCGTGAGGCCCTGCAGCGGAGCAACGGCAATATTTCCGCGGCCGCCAAGATGCTGGGCGTCAGCCGCCCGACTTTATATGCGAAACTGAAGAAATACGGACTGTAAAGATTCCGGGGCAGGCCCGGAATGACGGATTATATATGCAATTTTATATGGTCATCTTGATCGTCGTCCTCGTCGCCATCCTGGCGGCGGTGATCGCCGCGATCCATACCCGCCGGAAGGATATCCGGAAGGTGGCCTATATGATGGACGCGCTGGAGGACGGCGAACTCAACTTCCGTTTCCAGGACAGGAACAAGTTCAACCGGACGCTCAACCGCATCCGCATCATTTTCGAAAAGCAGCGCCAGGCCCACGAGCAGGATTCCTGGACCAAGCTCATCCGCGTGCTCACCCACGAGATCATGAATACAGTGTCCCCCATCGCGTCGCTCTCCGACATGATGGCCAAGTCTTACGATGAAAACGGGCATAGCGAACTGGACATCAAGGCCGGTCTGGAGACCATCTCCGATTCCTCGAAGAACCTGATCGGCTTCGTACAGACTTACCGGCAGCTCTCGGGCGTGGCCAAGCCCATCCGCAAGGC
>JAEEGF010946867.1_pt1 | contig 33750 bp, 28 predicted proteins | sample 9134171 | NCBI WGS metagenome assembly JAEEGF01 (sample SAMN16246542, study PRJNA631951) | gut metagenome | biome: gut microbiome; feature: rumen; material: AP-attached | host: Bos | place: Iran: Karaj | collected 2018-10
TTTTACTTTAAACTACTTATTGATTGCCTTAACAAGCTTTAGTCATATATAATCTTTTGAGTTGCCTGGGCATTAGATTTATTTTGTTTGGCGGCTTTAGAAAGTTCCCTTGGTGTGATGCCAAATTCTTTCTTAAAGGCTCTGTAAAAGCTTGAATAGTCGTCAAAGCCATAATTATTACAGGCAAAGGACATGGATTCCCCGCTGAGTATAGCATCCCTGCACAATTGCAGCCTTTTTTTTGCTATATATTTATGCAGCGAAATTCCGAGATTGTCCTTAAAAACATGAGATATGTAAAACTTGCTAAGGAAAAAGTGGTTGGCAATATTGTCCAGGGAGAGATCTTCATCTATATGGTGTTCGATATAATCACATATATTCTGGTACAACACATCCTGTGATATTTGTTTGTCATTAAACTGCTCAAAGGCGAGCCGGTTTATCTTTAGCAAAAGATCAGCAACACTTATTTTTAGCTGACATTCACGTCCAAATCTGGCACTCTTGTCCTCCTCAATTATGTAAAAAAGCTTGGATAGAATGGAGTTGAAGGTAATATGATCCGTATGAATGACATGCCTGGATTCGTTTAAAGCCTTATTTACGCAATATTTGTAGTCTTCTCCAAGTTTTACGAGATCAGCAAATGCAGATTTACTGATCCACAGATCAAATCTTCTATAAGGTACTTCTAAGTCTCGTACAAAGATACCATGTGTAATTCCAGGTGGTACTATCAAAATGTCACCATAGCTAAGCATATAATGTTCATTTTGCACATGTGCTTCAGCATGGCCCTCCAGGAAAAAATAGAATTCATAGTATCTATGAGTATGAAGACCAGTTCTGGTAGTGGGCTTTGTATCATGATAGTAATATAGCTCGAAATCAAGCTCTTTCATGTACTGCCTATCATCATACTTTGAGGTTAAGTTTCGTCGCATATCTTAAATCTCCAATATATATGTATAAATGAATAAAGCAAGCTGGTGGCTTGCTTGCAGGCTTTTTGATTCTTTTGCAGATATGATTCTACAACAAAATAGCAATAACTGCAAATAAAGTTTATTACAGCAACATTTGCAAGGTCGAGAACAAGTTATTCATTTTTTTGGTTTTCCTAATCCGATATAATACATCTTGTCAAGGGGACAAAGGCACATGAAAAAGGCACACAGCCACTTTTTATGGCTGATTATGTCCCAAGAAGGAGAAGGGTATAGGAGGAAAACTATGAAAAAGAAGTTGGTTTCAATTTTGCTTTCTGCAACCATGGCAGCTTCTCTTGCTGCATGTGGGGGATCAAGCGCAGATTCAACAGGAACAGAAACAGCAGACAAGACAGAGACTGCAGCATCAACTGAAGAGGGTGCAGAAGCTGCTTCGGGAGAAGAAGGCTCCACCGAGGAAGCATCAGGTGATACAGCAGAAGCTTCCGATTATGAGCTTACAGACCTCTACATAACAGTGGATGGAACACTTACAGCTAACGTAGATAACGGTCAGGATGCATTTGTAGAGCAGTGGGAGAGTGCAATTTCCGAGAAGCTTGGTAAGAGCATTAAGCTTCACATCAATCAGCCTGAGCATTCAGGATATAAGGATAATGTAGCTCAGCTCCTTACAACAGGAGAACCCGGCGATGGACAGTATCCCGATGCACTAATTATGAGCGCAACAATGCTCAAACAGTATCAGACAACAGGTATTCTTTGGAACATGGCAGATGCATTTGACAATGCTGAATTCCAGTCAAGAATTACACTTCCCCTGATCAATGAGAACCTTAAACTTGATAGCGGCGAGCAGTATGGCTTTGCTCCTACATACGGTAATGGATGCGTTACATATATTAAGCAGTCATGGCTGGATGAGGCAGGAATAGATGCAGAAAGCATCAAGACCTTTGATGATTACTACAACATGCTTAAAGCATTCACAAAGGATGGAAAGACAGGTGTTATCGCAGCCGGTTTTGGAAAATTTGATGAAGCACCCTATACAAACTATATGCCTGAGTTCTGGCAGGGAGCATATCCTGCAATTTATGAGAAGGACGGCACATGGGTTGACGGATTCCAGGAGCAGGCAACTATAGATGCACTTGCAAGACTTGCTCAGGGCTATGCAGACGGAGTTATTGATACAGATACAGAGGAAGCTTCTACTAAGACAGCAAGAGAGAAGTGGTTCTCAAATGACCAGGCTACATCCGAAGGTGTATTTACATACTGGGCAGGAACATGGCTTAGAACACTTACAGATAATCTTGATAAGAACGATGTAGATACAGAACTTGGCGATGACAGACTTGTTCAGCTTGCTCCTATTCAGGAGATCAAGGATACATGGGGCGGATACCTTAACCGTGAAGCACCTGTATGGGTAATCACAGATGATGGTGATGGAGACAACAGCCGTGAGCAGGCTATCTTCGATGCTCTTCTTGAGACAATGCTTGATGGAGACAAGATTCAGACACTTTGGACCTATGGTGCTGAGGATGTTCACTGGTCAACAAAGGCAGAGGAATTTGTTCTTAATGCTGATGATCCTGAGAAAAAGGCTGAATACAGCTTTGCAGATGGTGAATTCCATCTTAAGCAGACACCTAACGATCCTAACGCACTTTGGAAGAAGAATCTTCTTGATCCGGTACTTGTTATCGCGCCGCTGACAAATGGGTTCGTTGATGCAGATCCCCTTGTAGAGAAAGGTAATAAGTTCTTTACAGAGAATTGTGTAGATGCTCCTGCAGCAGCTTCATCCGAGACTCTTACAGAGGTAGAGGCTGATCTTGCCACAGATAAGACAACTCTTGTAAATGAGGTTGTTGCAGGCAAGAAGACACCTGAAGATGCTATAGCAGAGTATCAGAGCAAGTGGAGTGACACAATTGATCAGATTCTTTCTGAGTTAAACGCAGCTGAGTAATAAACGATAGTTCACATTTCATACTTTTACTACCAATCATTTTTGCTACATAAGGATTATATGGGCATCCGGAATGGGTGCCCATATGGTTTATAAAGAGAAGATTTTTGAAGGGGCGGTAACAAATGGGTAAGACGCAAAAGACTACATCAACAGGGCAGGTTATAAATAAAAAACCTTTGAAAAAACGTATTTGGAATAACAGAGGCTTTTACCTCATGTTTTTACCAATATTTATCTATGTGCTGATAACTCTTTATTGGCCTATGCTGGGTATAAGATACTCATTTTATGATTACACATTAAAGAAAATTGAATTCGTTGGACTTAAGCACTTCGAAAAGATGTTTTCGGATGCAGAGTTCTGGAGTGCGTTTACTAATACACTTTGGCTCTCAATAACAAAATTATTGATTACGACATTTACGGCTGTTATAGTATCAGTCTTTATTAATGAAATGGCAAACCTGTTTGCAAAAAAGGTTCTGCAAACAGTTATTTATCTCCCGCACTTTATGTCATGGACAGTTACAGCTGCAGTATTTACTCTGTTTTTGTCCACTTCATCTACAGGCTTTATAAATGAAACACTTAAGAGCTGGGGACTTATATCCCAGAGTATTGATTTCATGCATGAGACCAAGCTGTGGAGATGGGTATATTACATCGTTAATATCTGGAAAGAAACAGGATGGGGAACGGTTATTTTCCTTGCAACTCTTGCCGGAATAAATCCTGAGATATATGAAGCGGCTGACATTGATGGTGCATCAAGACTTCAGAAAATATGGTATGTCACAGTTCCTGAACTGGCAAATACGATTATTATTGTTCTGATTCTTAATCTCGCAAAGGTACTTAACCTTTTTGAATCTGTATTTGTTATGTATAACAACAGAGTTTTTGAGGTTTCAGATGTTATTTCAACTTATATTTATCGTAAAACCTTTTTGACAGCAATTCCCAATTATGGCTACACAACAGCGGTAGGTTTATTTAAGTCTCTTGTTGGATGCCTGCTGGTAATTATTTGTAACAGAGCAAGTAAGAAGATCCGCGGACGCGGAATAATCTAAGGAGGGTACAATGGCTAGAGCAAAAGAATACGCAGTGGGTCGCAAGAGAAGGACGGACCTTTTCGACGTGATCAACTATTTGGTTTTTATTCTGATCGGTCTGATTGTACTTGTTCCGATCTGGAAGGTTGTTGCAGATTCATTCAATGCTGTAGGAGTATATAAATTCCAGCTTTGGCCCACACAGCCAACGCTTGATGGATATAAAACGATTTTCAGTACAGCTAAGCTGTATAGACCTTTTCTTAATTCAATTATAACAACAATTCTTGGAACAATTCTCGGACTTGTATTATCAACACTTGGAGGATATGTACTGGCCCAGGAGGATCTTCCGGGAAGAGAAGCACTGGCATATTTCCTTCTGTTTACCATGATTTTCTCAGGTGGAATGATACCTGAATACCTTGTAATGAAGAAGCTCCACCTTGTAAACAGCATGTGGATCCTTGTGGTTAAGCATGGTATGAATGTCTACAATCTTGTCCTTATGAGGAACTTCTTTGAGGGCATTCCGGGATCACTATTTGAGGCAGCAAAAATTGATGGATGCACACCTATGGGAATTTTCTTTAAGATTGTGCTTCCCCTTTCAAAGGCAGCACTTGCTTCCATCGGTCTTATGTTTGCGGTAACAGTATGGAATGACTATTCAACAGTTCAGATCTACATCACAAATCGTGACCAGGTTAACTTCCAGTATATCTTAAGAGTTATGGTCATGGATGGTGATACACCTACAACATCCTTCAACGTATCGCAGAATACGCTGTATTATTCAGCTATTGTATGTGCAATACTTCCGTTTATGGCACTTTATCCGTTCCTGCAGAAGTATTTCGTAAAGGGTGTAAATATCGGTGCTGTAAAGGAATAATTTATGCGAATAATATTTTGGGCAGGTGACTCCACCAATACCTGCAATAAGGCAAATAAATACCCCCAGACCGGAATTGCACAGGCCTTCGACAGATATACAATGCCGGATGTAGTAATATACGATCATGCGATAAATGGAAGAAGTACAAAAAGCTTTATTGATCAGGGCCGACTTGCAAGGATTGATGAGGAAATAAGAGAAGGAGATTATCTTTTCATTCAGTTTGGACATAACGATGAAAAGATAACTGATCTTAGCAGATATACAGATCCAAATACGGACTTTATTGATAACCTTGGGAAGTATGTAAATGTTGCCAGAAATCGCGGTGCAATCCCCCTATTTATTACACCGTTGGAAAGAAGAAGTTTTGAGGATGATCATAAACGTTTAAAAATCTCGGAGCATGAGCCTTATGTGGAGGCATATTTTAAAGCTTCACAAAAGTATGAGGTTCCGATTGTCGATTTGTTCAAGGCTAGTCGGCAGTTTATCGAGAGGACAGGTGACGAGGAAACCAAGAAGTATTTTATGCATGTAAAAAAAGGTGAGGTATTCTGGCTTCCTGAAGGCCTTTCTACTGACAATACACACCTTAAATATGAAGGAGCAATGAAGTTTGGGGAACTTCTGGCAAAAGAAATAATTAAAGCAGGAGAGCCCTTTTCATCTCTCATTGATGAAAGTGTCTTAAAAGAACTTGATATGGTTCATGACAGGAATTTACAGGATGAAGGTGTGGCAGATGAGTATGCCGTGGCTGATATGTGATTATTGATGATTATAAGTGGGACTGGAATACGCAAAGCATGAAGGAGATAACGGAAGATACAGCAAAAAGGCTTGAAAAAAGCTATAGAAAATATAAAGCAAAGCCATTACTGGCACTTATAGCTTTTTATAAAGGCTATTACCACAATTTTGTTCTATCGATAATTTTTTATACAGTGAAGCATTCTCCTGTATGGTTAACGCCAATAGTTACAGCCAACATTATAAATTATGTAGTGGATGGATATGAAAATACAACCGGTCTGATTTTGCTTAATGCAGCGGTGCTGATAGCTTTGCTTATACTTAATGTACCGATGAATTATTTGCACATGCATTTTAGAGCATCTGCTGTAAGAAATGTCGAGGCAGGGCTAAGGAGTGCTTTGGTACATAAGCTTCAGACAATGACCATATTATCTGAAAAGGATATTCAGTCAGGGCGACTTCAGTCCAAGATAATAAGGGACGTAGAAGCAATTGAAACGCTGTCGGATCAGATTTTTGTCAATCTGCTGAATATTATAATAAATGTAATTGTAGCATTATCAGTTACGATTTTTAAAAGTAAAGTGGTGTTTTTGTTCTTTCTTTTGATGGTTCCTCTGGCTGCAGTTCTTGTTTACGTTTTTAAAAAGCCGATAAAGGCCCACAATCAAAGGTTCAGAAAAGAGGTTGAAAAGACATCTGCAAAAATATCTGAGATGATCGAGCTTATTCCGGTGACCAGAGCACACGCTCTTGAGGCAGAAGCTACAGACAGAATGGATGAGCAGATGTACCAAATAGCTGCTGAAGGCTACAGGCTGGATATGGTTCAGACTAATTTCGGAGCGGTCAGCTGGGCATTTTTTCAGTTCTTTCAGGTACTATGCCTGGTGTTTACTGCCTTTCTTGCTATGAAAAAGGTTATAAGTACCGGAGATGTGGTTCTGTATCAGACCTATTTCACCACTATTGTCGGCCATGTTACGGGATTACTCAATCTGCTCCCTACAATTTCAAAGGGACTGGAGTCAGTTAACAGTATAGGTGAGGTCCTTGCAGCTGACGAAGTGGAAGATAATGAAGGAAAGACGGTACTTAATAATCTCAAGGGCGATTATTCCTTCCAAAACATGGGATATTCATATCCCGGAGGTGAAATGGCTGTTCTTGAAGACCTTAATCTGGAGGTTAAGAGCGGTGAGACTATTGCTTTTGTTGGAGAATCAGGTGCAGGAAAATCTACTATATTAAATATCCTTATAGGTTTTATGTTGCCTACCAGAGGAAGACTCCTTATCGACGGACATTCGATTGATGAGATTGACCTTAGGAGCTATAGAAGATTTTTGGCAGTTGTGCCACAGAGTACGGCGCTGTTTTCAGGAACAATCAGAGAAAATATTCTCTATGGAAGCACAGGCGTTTCTGATGAACTGTTTGAAAAAGTAATAAGAGAATCCGGTCTTAGCCGGGTTATAGATAAGCTGCCTGATGGTGTAGACACAATTGTAGGTGAGCACGGAGACAGATTATCAGGCGGGCAGAAACAGAGAATATCAATTGCAAGAGCACTTATCAGAAATCCAAAGGTAATCATTTTGGATGAAGCAACTTCTGCCCTTGATGCGATTTCAGAAAAAGAGGTTACGGGTGCTCTCGACTGTATGTCGAAGACCTGTACAACCTTTATCGTTGCGCATAAGCTTGCAACCGTAAGAAATGCTGACCTGATAATTGTAATGAAAAATGGAAAAATAATAGAAAGAGGAACATATGAAGAGCTCATGGAGCTAAAAGGTTATTTCTATTACATGAAGGAGAGTCTTGAATGACAAGGCGGGAAACAGCGGAGCTATTAAATGAATATGTGAATTATCTGATGGCAGGATCAGATCCGGAGCACCCTATGTGGAACATTGAAAAGGTGCGAAGCGGTAAGCCTAATAAATGGAATTACATTGACGGCTGTATGATCACTGCATTGCTCAGACTATATGCAATAACAGGCGAAAAGAAATACCTGGACTTTGCTGATGGCTTTGTTTCATTTTATGTAAATGAAGATGGAACAATAGCTACCTATGACGTAGAAGAATATAACCTTGATAATGTAAGACCTGCCTGTAATCTTTTCTCGCTTTACGATCTTACAGGCAGGGAAAAATATAGAAAAGCCATGGACACGGTGAGGAGCCAGCTTGAGACCATGCCCAGGACAAAGGAAGGGAATTTCTGGCATAAAAAGATTTATCCCAATCAGGTCTGGCTGGATGGTCTGTATATGGCACAGCCCTTTTACATGGAATATGAGAGACGGTACAGAAAAATGAATGGATGTCTCGACAGCTTTCATCAGTTTGAAAATGTGAAGAGGCTGATGAGAGATGAAAAAACCGGCTTGTATTATCACGGATATGATGAGTCCCGGGAAATGTACTGGGCTAATGAGAAGAGTGGCTGCAGCAAAAACTTCTGGCTTAGAGCTACAGGGTGGTTCATGGCAGCTCTTGTGGATACAGCAGAAGCAATGGGAGAGCAGCTCTACTACGAATACAGAACTCTGCAGGATATATTTTGGGAGCTCGCAGACACACTGCTTAAGTACATGGACGATGAGAGCTCTATGTTTTATCAGGTTATAGATAAGGCAGATGAAGCCGGCAATTACCTTGAAACCTCGGGATCAGCACTTATAGCCTATGCCATTGCCAAGGGAGTAAGACTCAAATTCCTGCCGAAGCGATATGCACAGATTGCAGAGAGCATTTTCTTTGGAATAACAAACAGATATCTCTCAAAAAATGAGGAAGGGCTTCCGCGACTTGGCGGAATTTGCCTCGTTGCAGGCTTGGGTGGTAAGGATAGAAGAGATGGATCCCTTGAATACTATTTTGGTGAACCTGTTGTTGAGAATGATGCCAAGGGAACAGCTCCACTTTTACTGCTATATACAGAAATTCTAAGCCTGATAAAAGAAGGAATTTTAGATGAATTTTAATGTGATTGATATCGGATGCAGAAGCATCTGTATTGAACTTGATAATGACTTTTCTTATGAAACAAGGAGCCCTGTAAGGGTGTCCTTAAATGGGAAAATTCTAGGGGACTTTATAAAAAATGTTTTCACTTTAAAAGATCTTTCTCCGGATACTGAGTATGAAATAGAGATAGCTGCAAGCTGTGACAACTCAGATAGAGAAGTGGAAACTGTAAAGACAGTTACAACAAAAAAGGAAAGTGTACTTTTGGAAGTTAAGGACTTTGGAGCTGCCGGAGATGGGGTGACTAATGATACTGCTTACCTGCAGGCGGCCATAAGTGCATGTCCTATAAATGGTACAGTTCATATCGGAAAAGGAATCTATCTTACAGGACCTCTTTTCCTAAAAAGCGATATCAATATATGGATAGATCGAGGGGCAGTCATAAAGGGACTTACTGATCGAAGCCTGTATCCGATTCTTCCCGGAATGACATTGGGAACAGATGAAAATGAGGAGTATAACCTTGGAAGCTGGGAAGGCAATCCATTATCGTCCTTTGCATCGCTGATAACAGGTATAGGAGTGGAAAATGTTCGAATATTTGGAAGCGGAATAATAGATGGAAATGCCGAAAACGGTGACTGGTGGGAAAAGCCCAAGGAAAAACGCGGTGCCTATAGACCAAGACTTGTTTTTTTGAATGGCTGCAGGAATGTTACAGTTGTTGGCATTGAGCTTAGGAACTCACCCTCATGGACCGTGCATCCATACTATTCAGATGATATTAAGCTTATAGAGGTATATATAAAGAATCCGGATAATTCACCTAACACAGATGGCATAGATCCGGAGAGTTGTAAAAATGTGCTTATTGCTGGAGCGAATATTTCTGTTGGAGATGACTGCATAGCAATTAAGTCAGGTAAGTATTACATGGCTTTGAAGCACTATAAACGGACAGAAAACATTGATATAAGAAACTGTCTTTTGAACAGGGGACATGGAAGTGTCACTGTTGGAAGTGAATGTGCAGGCGGTGTCAGGAACGTAACTGTAGCAAAGTGTATTTTTGATTCCACTGACAGAGGATTAAGAATTAAGACAAGAAGGGGAAGAGGAAAACGCTCAATAATTGAAGGCATTCGATTCGAAAACATAAGTATGGAGGATGTGAGAATGCCTTTTACTATCAACATGTTTTATTTCTGTGACCCTGACGGCCATAGTGATTATTGTCAGAGCAAAGAAGCTCTTGAAATAACAGACATGACCCCGGAGATTAAGGATATATCCGCAAAGAATATTAAATGTACCGGCACAGAGGTCTGTCTTCTTACAGTATACGGTCTGCCTGAATCGAAGGTAGGAACAGTAACTCTTGAGGATATAGAGGCAGATTATAAAGAAGAGACCAAAAGAGAGGCTGAATATCCGGTTATGATGGATGGAATCGATAAGATGAGTGGCCGCGGAATTTTTGCCAGGAATGTCGGAAAGCTTATTCTGAAGAATGTGCATATCAAAGGATCTGTAGATTCAAAAGAAGATTTAAATGGTGTAGAGCAAATTGAAAAGGATAACCTGATTTTTGGGTGAGTTAAGAGTATGAAAACAGGGATGAGAGTAAATGTAGGACCAGGCGGTGACTATCATACCATAACAGAAGCCATTCAGGCTGTTCCCTATGATATGCCTGCGATTATAAGTATTGCAGAGGGTATCTACAATGAAAGACTACACATTGAGAAAAGAAATATAAACATTGTAGGCTCAGGGATGCACAAAACCATTATCAGAGGAAATGCAAGTGCAGAGGAAATTCTTGAAGATAATTCCAGGCGTGGAACCTTTAGAACCCAGACTTTGTTTATAACAGGGGAGTTTGCACGCTTGTCTGATCTGACCATCGAAAATACAGCCGGCTGGGGAGAGGATATAGGTCAGGCCCTTGCTGTATATTCGGATTCGGACCGGGTGTACATGGAAAATGTGTGCATGAGCTCAAGACAGGACACATTATTTCTTGCACCACATCCTTTGAAGGAGCGTCAACCCGGAGGCTTTTTTGGCCCTAGGATGCTCGGGGATATCAAGAACACAAGACAATACTTTAAAAACTGCGTAATAAAGGGAGATGTGGATTATATTTTCGGGGGAGCTGACGCCGTTTTTGATGAATGCGAAATAGTGTCTATGAACAGGAAAAAGAAGATTAATGGGTATATTACTGCGCCCTCTGAAAATCTTGGAGCAATAGGATTTGTGTTTAGAAACTGTTTTATTCATGGAGAAGAGGGGATTTCTAAGGAGTCGGTATTTCTTGGGAGACCATGGAGACCGGAGGGAAAGGCTGCATTTTTAAATTGCAGATATGATGAAGCTATAAATCCTCTTAGATTTTGTGAGTGGAATGCAATAGAAACAGAGGACAGTATGGCTGCTTTTGCTGAGTACGGATCAAAGCTACATGATGGAAGACCTTGTGATCTATTGGGCAAAAATAAATGGGTAAAAATATTAGATGATGAGGAAGCCGAAAGAATAAACACACTTGCTGATGAGCTTGTCAGTGAAGTTGATAATTGCAGGCTATAGGCCTGCAATATTTTTAAAGGCTATCCGTTTGATTACAAAGAGGTGAAAAATGCAGATAGGATTACGGGCCCATGATGCAGAATATGCGCCACTTAATGAGCTTATACCAAATATAAAAAAACAGGGATTTGACTGTATACATATGGCACTTTCGAAATCCATAAAGGAGTTCGAAATAAACAAAAGCTCCATGACACCGGGGCTTGCAATGTACATAAAGAGATTATGCGATGAGAATCTTGTAAATATTGCTGTACTTGGCAATTATCTGAACTTAGCTCATCCTGACCCGGAGGCTTTAAAGGAGATAACGGATAAGTATATTGTCCACATGAGATTTGCAGGTATATTGGGGGCAGGAGTTGTCGGAACAGAGACAGGAGCGGTAAACGCAGCCTACAAATACGAGCCCGCGAATCATGATAGGACTGCTCTTGATATTTTCATTAAAAATCTAAAGCCTGTCGTAAGGGCTGCAGAGCAATTTGGGGTAATAGTAGCAATTGAGCCTGTGTGGAAGCATATTGTGTATGGTCCGGAGCAGGCAAGATACGTTCTTGATGAGATTGGAAGCCCTAATCTGCAGATTATATTTGATCCTGTGAACATGCTCTATAAGGGTAATATTGAAAAACAGGATTCGATAATAGTCAAAACCTTTGACATACTGCGGGATGACATAGCTGTTATCCATTTGAAGGATTTTGTAACTGATGGAGATGAACTTATATCGGTTCCTTCCGGAACGGGCGGCCTTAACTACGAATTACTGCTTTCAAAAATAAAGGAATATAAGCCCTTTATACAGTGCACACTGGAGAATACCAAGCCTGAGAATGCAGTAGCTACAAGGGAATTTGTACAGAATCTGTATGAAAAAATATAGTGTCAAAAAGATTGTAAAAGTTGTTTTACTTGTTGCATAAGTTGGTTTAAAACGCCAAACATATATAAAAAAAGAATTTAAGGTACTAACATTGCATTATGGCAATCAAATTTAAGAAGTGGAGACCGGTTATGAAAGAGTTTTTGGATAATGATTTTTTGTTACAGACAGATACCGCTAAGCATCTTTTTCACGATTATGCAGAGGATTTACCGATAATAGACTATCACTGCCATATATCACCTAAGGAGATATATGAGGATAAGCGTTTTGAAAGCCTTGGAGATGTGTGGTTTGGAGGAAAACAGAGCGACGGTTCATTTTTTGGAGACCACTACAAGTGGAGAATTATGAGATCTGATGGGATGCCCGAGGAGCTCATAACCGGGAGAGAGGATGAGCTTTCCAGATTCAAGGGCTTTGCAAAGGCTCTGACAAAGGCAATTGGCAATCCGATGTATCACTGGTGCAACTTAGAGCTTAAGAAGTACTTCGGAATAACAGAACCATTAAATGAAGCTAATGCAGAAGAAATCTGGAATAAATGTAACGATCTCCTAAAAAATGATCCTGACATGTCGGTTAGAGGACTTATAAGAAAGAGTAACGTAGCTTATGTAGGAACAACCGATGATCCCATTGATTCTCTTATCTGGCATGAAAAAATTGCAGAAGATAAAAGCATAGATTTTCTTGTACGTCCTTCATTCAGACCGGATAAGGCTATTAACATCACAAAGGAAGGCTTTGCTGAATATATTGGACAGCTTGCCAGGGCTGTAGGAAAAGAGTCGCTTGATTCAGTTACTGACGTTATAGATGCGCTGACAGATAGAGTAGAGTTTTTTGCCAATCACGGGTGTGTGGCATCTGATCATGGTCTTGATTATATCCCTTTCCGAATGATGAGTATGGAGGAATGTGATAAAGCATTTAAAAAGGCTATGAAGGGTGAGCGCATTATGATAGAGGAGGCTGAAGGATATCAGACAGCACTGCTTCTTGCACTGGGCAGAGCATATCACAGGCACGGCATTGCAATGGAGCTTCACTACTCCTGCCTTAGAAACGTAAATGAGAGAATGTACAGGCTTGAAGGCCCGGATACAGGCTTTGACATGATTTCTCAGAATACCTGCGGCGGAAACATTGCAGCATTAATGTCTGAGCTTGATAAGTTGGGAGAACTTCCGAAAACAATTATTTTCTCTTTGAACCCTGCTGACAATGAGCAGATTGGAACAATTCTTGGATGTTTCCAGTCCTCGGAGATTCCGGGAAAAATACAGCACGGACCTGCCTGGTGGTTCAACGATACAAAGCAGGGGATGGAAGAGCAGATGAAGTCTCTGGCAAGTCTCGGACTTCTTGGTAATTTTATCGGGATGCTAACAGATTCAAGATCGTTTTTATCATATACAAGACATGATTACTTCAGAAGAATTATGTGTAACCTGATCGGAAATCTTGTTGAGAATGGTGAGTACCCGGCCGATGACGAGGCTCTTAAGATGATAGTTTCAGGTATATCCTTCTATAATGCTAAAAGATATTTCGGTATTGGGTGATAGCGATTGTTGTAATCGGAAAAATAGATAAAGTTTTGGGGAGGTTAAGATAAATGGAAAGACTTAGTTACAAACTGTTGGAAGAACAGGGGTATGACGGATACATACTTAAGGATGCACCGGAAAGAGTCCTTCAGTTTGGTGAGGGTAATTTTCTTCGTGCTTTCGTGGATTATTTCATAGATATCATGAACGAAAAGGCAGGATTTAATGGGAAGGTTGTTCTTTGCCAGCCCATTGCACAGGGGCTTTCTGACATGATAAATGAGCAGGCGGGTCTGTACACACTTTTTCTAAGAGGCCAGGAAAATGGTGAAAAAGTGAGCAGAAAGCGCGTCATATCAAGTGTTTCAAGATGTATAAATCCCTATGATGAATATGATGAATTTTTAGCCTGTGCGAGGAATCCTGAGATCAGGTTTATAGTCAGCAATACAACAGAAGCAGGTATTGTATATGACCCTTCCTGTAAGGCTGATGACAGACCGGCATCCAGTTTTCCGGGAAAACTTACTCAGTTTTTATATGAAAGATATAACAACAAACTTCCCGGAGTGATTATTCTGTCCTGCGAACTTATTGACAGGAATGGAGATGAACTTCACAGATGTGTTAACAGATACATCGAAAGCTGGGGACTACCGGATGAATTTGCTAAATGGGTGTCAGATGAGAATTATTTCTGCTCAACACTGGTTGACCGAATTGTTCCGGGATATCCGAGAGCTGAAGCTGAGTCTATATGTAATGAGCTTGGTTATCAGGATAACTTAATTGATACTGCTGAAGTTTTTGGAGCCTGGGTTATTGAAGGACCAAAGCTTATTGAAGATGAGTTTCCGGCTGTGAAAGCAGATATTCCCGTAATAGTGGTGAATAATGTTGATCCCTATAAAAAGCGAAAGGTAAGAATTCTCAACGGGGCACATACATCTATGATAATGGCAGCCTTCATTGCAGGTAAGGACATTGTCAGGGATTGCATGCAGGACGATGTGATAAGAGGATATATGAATAAAGCCCTTTATGATGAAATTATCCCGGTTCTTACAGGTCTTGATAAGAAGGATCTGGAGGAATTTGCAGCCGCTGTTTCAGACAGATTTGCAAATCCCTATATTGATCACGAGCTTTTAAGCATTTCCCTCAACTCAGTATCCAAGTGGAAGGCAAGAGTTATGTATACGGTGCTTGAATATTATGAGCAAAAAAAGAAGCTTCCTAAAGTACTGACATTCTCGTTTGCAGCGCTGCTTGATTTCTACCACATGGGAGAAGAAATGAGAGACGGAGCTTTGGTCGCGCACAGAAAAGATAAGGAATTCCTGATAAAGGATGACGAGTGGGCGCTTGAGGACTTCCTGAAGCTTAAGGATTCTGATGATGAAATTCTGGCAACTAAGATTATAAATAATGAAAAGATGTGGGGCAAAGAGCTTTCAGAGCTGCCTGGATTCAAAGAGCTTGTAATCAGAGATCTTAAACTTATACGAGAAAAAGGAATGTACGAAGCTATGAGGGAGGTACAGGGTGAATAGTATAAAAATACACCCACTTGATAATGTGGCGGTTGCTCTTGCAGATATAGAATCAGGAGATTGTATAAACGCAGATGAAAACAAGCTTTGTGCGAGTGAAAAAATAAGCAGGGGACATAAGATTGCTCTCACTAATATTAAGGAGAATAGCCCGGTTATTAAGTATGGTAATCAGATAGGCATTGCAACCTGCGACATATCGGCAGGAAGTCATGTACATACCCATAATGTTAAAACTGCGCTCTCTGAGGACACAAAGTATGAGTATCATCCGGTTCTAAACAGCCTGCCAAAGCTTGATGGAAAATCCTTTATGGGATATAGAAGACCCAAAGGTAAAATCGGTATCAGAAATGAGATATGGATCATTCCGACTGTGGGATGTGTCAATTCAGTTGTGGAGAAGCTGGCAAAGGACAATCAGGATCTGGTCGGCGGAAATATCGAGGGATTATATGCCTTTACTCATCCCTATGGATGCTCACAGATGGGAGAGGATCATGCTACTACAAAAAAGGTTTTAGCATCTCTTGTAAGACACCCTAATGCAGGTGGTGTTCTGGTGGTATCCCTTGGCTGTGAAAACCTTACTCAGGCTGAGTTCAAGGAGGAACTGCGGGAGTGGAACGGTGAACGGGTAAAATTCTTAACCTGTCAGGATGTAGAGGATGAGCTTTCAGAAGGAAGAAAGCTTCTTGAAGAGATTGCAAGAGCGGCACAGGAGTCGGTCAGGGAAGAAATTGATGCTTCAGAGCTGATTGTTGGATTAAAATGCGGCGGATCTGATGGTCTTTCCGGAATAACTGCTAATCCTGTGGTAGGAAGATTCTCTGACAGACTGATATCACTTGGAGGATCAACTGTTCTGACAGAGGTACCGGAGATGTTTGGTGCTGAATCCATACTCTTTAACAGATGTAAGGACAGTGCGACCTTTTATAAAGCTATAGATATGGTGGACAGCTTCAAGAAGTACTTTGTAGGACATGGACAGGTCGTATATGAAAACCCCAGTCCCGGCAATAAAGAAGGTGGAATTACTACCCTTGAAGATAAGTCCTGTGGATGTGTTCAAAAAGGCGGAAGTGCGCAGATAGTTGATGTTCTTGGATACGCTGAGCCGGTAAAAACTAAGGGCCTTTCTATTTTGTCAGGTCCCGGTAATGATATGGTATCCGCGACAGATCTTACAGCTGCAGGAGCACATATGATTCTGTTTACAACAGGTCGGGGAACACCCTTTGGAGCACCTGCACCAACTGTGAAAATTTCGACTAATACAGCACTGTATGAAAAGAAGGCTAAGTGGATAGATTTTAATGCCGGAACGGTGGCGGAAGGAAAGGAATCCCTGGACGAAGCAGGGGACAGACTTCTTGATTATGTTCTGAAGGTAGCAAGTGGGGAATTTACAAAACAGGAAGAGGACGGCTACCGGGAAATTGCAATATTTAAGGATGGAGTAACTTTATAAATCTTTTGTTGGAGGATAAAAATGGATCTTAATTTAAGAAAAGACTGCGTTTTTGATGCAGTATCATTGGGCGAAGTAATGCTGAGACTTGACCCGGGCGAAGGAAGAATAAGAACAGCAAGACATTTTAATGTATGGGAAGGTGGCGGAGAGTATAACGTCATAAGGGGACTTAGAAGATGCTTTGGACTTAAGACCACAGTACTTACCGCTTTTGCAGACAATGAAGTCGGAAAGCTTATGGAGGATCTGATTCTTCAGGGCGGTGTAGATACATCCTTTATTAAGTGGATGAAAACAGATGGCATAGGAAGGGAATGCAGGAACGGTCTCAATTTTACAGAGAGAGGCTTTGGAATAAGAGGTGCAAAGGGATGCTCAGACAGAGCCAATACTGCTATTTCAAAGGTAAGGCCGGAGGACTTTGACCTTGAGAAGCTATTTGGTGAAATGGGAGTGAAGTGGCTTCATACAGGCGGAATCTATGCTGCTTTATCAGAACAGTCCTGTGAAACAGCTCTTGAAGTTATTAAAATTGCAAAGAAATATGGAACCATTATTTCCTATGACCTCAATTACAGACCATCCATGTGGAGTGCTATTGGCGGAATAGAAAAGGCAAGAGAGGTTAATAAGGAAATTGCCAAATATGTTGATGTGATGATTGGAAACGAAGAGGACTTCACAGCCTGTCTTGGATTTGAGATAGAAGGAAATGATGAGAACCTTTCAAAGCTTGATATTGAGGGCTATAAGAAGATGATAAGAGAGGTTGTAAAGACCTATCCTAACTTCAAGGCGGTGGCAACTACTTTAAGAGAAGTAAAAACAGCTACAGTAAATGACTGGAGTGCTCTGTGTTTTGCAGATGGAGAAATCTATAAGGCTAAGGACTATAAAGGACTTGAAATTATGGACAGAGTTGGAGGCGGTGATTCATTTGCATCCGGACTTATCTATGGCCTTATGACTACAGGTGATGCTGAGACTGCTGTTAATTACGGAGCTGCTCACGGTGCACTTGCAATGACTACACCTGGTGATACCACCATGGCTGATAAAAGTGAAGTTGAAGCAATTATGGGCGGAAAGGGAGCAAGGGTTCAGAGATAATCCTTTGTTTTAAGCCAAAAATTATGAGAGGTATTTGATTATGGAAATAAGATATTCTGCAAATCAGAGGGATGTTAAAAGATATACAACAAGCGAGCTCCGTGATGAGTTTCTGATTACCGGTTTATACGAGGCAGACAAGGTAAAGGCAGTTTACTCACATGTGGATAGAATGGTAACCTTCGGATGCATGCCTGTAAATAAGCAGATTTCATTGGATGATGGATTGGATGTTTACGCTCATTTTGGAACTTCCTATATTTTGGAACGCAGAGAGATTGGTATTTTTAACATCGGAGGCAGCGGCAAAATCAATGTAGATGGAACAGAGTACAACCTTGGACACAAGGACTGCCTTTATATCACCAGAGGAGCAAAGGAGGTTCTTTTTTCCTCAGATGATAAGGAACAGCCTGCAAAATTCTATATGGTAAGTGCTCCTGCACACTGCTCTTATGAAACAAAGCTTCTTACCTTTGCAGACGCAGTAAAGAGACCTCTTGGAAGTACCGCTGAGTGCAACAAGAGAGTTATAAACCAGTTTATTCATCCGAATGTTTTGAAGACCTGCCAGCTTAGTATGGGAATGACAGTAATTGAAGAGGGCAGCGTTTGGAATACTATGCCGTCTCATACACATGAGCGCAGAATGGAAATATACACCTATTTTGATATTCCTGAGAATCAGGTGGTTTTCCATTTCATGGGTGAGCCCGGAGAGACAAGACATATTGTAATGAAAAACGAGGAAGCTGTAATTTCTCCTTCATGGTCTATTCATTCAGGAGCAGGTACATCAAACTATACCTTCATATGGGCAATGGGTGGAGAGAATCAGGAGTTTGATGATATGGACAATCTAAAGGCAACTGACCTTTTATAAGGAGGATATATGAGCGAAGATATGTTTTCACTTAAAGGAAAAGTGGCATGGGTTACAGGTGCTGCTTATGGAATAGGCTATGCAATAGCAAAGGCGTATATTGAAGCCGGTGCCAAGGTAGTATTTAACTGTAGCAGACAGGAGACTGTGGACAGAGGACTTAAGAGCTATGAGGAAGACGGACTTCTCGATTCTGTGAAAGGATATGTGTGTGATGTAACTGATGAGGATGCAGTGAAGAGCCTTCACGAGAGAATATGCAAGGAGGTTGGCGAGGTTGATATCCTTGTTAACAATGCCGGAATGATCAGAAGAGTTCCGATGATCGAGATGGAAGCAAGTGATTTCAGGCGAGTTGTTGATGTTGATCTTACAGCTGCTTTCATAGTATCTAAAACGGTTATTCCGTCAATGATGAAAAGAGGTGGAGGAAAAATCATCAATATCTGTTCAATGATGTCTGAGCTTGGAAGAGAGACTGTATCAGCTTATGCAGCTGCAAAGGGAGGACTTAAAATGCTTACAAAGAACATTGCATCTGAGTATGGAGCATACAATATTCAGTGTAACGGCATAGGTCCCGGATATATAGCTACTGAGCAGACAGCTCCTTTAAGAGAGCGTCAGAGTGATGGTTCAAGACATCCCTTTGATAGCTTCATTATTGCAAAGACTCCTGCTGAGCGCTGGGGTGAGTCAGATGACCTTAAAGGCCCTGCCATTTTCCTGGCATCAAAGGCTTCTGACTTTGTAAACGGACATATACTTTATGTAGATGGAGGCATCCTTGCTTATATAGGAAAACAGCCCTAAAACAAATTTTTTTGAGGAGACAAAAATGGAAAAGGTTATAGATAAGCTTATGACATACGGGGTAGTCCCTGTTGTTGTAATAGATGATGTTACAGATGCAGTACCTCTGGCAGAGGCTCTTATGAAAGGTGGACTGGAGTGTGCGGAGGTAACCTTCCGTACGGAAGCAGCGGCTGACGCAATAAAGGCCATGACAGAAAATTTCCCTGATATGTTTGTAGGAGCCGGAACAGTTCTCTCAGCAAAGCAGGTGGATGAAGCTATATCAGCGGGAGCAAAATTTATTGTTAGTCCGGGATTTGATCCTGAGGTGGTAGACTATTGCATCAGTAAAAATATTCCGATTATTCCCGGTACAATAACACCCTCAGAGGTAGCTCAGGGCGTAAAGAGAGGTCTTAAGGTTCTTAAATTCTTCCCTGCAGAGCAAGCAGGAGGACTTCCAATGATCAAGGCGATGGCTGCACCATACACCGGAGTGAAGTTCATGCCTACAGGTGGCATAAACGAGAAGAACTTAAGAGATTATCTTTCGTTTGACAAAATCAGTGCCTGTGGCGGAAGCTGGATGGTTAAATCCGATCTTATAAAGAGTGGCGATTTTACAAAGATTGAGCAGCTTACAGCGGAGGCTGTTAAGGCTGTAAAGGAAATAAGAGGCTAAGTTCTGTTATGTATATTGCAGATAATGGGGATGGGACATATACAAATCCCATCCTCTATTCAGATTATTCTGACCCGGATGCTATACGAGTTGAAAGCGATTTTTATATGATAGCTTCAAGCTTTAGCAATGCCCCGGGGCTTCCTATTCTTCATTCAAAGAATCTTGTTGATTGGAAGCTTATAAACTATGCTTTACCAAAGATTCCCAATAAAAGATATGACCTTCCGGTACATGGTTGTGGGGTATGGGCTCCGTCAATACGTTATCGCGAAGGTCTGTTTTATATATGCTTTCCTACACCGGATGAGGGAATTTTTATGACTACCGCAAAAGATCCGTACGGCGAATGGTCTGAGCCGGTAAACATATGTGCAGGCGCAGGCCGGATTGATCCATGCCCATTTTGGGATGATGATGGAAAAGCATATTTGGTAACTGGAGTAGCAAAAAGCCGCATTGGCTATAAAAGTGTTCTCCATATTCAGGAAATGCAACCTGATGGCATGGGACTTATAGGTGAACCTGTAAAAGTATTTGATGGAAATGAGAATGATCAGCATACTATCGAAGGCCCTAAGCTGTATAAGCGAAATGGCATGTATTATATTTTTGCACCTGCAGGTGGTGTAAAAACCGGATGGCAAACGGTGCTTCGTTCGAAAAATATTTATGGTCCCTATGAATATAAAGTTGTTATGCGTCAGGGGAATAGTGAAGTGAACGGACCACATCAGGGTGCATGGATTGATACTTTGTCCGGAGAAAACTGGTTTATACATTTTCAGGATGTATATGCAGCAGGAAGAATAGTACATCTTCAGCCCATGAAATGGGAAAATGACTGGCCTATAATTGGAAAACCTGTCGCAGATGCCGATTATGGCGAGCCTGTAAGCAGACATAAAAAGCCTGATGTCGGAGAAGTATCCTATTTGATACGGGAATCAGATAATTCTAAGGACTTTTCAGAAGGCCGTATTAGCCTTAAATGGCAATGGAATGCTAACCCGAATTCATCCTGGTTTGATATAAAAGACGATGCCTTGCATCTTCATGCTATTAAGAAGGGTGGAGCTTATGGTGATCAGCCGAATATCCTTCTTCAGAAATGGCCTGCTTCTGAATTCTCCTGGACTGCAAGACTATCTCTTTCAAAACTTATGCAAGGGGATGAAGCAGGAATGATATCTTTGGGAATGGATTACGGAGTGATTTCTTTTTGCCACTGTAAATCACAGTTTTTTGTCAAAGTTATTAGAGGACACCAGATATTTGGGAGAATACTTGTTGAAAAGTCTGAGGAAGACTGTCTGTGCTGGAAGGTATTACCTACTGAGTCAGGTATTGTTTATGTCAGGTACGTTGTAGAAAATATCGGAAAAAGAGAAATCAATTCAGAGGATGGGATGTTTCCTGATAACCGTGTCACCATGTATTATAGTATCGATGGAGTAAACTACACTCCGGCACTAAAAATGAGAGCTGTACCGGGAAGGTGGGTTGGCGTAAAATTCGGTTTATTCTGCCTTTCATCAAGAAGCTCTTCTTCAGGCTATGTCGCAGTTGATGATGTGTTTACATCATATTGAATATAAATGGATGCAAGTCCCATATGCTATAAAGAAATATATGAGCCATATAATGAGGCATATGCCCTTCTTAAGATAATCAAGGATTGCGGGCATGATAATAGTGATGAGCTGTGGGCAGAATTTGCCACAAAGACAGAGGAATTCGTAAAAAAGCATGATACAGATATCGGACATTCAATAGCCAGAATGATAACTGATGTAGCTGATAGTATAGCAGACATAAATGGAAAGGAAAGAGAAGGTAAAAAACATTAGCACTCTACTTGACAGAGTGCTAATTTGGTGTTATACCATATATAGAACAAAGGAACAGAGAAGACCGTTAGGACTTATGAATTCCAATGATCCAAAGAGTGGAATCGCCCCCTCCCGATGGTCGGCGGCATATCGGTCGCCACATGAGAAACAGCTTTGCTGAGGTGGCTCCCTCCCTCCGTCCCAATGCTCAAAAATAAATGTTTTTGATGCAAAGGAGGAAAAAACTATGTTAGCACCAAGTATTTTTGAAGAAAATCTATTTGACAATCTGTTTAATTTCCCTGATTTCAGAGAACTGAATAACATGGAGCGTAAGCTCTATGGAAGACATGCCGACAGGCTGATGAAGACTGATGTTAAGGAAGAGGACAATCAGTATGAAGTAAGCATTGACCTTCCTGGTTTTGCCAAAGAGGATATCAGCCTTGAATTAAATGATGGATATCTTACCATCAGCGCTTCGAAGGACATGAACAATGATAAGAGTGATAAGAAGGGCAAACTTATAAGGCAGGAGCGGTACTCCGGATCCATGCAGCGTAGCTTCTATGTTGGAGAACAGGTCACAGAAGATGATGTAAAGGCATCCTTCAAACACGGAGTTCTCACTCTGATGATTCCTAAAAAGGAACAGCCTAAGCTTCCTGAAAAGAAGCATATTCAGATAGCATGAAAAGATAAGGCATCTTCTCATAGATAAACTCCTAAAAGGGGCTGTCGCATTAGATGATTAAATCATCTGGGCGATGGCCCTTTTTCAGGCCTAAAAATCGGTACTTATATCTGCTTTCTGCTCATATCTCATATTTTTAGAGTAACTTAATAGTCCGAAGATATCTTCGGATCAGATACAGGAGTTTGATTTTTAAGGATCAAAAATTATGCCGTTTTCTTTAGCTCAAAAAGATGAGTTCCTGTTCGGCCGGCCATGATCTTGTGATGCAGTTTATTGATATCGAATCCGATTGCAAGCAACACGCTTTGTGCAAGAACATTCTTCGTCCCCTTATACAAATATCTTCTGAAGTTCATGTCTTCTTTTACATTTGCAAATGAACCCTCCGCCTGAATGCTTCGGTTCATTCTGAGCTGCGTGCCGAATTCGCTGGTTATCCGCTTAAGGCATTCACTGCGCTTTTCTTCAAGCTTTCTCGAAACGTAAAGCCTTTTGTTCCTGTCTTCAAATGGTGTCTTGCAGTTGTTTCCTTTAATGCAATCTTTCTTGTACGGGCATTCCTTGCAGCTATCACATTCATACGTAGTGACACTCCTTGAATAGCCACTTGCTGTTTTTTCGTTGCGGGTAAAGATTGCCTTTAATTCTTTGCCATTCCTGCAAACATAAGCATCATCCTCACTGTCATAATCCATGTTTTCACGTCTGCTGATGTCATTTTTAAATTTCCTTGTTTTTGAAAGTTCATAATTCTGAGGTTTTATGTATGCTGTCTGGTCATTTTCCTCGACAAAAACATAATTCTCTTCACTTTCGTAACCGGCATCAGCCACGATGTTCTTGTACTTAAACGGCAGATGTTTTTCCATGTCATTGAGAAACGGAATGAGTGTCAGAGTATCTGTGGGATTTGGATATATATCAAGCCAGGTAACATACTCGGCATCGACACCATGCTGGAGATTATAAGCAGGTTTAAGCTGTCCGTTCAGCATGGCATCTTCTTTCATGCGCATAAAGGTTGCATCCGGATCTGTTTTTGAATAACTGTTACGATTTCCACACTTGTACAGCTTATATGTGTAATCCTTGAGTTTCTTTATGTATTCTTCAAGTGTTTCGACAGACCTTTGAAGAACAGTTTTTCTCTTTCCGGAGCCATAGACAAACTCTATTCCTTCATCATTCTTAATCTTGTAAAGTTTCTTTTTGAGTCTTTTTAATGTATGAAGTGATATCTGGTCATCATAGACAATCTTCAGGCCATAAAGTTCCTCGCACTCTGCGCAGAAGAGGCATATCTTCTCAGCCAGTTTTGCCATGTTTTTTGAAACTGCTTTTTTCCAGACAAAAGTATATTTATTCGCCACGGATTCAATCTTTGTGCCATCGATGAAGATGTTCTCCCCAGAGATTTCACCAAGATCAAGAAGGATTGTTCCAACCTGAGCCATCATCTGTTTTGAACACTGTGACAGATGCAGGGAAATAAACCTTGCAATGGTTGAATGGTCCGGTGCGGGCAAGCCTTCAAGAAGGTACATGAAATTGATATCACGCTTGCATGAGGTTTCTATGTCTCGAGATGAGAAGATTCTGTTCATTGCTGCATAGACTGCTATCTTCATCATATGACGGGGCGTTGCCTGGCCTTTTCTAATTCTTTCATATGTTGCATAAAGATCAGAAAGGTCCATCTCCTCCACGAATGCGCTTACCAGGCGTACCGGATCGTCATCTGCTACTGATAGGTCTATGTCGAGCGGAAGTTTTATTTGATGATTTAAGGAAGAAAGGCTATAATTTCCTTGTAAGATTTTATTTAGTAGCATAAATATATTTTACAGCAAAGACCAGGCTTTTCGAAGCCTGGTCTTTGTGTTAATCAAGACTTTTAGCACTAAAAAAGGGCCTCGCACTAATTCTTAGTGCGACAGCCCCTTTTTTTATGCAAGCGATAGACGGGGCTCGAACCCGCGGTCTCCACCTTGGCAAGGTGGCGCTTTACCAACTAAGCTACTATCGCGTATATGTAAACGAGCTAAGCTCGATTACCACAATATTTGATTTTCGAGAGCGATAGACGGGGCTCGAACCCGCGGTCTCCACCTTGGCAAGGTGGCGCTTTACCAACTAAGCTACTATCGCATATATGTGAAGCCGCTTTCGCGACGCAAAATATATAATACACAACGATATATATGTTGTCAATAGAAATTTTATATTATATTTTTAATACATCAAAAAAATTTTTATTCAGGTGCAAATAAATGGCTGTCAGGTTATCCGATTATTTGAAAAATATATATGGAGAGAAGGTTTACAGGCTTTCTCTTAGCTCGGGCTGTACCTGTCCAAACAGGGACGGAAGTATCGTTATGCCTGATGGCACACCCCTGACCGGAGGCTGTACCTTTTGTTCTGAAGGCGGATCAGGTGAGTTTGCTGCGGATATTGCTCCGATAGATGTCCAGATAGAGGAAGCAAAAAAGTGGATACGAAATAAAACAGATGCCGGCAGATTCATCGCATATTTTCAATCCTATACAAATACCTATGGTGACATAGACAGGCTAAAAGCTCTCTATATGGAAACAATAAAAAGAGAGGACATAGAAATTTTGTCTTTGGGAACTCGTCCTGACTGCATTAACAGTGATGTTCTGGATATGCTGCGAGAACTAAAAGAAATAAAGCCGGTGTGGATAGAGCTGGGACTTCAGACTATTCATGAAAAGAGCGCTGAGAATTTTCACAGAGGCTATAGGCTTAGTGTATTTGAAGAGGCATATCATAAGCTTAAGGATATCGGAATAGAAGTGATAGTCCATGTAATTTTTGGACTTCCGGGAGAAACAAAGGAAGATATGCTCGCTACCATTAAATATCTCGCAGATTTAGAGCCCTGTCTTGATGGAATAAAGATTCAGAATCTGCAGATATTAAAGGGAACGCAGCTATATGATGAGTATAAGGAGGTTTCTTTCCATATACTTACTCTTGATGAATATGCTGGGCTCCTGGAGCAGAGCTTTGAGATACTTCCGAAAAACACTGTTGTTCATCGTATGACTGGTGACGGCCCCAGGGCACTTCTTGTAGAGCCCTTGTGGAGCCTTAATAAAAAGAATGTGCTTAATACAATAAACAGGAAGGTGAATCATCTGTTTTTATAAAAAGCACATTCATAAAAGATTACGTACTAATGTTTTCCTAATGCCCAGAAGGCCACGGCGCTGGCAGCAGCTACGTTCAAGGAGTCCACATCATGGGACATCGGGATTTTTACGCAGAAATCACAGACCTCTATGGTTTCAGGAAGAAGACCGTCTCCCTCAGCACCAAGGAAGATAGCGAGCTTGTCCTTTGAAGTGATCTCGTTGTCATCAATCTGGCGGGAATTGTCCCTAAGAGCCATGGCAACAGTAGAATATCCAAGACCTTTGATCAAATCCATGCTTCCGTCTTCCGGAAGAAATGTCCAGTGTATAAGAAAAATATTGCCCATACTAACCCTGATGGCGCGCCTGTAGAGCGGATCAGTGCATCCGTGGGAAAACATCACGGCGTCAATCCCAAGAGCAGCTGCGCTTCTGACGATAGCGCCTGCATTTGTGGGATTAGTCACGTTTTCGAGAACTGCGATTCTTTTTGCATTTTCGCAGACTTCATTTACAGTGGGGAGAACTCTCCTTTTCATTGCGCAAAGCACACCTCTTGTAAGGTGAAAGCCTGTAATATGTGTGAGAAGCTCATCACTAGCGGTAAATACAGGAACATCAAAAGAAAGGGCTGCCATTTTATCTAATAGAAGAGCGCCTTCTCCCTTTATCTGTCCGCTTTCAATCAGTAGTGAAATGGGCTCATAGCCTGCACTAAGAGCACGCTCAATTACCTTAGGACTTTCAGCTATAAAAATACCGGGCTCGGGCTCGTTGATTCTAAGAAGCTGAACCTCAGACTGCTCGTTATATATCGAAAGCTCCGGGGCTTCAAGATTTGTTATTTCTTCTATGTGTATCATAATTATCTCCATAAAAAATGTTAGAAAAAGTATAGCACAATTTTTCTTGCAATATCCTTATCTCATAGATAGGGCAAGCATGGAAATAAGAGTAATCATCTGTTAGAATAGGGTAGTTATACTTTGATTTACAGGAGATATTCTTATGGGGAATACTTTTTATTTTGAATTTGAGCCAATGCTGATGCAGTGGCTGCAGGATATACTTGGTGAAAAGGGCGTTGCCCTTATTTCCAACTTTTCTGCATTTGGAGAAGAAGTCATGATGCTTCTTGTTATGGGATTTTTGTATTGGTGCTATGACAAGAAGTTTGGAGTATATGTTGGTACTATGGGGCTTATTGCTTCCGGGCTTAATTCGATGGTGAAGAATGTTGCTATGAGAAGGCGCCCCTACATGGTTCATGATGAAATAAAATGCTACAGGCCGATCGATAAGAAAGCAGATCTGTATGACGTTGGCGCACAGGGCTTTTCGTTCCCCAGCGGACATTCAATGAATTCAGCTGCAGTATATGGTTCTGTTGCATATTATCTGAAAAAGCGCCTGTTCACTATTATCGCTTTTGTCTTGCCGTTTTTTGTGGGACTTTCAAGAGTAGTAGTAGGAATGCATTATCCCTCAGATGTGCTTACAGGCTGGATTGGTGGTGCGATAGTAGTTCTTGTATTTTCATTTATTTATGAAAAAGCAGGAGAGGAAAGACGCGGACTTGTGAATCTGATTATATTCCTGATCTTTTTAACAGGAATTTTCTTTTGCAGAACAGCGGATTATTTCACAACAATAGGAGTCATGGCAGGTTGTTTTCCTGCGTTAGAGTTTGAGAAAAAATATGTAAACTTCGAAGAGACAAGTGACCCCAAGGTGGCAGTTTTGAGACTTGTTGGCGGTGCTGTTATTTATCTTGGACTTAATACGCTTCTAAAGCTGCCTTTTTCAAAGGCGTTTCTGGCATCCTCCACTATGCCGTCATTTTTGGTGAGAACCGGCAGATATGCGATAATTGCGTTTATTCTGATGGGAATCTATCCCATGTTATTTAATAAAAAATTGAAAAACGAAATCGGAGAAATAGATGAAAGAGCTTGATTATCCCTTTGATTCAGAGGACTTACTGACAAGAAAAAGGGCTATCAGAAAGGCAATACGAAAAGAGACAGAAGGGCTTAATCTTCCGGAAAAGAAGATAGCAGTACTTGGCGGATCAACCACACACGGCATAATAGAGATGCTGGAGTTATTCCTTCTTAATAAAGGTATAAAGCCTGTTTTCTATGAGTCAGAGTACAACATGTACTGGGAAGACGTAATGTTCGATGCAGGCGGGCTTTCCGAGTTTGGACCGGATATTATCTTTATTCACACAAGTACAAGAAATATCAGAAATACTCCCAATGTAAAGATGAGCGACAGCGATGTGGATGAGGCACTTAGCCTTGAGTATGATCACTATGAGAAGCTCTGGGAGAAAATCAGGGAGAAATATGGCTGCCCTGTTATTCAGAACAACTTTGAGCAGCCCTTTTACAGGCTCCTTGGAAACAGTGATGTGGTGAATATTCATGGACTTCACAGCTTTGTTCAGAGACTTAATGCAAAGTTCTACGAATATGCAAGAAGTCATGAGAACTTTTTTATAAATGATATAGCCTTCCTGGCGGCGTCCTATGGACTTCAGAAGTGGTCGGACCCGTACTATTATCACATGTATAAATATATAATGTGTGTTCCGGCTATACCTGAATTTGCTTATAATCTGGCAAATATCATAGGTTCTATTTATGGAAAAAATAAGAAGGCTTTCGCTCTTGACCTTGATAATACCCTCTGGGGAGGAATTGTGGGCGATGATGGTCCTGAAAACATCGAGATAGGCCAGGAAACTCCCAAGGCTCAGCTGTACAGCGAGTTTCAGAAATACATAAAGGCCCACAGGGATATCGGAGTGCTTCTTACCGTAGATTCCAAGAACGAGGAAGAGAATGCGATAGCAGGATTAAAGAGGCCTGACAGCATTCTGACGCCGGATGATTTTTCAGATATAAAGGCCAACTGGGATCCGAAGGATCTAAATCTCAAGGCTCTTGCAAAGGAGCTGAACATCGGAGAAGATGCCTTTGTTTTTGTTGATGATAATCCTGCTGAGAGACATATAGTAAGAGAGCAGATAGGCGGCGCTGCAGTGCCGGAGCTTTCTGTTCCTGAGCACTATATATCAGAGATAGACAGGGGAGGATATTTCGAAGTTACCTCGCTGTCAGAGGATGACCTTAAGCGCAATGATATGTATAAGGCCAATGCTGAAAGAGGAAAGCTCCAGGAGAGCTTTGCTGACTATAGTGAGTATCTTAAGTCTTTGGAGATGAAGGCGCATATCGCTCCCTTTGAGGATATGTATATGGCGAGGATTGCACAGCTCACTAATAAGTCCAATCAGTTTAACCTTACGACCAGAAGGTGCTCGCAGGCTGAGATTGAAGCCATAGCAGCGGATGATAAATATATTACTTTATACGGGTCCCTCAGTGACAGATTCGGGGATAATGGCGTGGTTTCAGTTGCCTTCGGACATGTTGATGAAAAGGATGCCGAGACCTTCCACATCGATCTGTGGCTTATGAGCTGCAGAGTTTTAAAAAGAGATATGGAATATGCCATGATGGATAAGCTTATAGAAAAGTGCAACAGTAAAGGCATTAAGCGTATTCTGGGATATTACTACCCCACCGCAAAGAATAAAATGGTGGAAAACTTCTATGAGCTTCAGGGCTTTGAGAAGATAACGGAAGCTGATAACGGAGACCTTACTTTTGAGCTGGAGCTTAATCCTGCGCTTGAAGGCTTTTCATCAAGAGGAATAAAAAATCAGGTAATTACCGTAGAATAAATAGCGGTTATTTAGGAGGATAAAATGGGAAGAGAAGAGATTTTTGAGAGATTAAACGAAGTATTTCGTGAGTATTTTGATGATGACAGTATCACAGTGACAGACGATACTACAGCAGCAGACATTGAGGATTGGGATTCTCTTGAGCATATCAATCTGCTTGTTGCCATCGAGAGAGAATTCGACATCAAGTTCACAATGGGTGAAACCTCTGAGATGAAAAATGTGGGAGAAATGGTTACAGCCATCAGTGAGCATCTGAAATGAGAACTGTTCTAAATCTTTTGTCAGAATATCATATGTCGCTGATATCTGCTGAGTTTTTGATGTTTATAGCGATAGTGATAGCTATATTTTACTGCGTGCCCGGCAAGGCTAAGAGGCTTTGGATAGGGGCAGCGAATATCGTCTTTTTGTATTTTGCAGGCGGATTGTATGGATTATCGCTTTGGTTTTTGGGAGCTGCAGTTGTATATCTGGGCGCTATGGGAATATCAAAGGGAAGCGGCTTTTTAAAAAAGCTCTGCTTTTGGGTTCCCCTAATAATTAACCTGGCGATACTTATTATCACAAGATATCAGTATATTCATCCTGTCAGAGCACCCTTTGGTGTTTCGTTCTATACGCTTATTCTTCTGAGCTATCTGATAGATGTTTACTGGGGAAAATTTGAGGCAGTACTTAATCCTGTAGACTATTTTTCCTATGCGGGATTTTTCCCTGCAATGACATCAGGACCTATCATCAAATACAAGGAATTCGAAGCTAATTTCAAGGACAGAATAAGACCTGATTACAAAAATATAGTTTTCGGAATGGAAAGGATCCTCTGGGGATTTTTCAAAAAGCTTGTAATATCCGAGAGGTTTGCGGTTCTTGTAAATACGATTTTTGGAGATTACAAGACTTATTCCGGAGCATACATTATTTTCGGAGTGATATGCTTTGCCTTTCAGCTGTACACTGACTTTTCCGGATGTATGGATATTGTAATGGGTGTATCGGAAGCTATGGGCATGAAAATTCCGGAGAACTTCACGACACCATTCTTTGCAAGATATGAGAGCGAGCTTTGGAGACGCTGGCACATTACTCTGGGAACCTGGTTTAAGGATTACATCATGTATCCTCTCCAGAAGACAGACCTGATGGTGAACTTTTCAGATATATGCAGGAAGAAGTTCGGCAGGAAAACCGGCAAAAAGGTCGGAGTGTGGCCGGGACTTCTTATTCTGTGGTTTTTAATAGGCTATTGGCACGGCGGACTATTAAAGTTCGTGATAGGTTCAGGACTTCTCCATGCGATCTATATGATCTGCGGACAGATTAATGAGCCATGGCTTAAAAAGGTACATGAAAAGCTTGGAATCAAGCCTGAAACCGGATGGTATGTGATACTGTGCAGGGTTAGGACATTTCTTCTTTTGTGCTCAGGCTTCATGTTCTTCAGAGCAGATTCAACGATTACTGCATTAAGGATGTATGGAGCTATTTTTACAGGAAATATGGGACTGTTTAGCGCTGAGGGAATTACCTCCTTGGGACTTGATGTTCCGGACCTTGTTGTGGCAGCAGTCAGTCTTTTGATCATGTTTATTGCTGAGTGCTTCATGCAGACAGGCAGCGTCAGAGAGAAGCTTTATGAGAAAAATGTGCTTGTAAGAGCGCTTACCTGGTCGCTTCTTGCAGGCGCCGTAATGATATTTGGAATGTACGGTCCCGCATTTGAGGCTGGCTCCTTTATCTATCAGAACTTTTAATTATCAGAGTGTAATATTATGAAAATTGTAAAAAGGATCATTGCCTGTGGTTTGGCAGGTCTGATGATTTTTGGAATTTATACGGTATCCCTCAGGGCTACAAGGGTTGAGTATGCACATTTAAAATACGAGCAGTTTTTTAAGGATAAAACTGACTACGATGTAATGTTTTTTGGTGCAAGTCACACCCAGAACGGACTGTATCCGATGCAGCTCTGGAAGGATTATGGAATAACTTCATATAATATGGGAGGTCCCGACAGCTCACTTCCAACGAGCTACTATATGCTAAAGCTTGCGCTTAAATATCATAAGCCCAAGGTTGCGGTGCTTGATGTGATCATGGCGGATAAAAACGATATCAGCTGGGATTACAGCGTGGCTCACCATTACCTTGATGCCTTTCCTTTAAGCGAGACAAAAATAGAGGCTGTGGATTTTCTTTTTCCTGATACCAAGAAAAAGCTTGAGATGCTGTTTCCTTACTATGTGTACCACGGTGGCTGGAAGGATATAGACAAAGAGGCTATTGAAGTCGTTTTCAAAGAGAACCACTGGCCAACCTTCGGCGCCGAATATGAATCACTTATACAGACACCGCCGGAGCCCCTTCAATTTGTATCTCAGGATGCGGGCTATGATGGAGACGAGACCACAGGCCATCAGTATATAAGAAAGTTTGTTGAGCTCTGCAGAGAAAATGATATAGAGCCCATGCTCATGTTTTTCCCCTGCGGATGTGAGGAATCTGCTCAGAGAGCTGCCAATGAGGTATACAGAATTGCAGGAGAGATGGAGGTTCCTTATGTGAATCTCATATACGAAGAGGGCCTCATCAATCAGACGATTGATTACACAGATGGCGGCGGACATCTGAATCCTTCGGGAGCAAGGAAGGTTACTGAGTGGATGGGAAGTTTCCTGACCTCCAATTTTCAGCTTCAGGACCACAGAGATGATGATAATTATTCAGAACTGTGGAATGCTACCTATAGCAATTATCTGGAATTTATAGAAAACTACCTCCAGGAGTCCACTGACCTTATGACAGCGCTTATGAATATGTACAATGACGAGTACTATTCATATATAGAAGTAAATCCCGGCTTTGAGGCTGATGAAGCAGAGCAGATGCTTATCGACCAGCTTCTCAATGAGAACCTTGCAGAGATAAAAGAAGCGGATACTCCGGGAGAAAACAGGATAAAAATCAGGGTTACGGAAGTAGAATCCGGAAAAGAAATTTGCACATTGGCATTTTGATGACTTGACTTTTTTTATTGCTGTGAATAAAATAAATCGTAACTTCATAGAAAAAGCTATGACGAAGACAGTATGTATTTTTGAAAGCTGCAGAGAGCCTGCGGATGGTGCGAGCAGGTGCGAGTAAGAACTACAGAAAATCACTTCCGAGCTGCATGAGTGAAAGGTAATCGCTTAGCGAGGTACTTTCGAGCTTAGCATACTACCTTGTTCTGGCGAGAGCAAAGCTCGAGAACAGAACTTCCTATTTCTCTTAAGTAACTCATGACGGAGTCTCCCCGTTATGGAGAAACATATAAAACCGTAAATTCGGGGAGTATGCGTAAACAGGTGGTACAGCGAGTTCAGGCTCGTCCTTTTTACAAGGACGAGCCTTTATTTATTCTTGAAAGGAGTTTCAAATGTACAAGAAGGTTGACACTGATATGAATTTTGTCGCCCGCGAGAAGGAAGTCGAGCAGTTCTGGAAAGATCAGGATATTTTCCAGAAGAGCGTAGATACCAGAAGCAAGGGCGAGATGTATATGTTCTATGACGGACCGCCGACTGCAAACGGTAAGCCGCATATCGGACACGTACTTACACGTGCGATCAAGGATATGATTCCGAGATACCGTACAATGAAGGGATACACAGTTCCTCGTAAGGCTGGTTGGGACACCCACGGTCTTCCGGTTGAGCTTGAGGTTGAGAAGCTCCTTGGTCTCGATGGAAAAGAGCAGATCGAAGAGTACGGTATGGAGCCCTTCATCAAGAAGTGTAAGGAATCCGTATGGAAATATAAGGGAATGTGGGAGGATTTCTCCGGCACAGTTGGTTTCTGGGCTGATATGGATCACCCCTACATCACCTATGATGATAACTTTATCGAGTCTGAGTGGTGGGCTCTTAACGAGATCTGGAAAAAGGGTCTTCTTTACAAGGGCTTCAAGGTAGTTCCTTACTGCCCTCGCTGTGGCACACCTCTTTCTTCACACGAGGTTGCTCAGGGCTATAAGACTCTTAAAGAGCGCACAGCTGTTGTTCGTTTCAAGGTTAGGGATGAGGATGCATACTTCCTTGCATGGACCACAACACCCTGGACACTTCCTTCAAATATCGGCCTCTGCGTGA
>JAEEGF012476467.1_pt1 | contig 33748 bp, 20 predicted proteins | sample 9134171 | NCBI WGS metagenome assembly JAEEGF01 (sample SAMN16246542, study PRJNA631951) | gut metagenome | biome: gut microbiome; feature: rumen; material: AP-attached | host: Bos | place: Iran: Karaj | collected 2018-10
ATGTTCCACTTAGAGGCTATCAGACTTATCTCTCAGAACCTCCGCGATGCAGTAGAAAACAAGCAGTCAGGACGTGAAGGAATGGCTCTTGGACAGTACATTGCAGGAATGGGATTCTCAAACGTTGGTCTTGGTATTGACCATGCTATGGCTCACACACTTTCTGCTCACTACGACACCCCACACGGTGTTGCATGTGCAATGTTCCTTCCAATCTCCATGGAGTTCAACCGTGAGTACACAGGCGAGAGACTTCGTGAAGTTGCAAGAGCAATGGGCGTAAAGGGTGTTGATGATATGTCCCAGGAAGAGTACAGAGATGCTGCTATCGAAGCTGTTAAGAAGCTTTCAGCAGATGTTGGAATTCCTACAACTCTCGACAAGATCAAAGAGGAAGATCTCGACGTACTTGCTACAGATGCACTCAACGATGCATGCTATCCCGGAAATCCCAGAGAGGCAACCAAGGAACAGGTTATCGAGATGTTCAGAATGCTCATGGCATAATATTTACCGGCACTGGCGGGCTGATTCACAAGCGGGATCAGCCCGTTTTTTATGTCAAAAGAGCTGTCACTCCGATAATTTTACAGAACAAATGTTTGCACTGGCTGCCTCCTATACTGTATAATAGTCACCAAAGAGGTACGATTATGCAAGAATTATTGGAACAGCTCAACGAGGCCCAGAGAGAGGCCGTTACAACAACTGAAGGATATGTGCGTGTGATTGCAGGTGCAGGAAGTGGCAAGACGAAGGCACTTTCCACCCGCTTCGCATATCTTGTAAACGGACTGGGAATAATGCCCGGTCACATATTGTGCGTCACGTTCACCAACAAGTCCGCCAACGAGATGCGGCAGAGAATACACAGGCTCACCGGTGACAATGACACAGGGTACATCAACACATTTCACGGCTTCTGCGTGTCAATTCTTCAGGAGGATTCACATGCTGTTCAGTATCCCAAGAACTTCCTGGTGCTGGATAATGCGGACATAGATGACATGCTCAAGATTATCTATGAGGAGCGCGGTCTTTCCCTCAGGGACATGACCTTCAGTTCCGCTCGTGACATGTTCGAGATCAGGAAGATCTTCGAGGAGCCCGAGTACTACAAGGACATGTTGACCATGCCCCTTGAGACTCTCAAGAACAAGTACGATTCCGCGACGGATGTAAAAGACATTTTGTTCTACGGATATCTATACCAGGAAAAGAAATGTTTCGGTCTCGACTACAACGATCTGATAAAATTCTCCCTCTTTATATTCAAGGAAAACCCGGATATCAGGCTCAAGTGGCAGAAGCGCCTGGAGTACATAATGATAGATGAGTTCCAGGATATCGACAGCCTGCAGTACGAACTGATGGAGGTTCTTGCAGGCTACCACAAGAACCTTTTCATCGTGGGAGATCCGGACCAGACCATCTACACCTGGAGAGGCGCGAACGTCAAATATCTGATGGAATTCGATAAGAACTTCCCCGGCACCAGAACGGTTCTGATGAATGACAATTACAGGTCGACGCCTCAGATCTTAAAGGCAGTGAATTCACTGATAGACAAGAACAGATACAGAATTAAAAAGGACCTGACAGCCACGCTTCCAAGCGGGGACAGCGTCCTTTGTCATCTTGCGCCCAACACAGCAGAGGAAGCAGACTGGATGACTGGCGAGATTCTGGCACTCAAGGGCTGCGGAATTTCATACAGGGATATAACCATTCTCTACAGGGCCCACTATGTTACAAGGACAATAGAAGAAGGCCTGATGAAAGAGAAAATCCCCTACACCATATACTCCGGAGTTCAGTTTTTCGGAAGGGCGGAGATCAAGGACGCACTGTGTTATCTCCGTATGCTCGTGTATCGCGATGACATCTCCTTCAGGCGCATAGTCAACGTCCCAAAGAGGAACCTTGGCAAAAGACGTATGAGCTTTCTGGAAGATTACTCCAAGGTCCACAACTGTTCCCTCTACCAGGCCCTCAATGAGAATCTGGACAACGAACTCATAAAGGGCACAAAGGCTGCGGAATTCATCAAACTGATCGATAATTTTGCAGAGAGCTATGAAAGCCTTCCTGTATCAGAAGTTCTTTCAAAGATTCTCAACGAGAGCGGCTATGAAGAAATGCTCAGGACTGAGGGTGCGCAGGAAAGGCTGGACAATCTGGCTGAGCTTAAGCAGTCTGTTTTCGAATATGAGACTACCTGCGGCGAGGAGGTGGGACTGGAAGACTACCTTAAGCACATAGCTCTTTTCACTAATGCAGACTCTGATGCAGGGCAGGAGGATAAGGTCAGGCTAATGACGGTTCATGCAGCCAAGGGATTGGAATTCCCATATGTCTTTCTCTGCGGCATGAACGAGGGCATATTCCCGTCAAGAAAAGTCCACACCCTTGAGGGGATGGAAGAAGAGCGAAGGCTTGCCTTTGTCGCCATGACCAGAGCCCGGAAGCGCCTTTACATCTCCGAGGCGGGGGGCAACACTTTTGAGGGCATCCCAAGGTATCCATCGCGCTTCATCATGGACATCGACCCGGAGCTGATAGAATTCACCGAGCAGCCCAATGAGAAGATGATGGCTACTGTCAGGAAGTATATAGAAAATGAATCAAGACATCTCAAAGGTGCGGAGAAACTTAATCTTCTGGAGAAGGGGCAGAGAGTCGAGCACGCCATCCTTGGAGCCGGGACCATCCTTGACATTAACCTTGATGAGGAGAGCTACCTTGTGAAGTTTGACTCTATGGAGACTCCGAGGCAGATATCCATGAAGGTGAAACTGAAAACAATCACCTAGTTTTTTATTGGTGATTTTGACCTGTGCACCAAACTATGCTATCGTAAATATATAAGTGGTAATGTGCTTTCATTGCGAATTCCGTGCCATATCAGTATGTAAGCTCATATACCAGCAGAATTGATGGAGATAGCGTATATGCCCAATTTTACGGCAGCACACGTCACAGAAAACATCGATAAAGCCATACAGAGCGGATGGATCAAGGTCTATTACCAGCCTGTGGTCCGTTCACTTACAGGGCAGCTCTGCGGAGCGGAATCACTGGCGAGATGGATAGATCCCGTCTATGGTTTTCTTGCGCCCGATAAGTTTATATATGCTCTGGAAAATAGCAGACAGATCCATAAACTGGATCTTTTCATAGTGGAGCAGGTCTGCTCCGATATATCTGAAAGACTTCAAAAGGGATTTCCTGCCATTCCCGTTTCGGTCAACTTTTCACGACTTGACTTCGAAGCAGTGGATATGCTCAGGGCAGTGGAAGACCTGGTCGAGAAGTATGATATCCCAAGAGATTATTTGCATATCGAAGTTACCGAGAGCATGATCGTATCTGACGCGAAGCTCATGACAATGGTCATCGACAGCTTCCGGGATGCGGGTTATGAAGTGTGGATGGACGACTTCGGCTCCGGCTATTCATCCCTCAATCTGCTCAAGGACTATACTTTCGACACACTGAAGCTGGACATGGCCTTTTTGTCGAATTTCAATGATAAGTCAAAAGCTATCATGACCTCCACTATCACCATGGCCAAGGATATCGACATGATGACACTGGCGGAAGGTGTGGAGACACAGGAGCAGGTGGAGTTTTTGAAGGGCATAGGCTGTGAGAAGCTCCAGGGCTATTTCTACGGAAAGCCCCTGCCCATTGACGAGTTCTTTGCACATATAAAAGAAACAAACATCGATATTGAAGAGAGAAAGTGGAGGCACTTCTACGACGTAGCCGGCAGCTGCGCAAGGGACACCGATGAGCCCCTTGAGGTCATCGAGGACGACGGCAAGACCTTCAGGACTCTCTTCATGAATGATCCGTACAAGAACCAGATCTTTTTCGGGGACTATACCATTGAGCAGACCGATGAACTCATATATAATACCCCATCACCGCTTCTTAAGAAGTACCGGGAGTTTGCCAATCAAATGGAGCTCAGCAGGAATATCGAGACCTTCTATTACACCTACAACGGCAATATCTTGAGGCTTGTCGGGCAGGCGGTGGCTGAGAACGAGGGCCGTTACATAATAAAGGCCGCCATTAACAACATCTCTATGGACAAGAATCTCATTAAGCGCAACAGTCTGGATTCAAGACTGAAGGAATTAAACCACCTCTATGAGCAGGTTTTGCAGATAAATCCTTCTAAGAACACGGTAATACCGCTTTTGGGAAAATCCTCTTACGATCTCAACTGGAATCCTGCTACAACTACTCTGGAAGAACTGTTTGCTCTTGTGGAAAAAGAGCTGATTTCTCCGGCAGATCGTGCAAGATATAAGGCTTTCGGTGATTTTGCCACTCTTGAAAAGAGAATTGAAGACTCAGGGGTTGGATACATTGAAACGCTCTTCAGGATGAAACAGCCGGACGGCACCTATCGCTGGAGGGTTGCTTACTTTATGATGATCCCCGGAACTTTGGGGAAAGAGTTTATGCTGTGCATAAAGCCTGTTCCTGATTATGCACTGGAAATACTTGCCAATAATAAAGAGCTGTTTGAGCTTGAGGACTTTGGACTTGAGAATTCTGAACTGGATCGTTACGCCAGGCTCTTTAAGAATTTCGTAGCTCATTCCACGGTCAAGTTTTTCTGGAAGGACAAGGAGAGAAGATATGTCGGTGCAAGCCGTGCGTTCCTTGATTTCTTCGGCATGGAGTCTGTTGATTTCATAAAAGGCAAGACTACGGACGAGCTGGCATGGGCTATGGATTCCAAGAGATGCATCGCGGAAGAAGAAGCTATCCTGAGCCGGGGTGAGATTATTCAGAATGTATCTGCACAGTACATAATAAACGGAATCATCCACAACACAATCTACAACAAGGCGCCTGTCTATGAGAACGGTAACATCATTGGCATAATGGGCTATTTCATAGACATCGGCGAAGAACTGCATCGAATGGATACGCTGTACAAGATCGACAAGATCGACAGGGCTTCTGGTCTGATGTCTGTCCGGGGCTTTCTCAATACTCTTGTTGATTACGCTGTCCTCAGGGATACAACCGGCCAGGACTATGGAGTTATCCTGCTTCAACATGTCAACCATGACCGCATTACACAGTCTTATGGTCAGGATTTTGCAACCAGAGTGGTAAAAGAAATCTCAGATGTGATACTTGAAGCTACAGGACAGAGCTGCGCAGTGGGGAGAGTGAGGGATTCTTATTTCGGAGTTATTACCCACATCAGTGATCAGCAGGAACTGGAATACCTGGCACAGCAGCTAAAAGAAAAGGTTGAATCCATAAAGGAAGTGGACGGCAGCAGCGTGACGATTCGGATACAGATGTCATACAAATTGCGGTCATCCGAGGGAATAACAGACGAGAACATGTTCCCAAAGCTTCTGGAAGCGCTGGATAACTAAGGCATATAAGGCCTCCACTTTTGTGGAGGCCATGTTTTGCACTAATATAAAAATGGAGGAAATGATTAAATGCCAACAGTGAATGTGCATAATGATTTTACAATGTTCAAAAAAGCAAACCAGTATTTTTTCAGCAAAGTTGCGAAAGAACCGGGAATAGATCTTGATAATTGTAAGCTTTGTAAAATGGTACCTGATGAAAAAACTTACGAACGCCTGCATGCTGTATTTGAAAGCGGACGAAAGAATGCCACTATATCCGTGGAAGGCGGGAAACTGGTCGAGGAAAAGGGCTGGATTCTGTACAAGGACTTTAAGTCAAGTTTTATTATCCTTGGGAGTGAGGGGGGCCACAAGAGAGTATTTGACTCAATGTGGCGTCATTATGAATCTATGTACAAGGCCTTGAATAAGAAACCATTGGAACTGGAAAGTGCTGAAGTCAATTTTAATGAAATGAGATCCGACTGGAATGCTCAAACTGAGTATCAGGACAGTAAGCTGGCCATAAACTTGTATACTTTTCAAAAACGGTATGGCTATTCCTGTGTTTATTACAACATGTACTCTGCTCTGCTCAAAAGGCTGAAGGAAGAAAACGACAGGATCCGGGTTCATGTTTTGTCTATAGGCTGTGGGAACAAGACAGACGCGATCGGACTTCAGTATGCGCTCGAAGATTTTGACGGATTTGTGACGAAGACAAAGTATGTGGGTATAGATCCTGTTCAATGGAATACTGATGATACTTTTGCCTGGCTGAACGAGGATGATGAATTCATTCTTCTTTCGCAGCCACCTAAAGGCAGTAATGCAAAAGAGTTTTTTGTCAGTGAGGAGATTGTTAAGATCAGAGGTCTTTCAGAAAGCTTAAATGAATTTGATGCAGAAGGTGAAAAGAGCGTCTATTTTGTAGTGTTTCCAAATTCAATAAGTGAGATATCAAAAGAATCTGTCGAGGATCTCATGGATGCCATCAGGGATACCTACAGGGATAAAGAAACCTATATACTTGCATCCAGAAACCTGACTGAATCTATGGACCAGGCTCAGATTGATGTCATTGGAGATAATTCATCAGAAAGGATTATTCAATGTTTGTCCCAGGCAAATGGCAATTTTCATATGGGACGTGACTCGGTATGGGCCAATAAGTCCTCTATCTATCCGGATGTAATAAATGAAGAAAATGATGTTCTGACTCTGTTTGATGAATTGACACTGGCAAGCGGCAGCGACAGAGCAGCATTTTTGAAAAAGTATGAAGAACTGTATAAAAAAGAATGGCAGCGGCAGCATAGATTTGACGAACCGGCTGTCACAGATGCGGATCTGGACAAGGCGGTTAAAGAGGAGATGGATAAAAAGAAGGCCGGATTAGATGCTGATGATGCGCAGTATAAGTCGGGAGCAAAGACTTATCGCCTTGCAAAATCAGCTGTACTGACCCAGAAGTTTATCCGCTATGAAGTATTCAGGCTTTGAGGAGGTATGAAGTGGTTATAAGTTGCAGCCGGAGAACAGATATTCCGGCATTCTACTCGGAATGGTTTTTAAACAGAATAAAAGAAGGCTATGTTGTCTCTCGTAATCCTGTCTACAATCATTTGTACCGGATACTGCTGTCTCCCGATATCGTGGACTGTATAGTGTTCTGGACAAAGAATCCGATACCGATGCTCCCAAGGCTCGATGAGCTGAAGGACTACTGCTATTACTTTCAGTTCACACTGACAGGGTATGGAAAAGATATCGAGGCGAATCTTCCTGATAAGAAAAAGGAACTCATACCTGCATTTCAGAGGCTTTCTGAAAAAATAGGACCGGAGCGCGTTATCTGGAGATATGACCCCATCCTTATAAATGACAGATACACGATGGAGTATCATATTAATGCTTTCAGCCAGATTGCCGGGGCACTAAAGGGATACACCGAAAAATGTGTATTCAGTTTTGTGTATCCATACGGCAAGATTGTTAAGGAGCTTGACCTGATGGGGGTAAAAAAGATCTCCGACGACGAAAAGAACCTGATGGCTGAAAAGCTGGCGGATATCGCGCGGGCAAACAATATGTCCATTGCAACCTGCGCTACGGATATAGACTTTGACAGCTTCGGGATCGAGCACAATGCATGTATAGATAAAGCACTGATTGAGCGGCTGACGGGTGGTAAGATCAAGGACACCAAGAAAAACACCAAGGATTCGGGACAGCGGTCAGCATGCAAATGCATGGCAAGTAAGGAAATCGGTGCATTTAACACCTGCGGCAACGGATGCAGATACTGCTACGCAAACCATAGTCCTGAGAGTGTCAAAAAAAGCATGGCAAAATATGATCCGCTGTCACCGATCCTGTGCGACAGTATAGGTGAAGATGAGGTCATAAAGGATGCTGCAGACATGAAAGCATTAGTTAGCAGAGATAGACAGATGTCGCTGTTTGATTTAAAATAATCGTAAATATTACGAAAGGATTAACAGCGATGGAACTCAATAAGCGCACGATCGGATCTCTTTTGTACAGGAAGAGAAGAATTGACGCACAATTTGACATGATAAGGGACCAGATTTCCGGGAGAAGCAATTCGTATACCGAAGGCCTTATGAACAAGAACGGCACTTTTTCTGCGAAGAAGACAGATAAGATGATAGACAGTATTCTGGACTGTCTTAAGCAGTATCGTGCCTACAACATAGCTCAGGAAGAAGGAGCGGCGGCTGATATGCTTGCCGTTCCTTTTAGTGATGCCGAGGAGTCTTTTTACAAAAGCTATATCTACCTGTTGATAGGGCTTGGAATGGAGTACCACAATGGTCCGAATCAAAGATTTATACCGGTTGGTACCTACAATGCAATCCTTGAAGTACACTCCTTGAATTCCTACATGGAGTATCATGATCAGGCAGAACTTGACCGCGATCTCTTGTGGGATTATGAGATACAATACCCGATTAAGAATGATGTAATGAGGATTCCTGAGGGCTTTTTCTATGATGTTTGCCGCGCCTATGACATCGCAGTGGGCGGAAACTTAACAGCTCTTTTCACCGATAAAGAACGTGAAAATGCTCTGGCGCTTCTTACGGAATCAGAAAGAGAAACCCTGGAAGAAATGGCAAAAGATCCTTCATATGTTACAAGAAAGGCGGACGAGGATCAGGCAGAACTTGATGCCATGCTCGATGAGCTGGAGCCTGATGATTTCGAATTTCCACCCATTGAGGAGATCTACGCTGAAGAAAACGGCGGAGTTTACGGAGATGGATATTACGACGAGCTGATGATGAACAACGATGTCCGGGAAGAGGACAGGGGGCTGTGGGCTTTATATTTCGCTGATCATGAGAGGCTCTGCGAGAGCATAAACGCTGTGCGGCGCGGGATGCTTGATCAGTCTGTTCACGGCGATCTTAAAAAAGAAATTCCAATTGCCGTCGAGCTCTATCTGGAGAAAGAGGGAATCTCAAAGTGGGTCAGCGACGACTTCTTCACTGCCTATACCTACGTAGACAGGGTAAACCGGCTGTGCGCCAAGAGATTTCAGGGTAAATGATATGGGAGTATTTAAACAGGAAACCTTTGAAAGAATCATAGATGATTATCTTGATAACGGCGAAGATTCTGTTCTGTACAAGTACCTGCGGGAGGGAAGACTGAAAGAAAAGTGTGACAGGGCAGATGCGACAACACAGAGAAGGCTGATAAGAAAAGCCGCCGTGGACCTTATGTATAATGTGGGATATTCCATCGCAGCAAGGGCTTTTGACAAGAGAAAAGCCGACCTGGAATATGGTCTCAGGAATGATGGACTTTCGCCAAAAGAACTCAGGCAATACAAAAAAAGATACGAAGGAAAAAAATACAACGCTAAAAAGGGAAATAGAACTACTAAAGAAAACGGCTCAATAGGGAGAGGAAATAATACCCTGCTGGATCTTCTGGACAGATGGTTCGAGGAGGAAGGTACGGCTGCAGGAGGCTTTTATCCGGGAAAGAACAGTGCGCAGGAGCCGGACCTTGATGCGTGTCAGAGCCTGTTTGAGCAGCTGAGCAGGAGCAGGAAGTATGAGGAAGTGGCAGTGCCCCTGAAGGTTGATCCCCTGGTTGGAGGCGGAGTTTATATCGTGGGGAAACTTCTTTTCGGCGATAAGGGGGATATGTTCCCTTACGGTGATAATTATCATTGCGGTCTGGGAATACTTTACCCTGATATTGATTACGGTCTTGAAATGCTGCTGGATCCGGGAGAGAACAGTGGCTTTCCGAATGTCAGTGAAGCATTTGCTTTTTTTGAACACGATGGGAGCAGGATGGAGAGACTGCAAGGCTTCAATGGCAGGGCACCCAAAGGTGTTCCTGAGTTTTTTTTGAAATACTTTCAGTCTGATCACGTACCCGGAATTGTTGATGAACTTGAGGCCGGAATCGATGAAGAAATAGAAAAGAATAAGCAGAGATTTGAAAAAATGTAATTTGAAATAAAAGGTGTTGACTTTTATTTTAACTCGGTATACAATCAGTTTTACAAAAAAGTCTTCGGACAAAAAGAGTCAATATTTGGATTAGACAATCAGAAGCACGGGATGTTTATGCCCGGTTTTCTGAATCCAAATATTGGCTCTTTTTTGCGTCCCTTGAAAACTGAATATTGTTAATACCGGTACTGCCCGGGGAAGCAGCGCGATGATCGTAAGGGAGCGTGCCAAGGACAGGAGAACCCATGCAGCTGTGCGTAATTTAATGTAACTTGTTGTAAATCGATGTAACCAGTTGTGATCCACAGTGATCCACTCAAACAAAGGGAGAATAAAAACGTATGGTTAAAAAAATCGTAAAAACCTATACCGAAGTTGAAATCGCAGGAACTGAGTTTGAAAGATCTTACAGAAACCCTCTTACGAAGGCTTTCCAGTATGAATACGCACTCTATGAGGTTGTCTCAGGGCTCTTTGGCAGGGTGGAGTGCAGGTCCATGAACATTGAAAACCTTAGGATGTATTTCCTGGAGCTTCCTGTTAAGGATCAGGATGAGCACAGCGCTCCCGAGGCACAAAAGGATGAAGCAGCTCCGAAGAGAACTCCGAAGATGAACCGCGAGAAGATGAAGAAAGAAATGGAAGCCCTGGTAGCAGAGAAAGTCAGGGGAGAAGTTCTTTTCCCCATGATGGACAGATGCGCTGCAGAGGTCAGCACCGTACCTGCAGAGGACGGAACACACTGGCTTGTCTTTACAGACGGAATCTACGGTTTTGCACTTCACCTGGAATTCGGGCGCAAAGGAAAGCTCACGGGGATTGAGGTCAGAGACTTCAACCAGAAGATGAAGCCTGTGGAGCCGGACGGGAAAAGTGGTAAAATGAATAGTGAGCACAAAAAGAGTGTCAGGCCGGAGGTGGCCTGACAGCTCACTGAAATTGTAAATTGGACATGGCGATGTGGAGCTGATTAAACATATTCTTATGGAGGAGTAACTATGATAAATACCTATGAAGCTTACCTTCAGCACAAGGCAGGGAATATCCTGACAGTGGAAGATGCATTGAAGATCTATGAGAAGATGGCTGAGAGCATTGAGAAATGCACAGTAGAAGACAAAATGAAATTCTGGAATGACTTCCTTGGCAGGGCATGCAGCTATGCAAAGATTCGCAACGACTGGGAACTGATGAGCCGTGAGGAAAAGATCGAAAGCGACGACGCAAGGACAGCGGCACACGACAAGGTGATCACCGCGGTGAACATCCTGTCCAGGCTCGCGGGCAATGAAGGCATAGACGTATCCTGGCGTGAGGAACTCGGTGACAACAGAAAGCGCATCGGCGATTTCGCCTGTTTTGTGACGTATATTACGGGGATCTCAAACAGATAGAAAACAGGTGGTTTCTTAAGAAACCAGTAATGATAAAAAAAAGCTAAATAAAGCATAAAGAATTGCTTGAATCCAAGTATTCATGCTCCATTACAGATATAATTAATATACGTTTATGTAATGTATTTATGTTACAAAATTTCAGGTATTTTTCAGGTGGAGGTTTTGAAATGAAGCAGAAAAGATTGGATTTCAGGCACATACTGGCAGTAGTGCTGGCGGTTACGCTCTGTATGCAGTCAACACTGACTGCATATGCTATGGACAGCACTGCGCTTGGCTCATCTGCGGAAGAAACTTTTGCAGAGGGCTCAAATGGCTTGTTCTCTTCTGATGCTGAGGACGAGGAACTCTTTGGAGATGAGGGCGGCGAACAGCTCGAAGAAGAACAGGACTACACTGACGCGCAGGAGCCGGGCGACGAGGGTGACGGCCCGGAAGATGGCGCAGACGAAGACCCTGTACCGGGTGATGAAACTGATCCCGGCGAAGATCCTGACTCGGATGAGACTGATCCGGCTGAGGATCCGGATATAATCGACGATGATATTATCGACGAAGAGGAAGCTGCTGAAGAAATCCTTGATGAAGAGGTGACAGAAGCTCTTGAAATTGTGGAGGAAGAGGACAATCTTCTTAAGGAGACAAAGAGCGGAACCTGCGGAAAGGGTGATGACGCAGAGAATGTTACCTGGTCATATGACACGGAGACCAAGGTGCTGACGATCGACGGCACCGGCGCGATGGCGGATTACAGCAGCAATAGCAGTTCTCCATATAGTGGAGACAGATATAATGCTAAAAAGATAGTGATCGGACCAGGTATAACTGCCATAGGTTCAAATGCTTTCAGAGATTTCAGCAATGTGACTGAAATTGAAATTGCTGACAGCCCTGCTTTGACGTCAATAGGTGACAGCGCTTTCAGAGGCTGCCAGAATTGTGAATCATTTTCATTCCCACAATCACTTGAAACTATCGGAGATAATTCTTTTGACAGTTTTCATAAACTGACTTCATTTACTGCTCCGGCAACGCTTGTGTCCATAGGAAAGGATGCTTTCAGAAGCTGCAACGGATTGACAACAGTAGATCTGTCAGATTCCTCAGCTGTATTAAATACATATTCATTTGCTTACTGTAGCAAGCTGGCAACTGTAAAGCTTTCGAATGATCTGGCGGGCATTCCGGAAGGCTGCTTTGATAATTGTACAGCTATGACAACTATCGACATTCCTGGCAGTGTTACAAGTATTGGTACCAGGGCTTTTGCGCAATGCAGATCACTGCAGAACTTTACATTTCCTGTGGAGCTGGCTGTTATTGGTTCGTATGCCTTTTTTGGCTGCAGCGCAATTACAACAGCCAATATTCCCGGAGGGGTTTTATCTATTAAGAATAATGCTTTCAGAGACTGCACCGGATTGACAACCGTGGTTATTCCTGCTTCGGCAACAACTTTAGAAAATAATATATTCTACGGGTGTAGTTCGCTTTCTTCTGCAACTCTCAATCACACCACAGAAGTTTCTATCCCTAGCAGCATGTTTGAGAACTGTACGTCACTTACTCAGATAACACTTCCTGCTTCTACAACTTCTGTTGAAAACTACGCATTTAAGAATTCAGGGCTTACAAGTATTGTTATTCCCGAAAATGTGACAAAGATCGGATACGAAGCTTTTAAGAACTGTTCTGATCTTGCGTCTGTAACCTTGCCTGAAAATTACGCAAATTCCATTCAGAATAATACTTTTGAAAGCTGCGGAAAGCTGACAGCGATAACGCTTCCGGCAAATACCACAGAGATAGGATCCGCGGCCTTTAAGAATACTGCGCTCACAGGCATTATTATCCCAGCAAATGTAAAAAAGATAAATGGCAATGCTTTTGAGGGGTGCAGTGCTTTAAAAGTAGTTACCTTCGAACCTGATAGCCTTCTCACAGATATAGGCTCAGAGGCCTTTAAGAATTGTACCAGCGAAAGTTTCACTGAGATAACGATACCTAAGAGTGTTAAGAACCTGAACCAGAATGCATTTAACGGCTGTACATTTCTGGCAAAGATAATAATCGAAGAAGGCAGCAGCACTTTTTATGATGAAGAAGGTGTTGTATATAAAAAGAGCAATAGTCTTTTGCATATCGTTCCTCCGGGATATAACGGGATCGTTCATCCTCAGGAAGGAATCACCGAGCTTACCACCGACTACTATAAAGATAATACGACTGTAACGACGGCTTATGTACCAAGTACTGTCATAACTATCAAGTCAGAAGCGTTCAGGGGATGTACAAGTCTTCAGGAAATTATCTTCTGTACCAGCGATGGTACGGAAAATGGAACAACCGCACTTAAGACTATAGAAAGCAACGCTTTCAGATCATGTACTTCACTCACTGAAATTGAGATACCTGCAACTGTCACAAACTTTGGAACAAGCCTGTTTGAGGATTGCACAGAGCTTATTTCTGCACCGCTTTCACAGCTGACGCTCTCGGCAAATAACAACAAGCTTCCGAATTACACCTTCTATAACTGCCAGAAGCTGACTGAAGCATCATTCCCGGCAGGCGTGACAGCAATTGGCTATCAGGCGTTTTATAATTGCAAGGCCCTGACCTCTGTCACCATACCGGAGACAGTTACCGGCTTTGATGCGAACTTATTTGAAAAGTGTTCCGGGCTTACATCTGCCAACATTCCGGCCGGTGTAACTAAGATCCCCAACAACCTGTTCCTGGACTGCTCGTCACTTGCTACTGTTACATCACATGATGGAATTACTGAGATTGGAAATAATGCCTTTAAGAACTGTGCGCTGCTGACAGGATTTGAGATTCCTGCAGCAACGACAAAGATCGACTACAATGCGTTCGACGGATGTTCATCTCTTGCAAGTGTCAGCATCCCGTCCGGATGCACGACCATCGGAACCAGTGCATTTGCGCGCTGCACAGGTCTTACGACTGTGACTTATGATGACGCCTGTCAGATTACCAAGATTCAGAGCAGCACATTTGAGGGATGTACGTCCCTTACAAGTGTAGATATGCCTGCAACTGTGACTGAGATAAACAGCAGTGCTTTCAAGAACTGTTCTTTACTTCCTGAGATCACACTGTCTTCCGGCCTCACAAGAATCGATTCTGAGGCTTTCAGAGGATGTTCATCTCTTGATAATGTTGTCATCCCTGACGGAGTGGTCAATCTTAATCAGAACGCATTCAATGAATGTACTAACCTGTCAAAGATCAGATTTACCACCGATGGAAAAGATGGTGGCAACGCAAATTATTACAGCAGCAACGACATAATTTACAAAAGGAATGGGGATATTTATATCAAGCCCGCCGCCTGGGACGGCGAATATGACCTGTCCGGTATTGAAGTTCTGACCAAAGACTACTACAAGGGCAATACCAGGAAGACAAGCATCAATATTCCCAAGAACATAAAGACGATAGGAGATCAGGCTTTCATGGGATGTACTGCTCTGGAGACAGTGACCTTCGAGAGCGGAAGCCTGCTCACGGCTATAAATTCAGAAGCTTTCAGAGACTGCACTTCACTTAAGAACATCGTACTTCCGTCAGGCGTTATCACGATAGGTAACAGCGCTTTCAGAAGCTGTACTTCACTTACATCCTTTGTTATACCGAACAGTGTAACGACTGTTGGTGAGTACGCTTTCCAGGATGATACAGCACTTGCAACCATCACTATCGGAAGCTCTGTTACAGAACTTAAGTACTATGCATTCTATCATTGCACGGCTCTTAAAAAAGTGACTATACCTGCATCCGTAACTACCCTTGGCAGCTACGTTTTCTCCGGTTGCACATCACTGGATACCGTTACTTTTGCGGGAACCAGTAAGCTCACAACAATTCTGACCGGAACCTTCTCTAATACTGCTCTGACTAAATTCAACATTCCGGCTTCTGTGACAGAGTTTTATAAGTCAGCATTCGACAACTGTAACCAACTAGCCACAATGACGGTTGATTCGGGTAACCCGACCTACTATGCGGAGAAGGGAATTGTCTATCTTAAGTCAACCGGCAATGTTTACTTTAAGCCTCCGGCAAACGGTTCCGAGCCGGTAGTTGTTATCACTACATATACTGCAGACGATTATGCAAAAGAAAAGAATCCGGCCGTAGTTACTATTCCTAAAACCGTTACTACGATTGACAGCAGAGCCTTTAGAAATGCCGATAAACTTACAACTGTCAAGTTTGCAAGCGGCTCCAGACTTACTGCTATAGGCAACAGCGCATTTTTCGGATGCACAAAGCTTAAGAGCATTGCACTGCCCAATGGCCTTCTCACAATCGGCGAAGATGCTTTCTATAATTGTGATGCGCTTACATCAGTTACACTCCCTTCGACTCTTGTCAGCATCGGAGCTTACGCTTTTCAGGACTGTGACAAGCTTTCCTCCGTGAAATTCCCTGCGTCACTAACGACTATAGGTGAGGAAGCATACAGCGACTGTGATGCGTTAAAAGCAGTTATAATTCCTGTAACAGTTACAAATATTGGGGCTAAGGCTTTCCGGAATTGTGGCGGCATCACCACGGTTACCGTGAATTTTGCAGATGGCGCGACTGTTGGCAACGATATTTTTTACTACTGTTCAAATCTTGCTACGGCGACAGTCAATGGCAAGATGGTGTCAAGAGGGATGTTCGAACGCTGCGAAAAGCTCAAGACATTAAAGCTGAACGGCGTCGAGACCATAAATACCGGGGCATTTAAAGATTGCAGACTCCTTACAGCCATAACCCTTCCCGCAACAGTTAAGACAATTAAGCTGGAGGCTTTCGCGGGATCATATTTCAAGACTATTGTGCTTAATTCCGGTCTTACGACTTTAGAAGAGAGTGCATTCAAGAACTGTACTTATCTTACTGAGATTAAGATCCCTCAGGGAATAACAACTATTCCTGCCAATGCTTTCTCTTACTGTACGCTCCTTAAGAAAATCTATATTCCGGCGTCAGTAACATCGATGGCAGTTTCTGCGTTTACAGGCTGCACATCGCTGGAAGACATTATTATTGATAAGAACAACGCGAATTATGTTGTAAATAACGGCGTTGTATACAGCATAGGAGAGGGCGGAAAGCTCACTTTCTTCTATTGTCCGCTTGCATGGAATGATGCGGAAAAACTGATCGTCCCCGACGGAACCACATCCATTCCCGCATATGCCTTCAAAAACAATGAGACAATAGTAACAATAACGATCCCTGCATCTGTCACTTCGATCGGTGAAGGTGCTTTCCAGGGCTGTAAGAGACTGAGGATCGTCAATGTTGAAGAGGGCAGTCTCTTAAGAGAGATCGGGGCTCACGCCTTCGAGGACTGCTTTGACCTTAACAGGCTTACCTTCACAGGTGACACGGTTCTTGAGAGCATCGGAACTTATGCCTTCGATGGCGACAGCGATCTGGTAGGAATTTTCTTTGACAATAATACAAAAGAAATTTCACTTGGAAACCGCGCATTCTATGGCAATACCAAGCTGAAAGGTCTTTACAACGGAAGCGGACAGGCACCTGTATCAGACATAGGTCTCAATGCCTTCTACGGCTGCTCATCCCTTGAGTACCTGCGCCTTGGAAACAGTGTGAGCAGCATTGGAAGTATCAGCACCTTCTACGGATGTAGTTCTCTGAAAGCTTATTCTATGGATGGAGATTCCAACGACTACTGTTATGTAATTGATGGAGTTCTTTTCCTTAAGTCACAGGATATCACTGTTTCCGGCGGAACATTCCGCTACACCAACGTTCTGTATAACTATCCTATGGACAGGGGCGAATACTCGTACACGATTCCGGACGGAACCGGCGCAATCGGTAATAGTGCATTCCAGTATGATAATTATCTTGAGAACGTTAATTTCCCGGATTCGGTAGGGGCAATTGATGATTATGCATTTGATGGGGCACGCAAGCTCACAGTTGTCACAAATCTCAAGATGGACTATATAAACCTGTATGCCTTCCGTGACTGCGTTCAGCTCCTTGAAGTAGATCTTTCCGATACCGAACTCAGGATTGTTCAGCCCGGAACGTTTTACAGATGCAACGCACTTACCAATGCAGTGCTGCCTGAGACGGTAGTGAAAATTGGCAATTACGGTTTCGGCTATTGCTATAATATGGTTTCGCTCAATCTTCCCGATACTGTAACATCGGTTGGCGAGTATGCATTCTATGACTGTACAAGATGGGAGAATGTCAAGGTTCCGGCAGCACTTGAGGGAACGATCGGAGAGTATGCATATTATTACTGCAACAAGTTGGAAACAATGACCATACCTGCAGGTGTAACCGGTATCGGGGCAGGAGCTTTCTATTACTGCTATGGTCTTAAGGATGTTACGTTTGAAGAAGGAAGCCAGCTGACGAGTATCGGCGAATACGCATTCTGCAACTGTTCAGCCCTCACAAACATAACTGTGCCCGAAGGCGTTACATATGTGGGAGGTGCGGTATTCTTAAGCTGTTCCGCACTCGAAGAAATAAGCCTTCCATCCACACTTACTTCGTTTGCGACTACCCGCCTCGGATCAGGTACTAATGATTCATATAATAACTATGCTAAGTATGGCAGCTATCTGATTGCAAGAGATCCCAAGCTCAGGAGGGTTGTAGTTAAGAATGCTTCGCAGAGTTTACCAACATTCTTCTACTTTGACAGCACCAGACATCCTGAAATATATATTTACGCTGAGCCCACTGTTCCTGATGGTGACGGAACAAAAGATTCTGCGATAAAGACCTATTGCAGGAATTACAGTGAGAATTTCTACACGCCTACTTTTGTCGAGCTGTCCAAGTATGATACTGATGAAGATCCCTATATTTCAGGTGGTGAGGCTCCTGCAGAAAAGCCTGTGGAAGGATACTTTGACTGCACGGTATACGACGAGACTCAAAGAAAAGATGTACCGAACCGCTTTACATGGACATACACTGCAGGAACAAAGACTCTTACTGTAACAGGATCAGGGGTTCTGGATCCCGAAAAACTTTATCACGGTGATGATGAAGAAGCTTATGTATTGTGGCATAACTACTACAATGAAGATATCGAAGAAGTTGTGCTGGATGAAAGAATAATTGGTTTGGGTACATATGCGTTTTCCAACCACTATGCTTTGAGAGAGGTCACAGGGACAAAACTTTCTTATATCGGCCCGCATGCTTTAAGAAACTGCAGTGCGCTTGTTTCCATCGACCTTTCCGAGGTGGAAGAAATAGATTATATGGCGCTCAGTTACTGCAGAGCACTTACTGAAGTGAACTTCGGCGATGCGCTCAGAAGCATAGGAAATGAAGCCTTCTATAGCTGCACCGGTCTTGAGGAAGTAATAATCCCCGAAGGTGTTACTACCATTCAATCCTATGCATTTGAAAGCTGCTCAGGACTTGTAAGTGCATCTGTACCGGGAACAGTGAAGCAGATACCTAGTGGTGTGTTCAGCTATTGTTCTTCTCTTACTGATCTTACGATAAATGAGGGCGTTGAGATCATAGGCAGTGCCTTCTATGGATGTATATCCCTTGAGACACTGAACCTTCCGGTATCACTTACTCAATTTGACGCCAACCTGGTATCACTGACTAACCTTAAGACCATCAATGTGGCTGAGGGCGGTGAGTATTTCAAGAGCGTTGACGGATGCCTTTACCGGAATGATAACGGTGTATGGACGTTCGTATGGGGCGACATGAGCAGGGAGATCGAAGGGGAAAAAGTTTTCTATATCAAAAGGGATATGACGAATGTCGACTTTACCCAGGAGTATGAAAACAATGATTACTCAAAAGTTTATGTGGAAGAAGGAAATGAAGTATACAAGGTTGTAAACAATGCCATTTACAGCGTGGATGGTTCGGTTCTTTACTTTGTTCCGGGACTTTGGTCTGACAATGACGGGTTATTTGAGATTGCACCGGGTACAAGAAGGATCGGAGAATATGCTCTCGCTAACTGTTCGCTTCTGACCGGACTTACCATTCCTGATGGTGTTTCCTTTATCGGAAGGTATGCCTTTGCCTGGAGCGGTATCAGAGGAACGGTTACCATCCCTGAGGGCGTAACTGGACTTGAAAATTATACTTTTAACGGCTGTAAAAAGATTGCCCATATAAACCTTCCGGCAACTCTTACAAGTATCGGAAGCTATACGTTCAATAACTGCTCGTCACTTCAGGAGATCAACATACCCGATACCGTGACGGAAATTGGACAGTATGCATTTTATGGCTGCAACAACATGAAGACTGCGATAATTCCGGGAAGTGTTAAGACAATACCGGCTGACTGTTTCTATGAATGCAATAAACTGGAAGACTTAAGGCTCAGTAAAGGAATAGAAGTAATCTCTGATTATGCTTTTGCTTATTGTAAGGCGCTCCAGGAGGTAACGCTTCCGGAAGGATTAAAGAGGCTTGATGGAGCTACCTTCTATGCATGTAACAGTCTATATAAAGTTTCGGTACCTTCCAGTGTCGAATATATATACCTGAATCCGAACTGGTACAAATCCGGAAATACATATTACAGCTGTACAAATTCCTTCTATGGCTGCGATGAGGACCTTGTATTATATGGTGAACGGGGCAGCTATGCAGAAGAGTATGCGCAGAACGGACTGCTTGTATATTACCGTGGTGCAAACTACTCCTACGGAGTAAGAGTAGGTATTCCTTTCAACCAGACGACTTCCGACAAGTACCACATCACCTACATGATCGACACCAATGCAGGTGAGTTCAATCATCCTGACAACCCTACTTCCTACAGAACGATCGACCGGAAGATAGCTCTTTTACCTGCTACAAAGGAAGGGTACACATTTGACGGATGGTATGCTGACAGGAGTCTTACCCAGAGGATAACGGAAATTGTAGCGTCCTTTGATGCAAGGCAGCTGGTTCTTTATCCTAAGTTCCTTAAGAATCTGGATATTACGATAAAGGCAGAAGGCCTGCCGGACAGGGGTGTGATCGTTCCTGAAAGTAAGTCCTTCGAAGAGGCCGGTATAACTTATGAGCCGGTAGAAGGTAAGCAGTTTGCCGGATATGTAAATGAAGACGGTAGCTCTTTTGACACATCAGCACCTGTTTACGGGGAGATGACAGTTACGGCTCTTTATGCGGATGCAGCTGAGACGATCGCTATGGCTCCTGTTGCAAGTGTTAAGTCGGGTGAAGTTGCAGTTGGCACGCCGGTTGCGCTTTCGACAGTAACTGAAGATGCTGATATCTTCTATACCTTTGGAACAGTATCGCCTGTAAGCGGAGCAGCACTTGCAGATGAAGCACTTCCTTACGTGGATAGGCTGATAATAGGAGCTGACAACTTTGAAGGCGGAATCTGCAAACTTAATGCAGTGGCCGTTAAGGGCAACAGTCTCAGTAAAGTAGTAACTTACACTTACACGAAAGCAGACACTTCGACGAAGTGGGGCGAGATCCTTCCTCAGGACAGGAGCAGGTTCACAAGTGCAGATGAAGTACCTGCCGGAATCTGGGTTGTAGGTGTGCCTGAGAGTACATCTTATACAGGCAGCAAGATCACCTTTGACGTAAGAGTATATTACGGAACACAGCTGCTGCAGGAAAAGACGGATTATACTGCAACTTATAAGAATAACCTGAATGTGTATGCCCTTTCACCCGAAGACGCCGGATTTGCTGCAAATAAGGCTCCTTCCATAACGATCAAGGGCAAGGGCAACTATAAGGACAACAGGGTGATCTACTTTGAGATAACTCCTGTAACTATCATGCATTCGCTTGTTAATAAGCAGTACACTGTCAGCTACATTTATGATTATGAAAACGATACGTATTATTACTATGGCGGTGATATAGGCGATTTTGATGTTAAGTACCTGTGCTTTAACAAGGTTGCGGTGGCAAAGAAGGCCCAGAAACTGGTTCCGGAGATAATTTATAACGGCATGAAGCTCAAGGCCGGAAAGGACTTTACTGTTGAATATGCCGGAACCAATGGAAATTACACCACTCCCGGAAACTATTACCTGACAGTGACCGGTAAGGGTAATTATGTCGGCGTTCTCAGAGCAGGTTATATCATAGCTGATGCAAGTGTTATTCCGATGAATAAGGTTAAGATATCAGGGCTCAAGACTAAGGTTGCTTACACCGGAGCTGAGATAACACAGGATAGCAACCTGACGCTCAGCTACACAGCGAACAAACAGACCACCAATCTGGTTAAGAACACAGACTACACCATCACTACCACAAATAATAAGGAAATCGGAACGGCTACCATCACGATAAAGGGTATGAACAAATATATCGGAACCGTGACCAAGACCTTTAAGATCACGGGAACTCCTATAACCAAGGCCAAGGTGAAGGATCTCAAGACGGCCCTGAATTATGATGGCAAGGCGAAGTACCAGGCAGATGCATATCTCGAGATTCCTGCGTCAAAGACGACAACAGCAAAGGTACTTAAGAGAGGTGTTGATTACACCGTAACGTATCAGAACAATGTCAACGCAGGTAAGGCAACAGTTATCTACACAGGTAAGGGCGCTTACACCGGCAGCATTAAGAAGACCTTTAAGATCGTTGCATATGAGACCAAGATAGATGTGAAGCTGAAACGCCCGTATCTTGTGCTTGATGTATCTGATGCTCCATATGCAAAGGGAGGGGTTAAACCTCATGTATCAGTAACTTATAAGGGCAAGGAGCTTACACTCGGCAAAGATTACACCTTAAGTGTAAAGAACAACAAGAAGGTTTACCTTCTTGGCAAAGGCGACCGGGGATTCATTGTCAAGCAGGCACCTACTGCAGTAGTCAGGCTCAAGGGCAACTTCAAGGGGACACTTTCGGATACGTTCAGGATCACGACTCAGGATCTGTCGCTTCTTGGCATGACAGCGGGTGATGTGGCATATGCCGACAAGCCCGGCAACTTCAAGACTGCAGTCGCTATCAAGGATCTTGATGGCAAGGTTCTGAAGGCCGGCACAGACTATGACAAAGACCTTATCTACACCTACGCTGAAGCTAAGGGCGGCAAACAGGTAGGTGCGCGTATAGCTGATACCGATAAGCTGGATGCCGGAACAGTTGTAAGAGTAACTGCAAAGGCTGTGGCAGGCGGAGCTTACACAGGAAGCATTTTTGCTACATACAGAATCGCAGCTGCATCCATTGCCAAGGCCGGCGTTGCAGTAAAGAAGGACGCTGTGTTTACCTACACAGGATCGGGACTCGTTCCTGGAAAGAGTGATCTTATTGTGACAATGGGTGGCGTAAAAATTGAGCCCGCCGATTACGAGATCATCAGCTGCACCAATAACGTAAAGACTGGAAAGGCCACTATCACTATCAAGGGCAAGGGACCAAACTACTGCGGTACCAAGTCAGCGACCTTCTCCATAAGCCAGAAGTCGCTGGCACCCGATTCTCAGGGACTGCAACTCGCCGCAGGAGACTGAGTTCTATCTCAATACCAGAAGAAATGTAAAGGGGGCTGTGAGCATTCACAGCTCCCTTATTTTGTCGTAAAGCCATCTGAATGCCGGATTTATCGACATTTACTGGCATTTATTTTTGTGTGAATAAGTGACATTTATCGTACAGATTCTGAGTACAATAGTAGACATAGAGCAAGGTACAAGACACTGGATAACGATGAAGAGTTTATTCAAGGGGGACAGAATATGAATGCAGAATACATGGCCTACAGGGAGATGAGGATAGCTGAGAACAAGAAGAGAAGGATGAAGATAGTCCGGAATCAGAGGATTGCTCTGGCGCTCATTGTTGCAGTCCTGATATTTCTGGTTTCATTTGTGACTGCTGTATTGATGAGTTCGGCAAGCTCCAATGAGATAAAGACTAAGCGCTATGCAAACATCACAGTCAGCTGCGGAGACACCCTCTGGGACATAGCTGACAGGTACATGACCGAAGAGTATGAATGTCATGAGATATATATTAAGGAAGTTTGTGGCATAAATCATCTGGATGAGGATGATGCTATCTATGCCGGAACGAACTTGATAGTGCCCTATTATCGATGATGAGTTATCATATGTATTGGGGAACTTACCGGATAAATAATGCAGTTTTCCGGAATGAATTCTATGGTTGTATCTGACAGGAGGTTTTTTATGATTGAAATTGAAAATAAAATTGCCAACATTAAGATAGTTGGTTCAGGAGCATTAGGCAAAAGAGCTGTTGAAAAGATCCAACAGAATAAGATAGAAGGCGAGGAGACGTTCCTGATCGACGCTGAGAGAATTATCTCTGAAAATGGCTCAGTTGGCATAGGCGACATGTTGGCAGGAACAGATATTCTTATATTCATTTTTGAACCGGATGATAAAAATGATTACCTGGCTGCGATTGCTGCCCTTGCCAGTAAGATGAACATCCTTGTTTTGGGCATGACAGCAAAGCCTGCAGGATACAGAATAAAAGAAAATGATGTATATTCAAATATGATGCACTATGGCATTGATTCGCTGTTTACCTTCAGCGACGAAGAAGGCGATCTGGCTGAAAGAATAACTGATTCAATCCAGTCTCTGGTATCTGCGGTAAATGTTGCAATGATCATCAACCTGGATTATAAGGATCTCTGCTGCATGTTTAAAAACAGGGGCATTGCACAACTTGGTGTAGGATACGGCCAGGGCGGGGATATTGGCCTGAAAGCAGCAGAAATGGCATATATGAACTGCGGTGATTATCCTGATATGCATAATGCATCAACAGCCATGTTGCTGATTTCGGGAGATATATCGCTTATGGATGCCAGTGAAGCATCTGAATATGTAAGAAGTCGTATTGCTGATGAAGCGGATATCATTTTTGCTGCGACATATGATGAAAAAAATGAAGATACCTGTAAGATAACGCTTCTGGCGACAGGCTTTGATTCTGCTCAATCAGGCGGCACAGACTGATGATGCAGGTTAAATATATGGAAAAATGAGGAACGAAGCCATATGTGATCAAGCAATGGCTTGACTATACTGCTGTTATGTGGTATGGTCTTCATGATAGTAGAGTAGGAGTGAGCTTTTCGGAGCTCACTTTTATTATGCGCAGGCCCGCTCAGGGTATTGGACGGGAGCTGCGTCAATGCGCACGGCGCCTAAGTTTCGAGGTGAATATATGTCGAAAAAAAGCGAAATAGAGAGTAAAACAGAAGCTCTCCTTGAACCGATCGCACAGGCCAACGGTGTCGAGATCTACGACGTGGAATACGTCAAAGAGGCAGGAGAGTGGTACCTTAGAGCCTACATTGATAAGGAAGGCGGAGTGAACATAAACGACTGTGTGAATGTGAATCACGCTCTGTCGGATGCTCTGGATGTGGACGACTTTATTGACGAGGCCTACAACCTGGAGGTTTCAAGCCCGGGGCTTGGAAGGCAGCTGAAGAAGGACAGACACCTTCAGCGCAGCATCGGTCAGGAAGTCGAACTAAAGCTCTTTAAACCGAAGGACGGAACAAAGGAGTTTGCCGGTATTCTCAAAGGGTTTGATGACTCTTCGATTACCGTAACTATAAATGATAAAGATGAACAATTCATAAGAAAAGAGATATCAGTTATTAAGCTTGCTCTGGACTTTTGATCCGGACGGAAATGGAGATTACGATGAGTAAAGAATTAATGGATGCCCTTGAGCTACTTGAGAAGGAGAAGAACATCAGCAAAGATTCACTGTTTGATGCGATTGAGAACTCTCTCGTAACAGCCTGCAAGAACAACTTCGGAAAGGCTGAGAACATCAGAGTTGAGGTGGACAGGGTAAACTGCGACTTCAAGTGCTATGCTGACAAGGAAGTTGTTGAGACAGCTGACGATGTAATGGATCCTCAGCTTGAGATCAGTCTTGACGATGCTAAGAAGATCAGCAAGAAGGCTAAGGTTGGAGACATAGTAGGTGTTTCCCTGAACTCAAAGGAGTTTGGACGTATCGCAACCCAGAACGCCAAGAACGTTATCCTTCAGAAAATACGTGAGGAGGAGCGCGGCGCTATATATAATGAATACTTTGAAAAAGAGCATGACATCGTAACCGGTGTTGTTCAGAGATTCATTGGAAAGAACATCAGCATTAATTTAGGAAGAGCAGATGCGATCCTCAACGAGAACGAGCAGGTTAAGGGTGAGATCTACAGACCTACACAGAGACTCAGGGTATACGTCCTTGAGGTTAAGAATGGCTCAAAGGGACCCAGAATCCTGGTTTCCCGTACACACCCCGATCTTGTAAAAAGACTTTTTGAACAGGAAGTTGCTGAGATCCAGGACGGAACTGTTGAGATCAAGTCAATCGCAAGAGAGGCAGGAAGCAGAACAAAGATCGCTGTTTACTCAACCGATCCCAACGTTGACGCTGTTGGTGCCTGCGTTGGTGTAAACGGAAGCAGAGTTAACCTTATAGTAGACGAGCTTGGCGGTGAGAAGATCGACGTCATCAACTGGGATGAGAACCCCGGTAACCTGATCCAGAATGCTCTTTCACCTGCAAAGATCGTGGCAGTATTTGCCGATCCTGATGAGAAGAGCGCAAAGGTTGTAGTTCCTGATTACCAGCTTTCACTTGCAATCGGTAAGGAAGGACAGAACGCAAGACTTGCTGCAAAGCTCACAGGTTACAAGATTGATATCAAGGATGAGACCCACGCCAAGGATGCTCCCGGATTCCGTATGGAGGATTACCTGGACGACGAGGATTACGAGGAGTATGAGGATGGCGAGTACGCAGAAGGTGAGTACGAAGAGGGCGAATACGACGAGTCTGAGTACGAGGAGACTTCTGAGGACCAGGGCGCTGAGGAGTAATTTTTAATGACAAAGACGATTCCTACAAGAATGTGCGTCGGCTGCCGGGAGGAAAAGCCAAAGACCGAGCTCATCAGAGTCATAAGGAGCAAGGAGGGCGATATATCCCTGGACATGACGGGGAAGGCCAACGGCAGAGGGGCGTATATATGTAAGAGCGCTGATTGCCTTAAAAAGGCAGTAAAGAACAGGGGGCTTGAGAGATCGCTTAAGACGCAGATCCCTGAGGAAGTGCTCGGACGGATTGAAAAGGAGCTTTTATAAATTTGGATTCAAACAAGGTTTATTCCCTGATCAGCCTTTCAATGAGGGCCGGTAAGGTAAAGAGCGGAGAGTTCCAGGTTCTGGAGGCCATCCGCAAAAAGACTGCGTTTCTTGTGATAGTAACCAAAGACGCTTCAGATAATACAAGAAAGCAGTTTGAAAATAAATGTAAGTACTATGAAATACCCATGATCATCTTTGGCGACAAGGACAGTCTGGGACATGCAATTGGTAAGGATGTTCGAACAAGTCTGGCAATAACGGACAAAGGTTTGTCTGAGTCACTTCGGAAGAACTTACTCGTGGAAGAATTAGACGGAGGGAATGTTAATGGCGAAAATTAAAATATCCGAACTTGCAAACGAGCTTGGATGCGAAGGAAAAGAGCTGTTAGCTTTTTTGCAGGAGAATGGAATAGAAGCAAAACGTTCTAACAGTTCTATCGAAGAGACAGCTGCAGACGTTGCCAGAAAACACTTTGGAAAGACAGCGGAAAAAGCTTCTTCCGAAGAGAAAACTGAGAAGGCAGAAAAGAAAGAGAAACCCGCAAAGGAAGATGCTCCTAAGGCAGAGCCCGCAAAAGAAGAGGCGCCCAAGGCAGAACCTGCAGCAAAGCCCGCTGAAAAGCCTGCAAGACCGGCAGACGCAAAGGGCGAGAGACCTGCTGAGGCAAAGTCTGAAAGAACCAGGGACGGAAAGCTTCTTCCACCCAAGAAAAAGAAGACCATCATTGTTGTTACCAATAACAACAATTCCCAGCGTGGCGGATCAAAGCCCGGTGACAGAAACTTTGGCGGAAACGCTCCAAGGCGCGATGGCAACAGACCTCAGGGGCAGAACAACCAGGGACAGAGAAGGGGGACTTTTGCACAGTCACAGAACATATATCACCCTATCAAGCCCCTCACGGCTCCTTCACAGCTTGACAGCTACAATACACCTGTAAATAAATCAACAACACCAAAGCCCCAGCCCAAAAAGCCGGCTCCCGTTGAAGTAAAAGAGCAGCCTCAGGTTCAGCCTCAGCAGACACAGGCACAGCCTCAGCCCCAGGCTCCGGCTCAGCCTGCAAGACCCGTTGAGGAAAGGCCTGCAAGACCCGCAGCTCCCCAGCAGAGTGAAAACAGAAGCAGGGATAACAGAGACAACAGGGATAACAGAGAAGGCAGAGATGGTCAGAGATCCTTCCAGAGACCTGACAGAAACGGTTTCCAGGGCGGAAGAGGCGACAGAAATAATGACCGAGGCGGCCAGGGCGGCGACAAAAACGGCCAGGGCGGCGGAAGATTTGCCGGCAAGGGCGACAACAGATTCGGTGGCGGAAAGTTCGACAAGAACTCAGGCGGCCGCGGTGGTTTTGACGCACCTACGGAGAAGGGCGAGAAGGGCCACGACGAGAGAAGAAGACTTGGCCAGGAGAAGGACAAGAGGAATAAGAAGGATCTTGCTTACGAGCAGGAAGAGCAGATGCCAAGAAGCAAGCGCGTCGGCAGATTCATCAAGCCCGAGGTGAAGAAGGTTGAGCAGCCTGAGGAGCAGATCAAGGTAATCTCCATTCCTGAGAAGGTTTCTATAAAGGAACTTGCCGAGAAGATGAAGATGCAGCCTTCAGTTATTATCAAGAAGCTCTTCATGGCAGGCCAGATCTCTACAGTAAACACAGAGCTTACCTACGAGGAAGCTGAGAATATAGCAATCGAGTACGATATCATCTGTGAGAAGGAAGTTCCGGTGGACATCATCGAAGAGCTTCTCAAAGAGGATGAGGATGCACCTGAGACACTTAAGAAGAGACCTCCTGTTGTCTGCGTAATGGGACACGTTGACCATGGTAAGACATCACTGCTTGATGCCATCCGTAAGACCAGCGTAACAGACAAAGAGGCAGGCGGTATCACCCAGAAGATCGGTGCATACACAGTTTCCATAAATGACCAGAAGATCACCTTCCTTGATACTCCCGGTCATGAGGCCTTCACAGCAATGCGTATGCGTGGAGCCAACTCAACTGATATCGCAGTACTGGTTGTAGCTGCCGATGACGGTGTAATGCCCCAGACGGTAGAAGCTATCAACCACGCCAAGGCTGCAGAAGTTGAGATCATCGTAGCAGTTAATAAGATTGATAAGCCCAATGCAAATATAGACAGAGTTAAGCAGGAGATGACAGAGTACGGTCTTATTTCCACAGACTGGGGCGGAACAACAGAGTTTGTTCCCGTTTCAGCCAAGTCAGGAGAGGGTATTGATTCCCTTCTTGAGACCATCATCCTCACTGCTGACATCCTTGAGCTGAAGGCCAACCCCGACAGAGAGGCAAGAGGTCTTGTGCTTGAGGCAAGACTTGATAAGGGCCGCGGTCCTGTTGCCAACGTTCTGGTTCAGAAGGGTACCCTCCACGTGGGAGACTTTATCTCCGCAGGAGCAAGCTCAGGTAAGGTAAGAGCCATGGTTGACGACAAGGGCAACAAGCTCAAAGAGGCGCGTCCTTCACAGCCTGTTGAGATCCTTGGTCTTTCAGATGTTCCCAATGCCGGTGAGGTGTTCCTGGGACATGAGACAGACAAGCAGGCCAAGCAGTATGCGAACACATACCTGCAGCAGCACAAGAAGGACCTTATCGAGGAGACCAAGGCCAAGATGTCACTGGATGACCTCTACTCCAAGATCGAGGAGGGCAGACTTCAGGAACTCAACATCATTATCAAGGCCGATGTGCAGGGTAGTGTTGAAGCCCTCAAGCAGAGCCTTCTCAAGCTTTCCAATGATGAAGTTGTTGTCAAGGTTATCCACGGCGGTGTAGGCGCAATCAACGAGTCTGATGTAACTTTGGCCGCTGCATCAAATGCCATCATCATCGGCTTTGATGTACGTCCCGACGCAACAGCCAAGAGCATGGCTGACCATGAGGGCGTTGAGATCAAGCTTTACAAGGTTATCTATCAGGCCATCGAGGAGATCGAGTATGCCATGAAGGGCATGCTGGCTCCTGTATATGAAGAGAGAGTAACAGGACACGCAGAGGTACGTCAGATATTCAAGGCCTCCAAGGTCGGCAACATTGCCGGTGCCTTCGTCAAGGACGGTGTCATCAAGAAGGACTGCAAGGTTCGTATCACAAGAGACGGCGAGCAGATCTTCGAGGGCGATCTTGCATCCCTTAAGAGATTTAAGGACGATGTCAAGGAAGTCAAGGAAGGCTTCGAGTGCGGTCTTGTATTTGACGGCTTTGACCAGATCCACGAACTGGATATGGTAGAGGCCTATGAGATGGTTGAGGTACCTCGCCAGTAACCGTCTTATTTAAGAGGAAAAGAATGAGAAAGAACAGTAATAAAAACAGAAGAATAAACGGGGAAGTTCAGAAGGTGATCTCAGAGGCGATCCGCTACAGCAAGGATCCCAGGATCAGTCCCTTCACATCTGTCATGGATGTGGAAGTAGCTCCTGACCTCAAGACCTGCAAGGTGTGGGTAACGGTCATGGGAAATGACGAGGACAGAACAAGGACCGAGGAAGGGCTTAAGTCAGCTGCAGGCTATATCCGCAGCACTCTGGCCAAGGAACTCAACATGAGGTACACCCCTGAACTGCGCTTCATCATGGATGATTCCATCGAGTACGCCATCAACATGTCCAAGAAGATCGACGAGATCACAGCAAAGGACAACGAGGCAAGGCTCGCCAGAGGAGAGAGTATCTCAGACGGTGATGAAGAGACAGATGAGGAGCAGGAGGACTAATGAAGATTGATGAGCTGATTGGCAGCGCAAAGACAATCGGAATCTCCAGCCATGTAAGACCTGACGGGGACGCTATTGGCTCCTGTCTGGGAATGTATCTTTATATTAAAAAGAACTATCCTGACATCAAGGTACAGGTATTCCTTGAGCAGGTCATTCCGGAGCTTACCTTTTTGAAGGGATCTGACAGTGTAATAACTGACTTCAATACAGATGTTAAGAGTTTTGATCTCTTCATTGTTTTGGACTGCTCCAAGGACAGGATAGGAGATGCTGAGAAGTTTTTTGACGCAGCAAAAAAGACAATAAATATTGACCACCATGTGAGCAACAAGGGAACCGGCGACGAGCTATACATTGTGACGGATGCCAGCAGCGCATGCGAGCTGGTATACGATACCCTTGACCACTTGAAACTGGATGTGGAGATTGCAAAGGCCCTCTACACCGGCATGGTGACTGACACCGGAGTGTTTAAGTACAACAACACTTCACCTAAGACTTTAAACATTGCCGGAGAGCTTATATCCTACGGCTTTGAGTTTGGAGCGCTGATAGATCACGTATTTTATGAAAAGACCTATCTGCAGAACCAGATCCTTGGAAGAGCTCTTTTGGAGAGCCTCGTTCTCATGGACGGAAGATGCATTGTCTCTGTTGTTTCCAAGCAGAGCATGGATTTCTATGGAGCGACCAGCAATGATCTGGACGGAATAGTAAATCAGCTGCTTCTTACCGAAGGTGCTGACTGTGCCATCTTTATGTATGAGCTGGCACCGCTTGAGTACAAGGTCAGCCTCAGAAGTAAGGGGGCAGTGAACGTGTCCGAAATAGCCCAGATGTTCGGCGGCGGCGGACATGTCCGCGCGGCAGGCTGCATCGTGAACGGAACCTGGCACGATGTAATAAACAATTTGACGAAGTACATTCATAAGCAGCTAGGCTGACCTTAATTTCAAAATCAGATAAATGTCTCATTTCCTGTTAGTCAGAGCAATCGACATTTATCTGATTTTTCAATTTGCAGATCATCGCCTCGGCAAAATGATTCGAAGCTGTCAAAATGCGCGGCCAGTGACCGCGTGACTGTGGAAATGCGCAAGTAGTATAGGCGGATATATTTAGATGGTAGGAATCGAGTATGGCAAATAGCTATAATGGACTGATAAATATATATAAAGAACCCGGGTTTACTTCGAATGATGTTGTAGCGAAGCTTAGAGGTATCCTGAAACAGAGGAAGATCGGACATACGGGGACGCTTGATCCCGATGCTGTGGGTGTTCTTGTTGTGTGCCTCGGGACGGGCACGAAGCTGGTGGAGATGCTCACAGATCACGACAAGGAGTATATTGCGGTTGTGCGGCTTGGAGTTACGACGGATACTCAGGATATGTCGGGGAAGATACTTACTGAGTCTGAGGTCAATGTGACAAGGCAGGAGCTTCACGAGGCTGTGCAGGCGTTCGTTGGAGATTATGACCAGATTCCGCCTATGTATTCTGCAATCAAGCAGAATGGCAAGAAACTCTATGAGTTGGCCCGCGAAGGGATAGAGGTTGAGAGAAAGCCCAGGAAGATACATATTGAAGCGATAAGGATTCTGGATGATTCGCATCTTCAGGATGAGCATCTTTTCACTATGGAAGTGAAGTGTTCGAAGGGGACATATATAAGGACTCTGTGCAATGATATAGGTGAGAGGCTTGGCTGCGGAGCTGCAATGCAGCATCTCACAAGAACTTGCGTGGGAGGCTTTCATCTTGAAGATGCAGTGACCCTTTCACAGGTTGAGAAGATGCGTGACGACGGGACTCTGACTGATATAATAAAGTCTGCGGAGTTTATATTCCGTGACCTGGACAGGATACATGTTAAGGACTCCTGTAGGGCACTTCTTGAAAACGGTAACAGTTTCAGACAGGACAATGTCATCTGCGAAGATCCCGAGGGCGTCAACGACAAGGATTATGCAAAAGAAATGTTTAAGGACGGGAATGCCTTCAGGGTATATTCTGAAGACGACACCTTCTTTGGCATCTACAGATATGACGGAAGAACGAAACAGTTCAGGGTGGACAAGTTCTTTTACGAAAAATAGACGTAAGTTTAGAAGGCAGCTATGAATATCATTTCGGGAACGACAGAATTTCATATAGAGGGCAAGAGCGCTGTAGCCATCGGAAAGTTCGACGGGATACACCTTGGGCACAAGAAACTTCTTGCAAGGATCCTGGATCAGAAACAGGACGGGCTTAAGAGCATCGTTTTTACCTTCGATCCTTCTCCTGAGGAATTTTTTACAGGAAGGGCAGTGAGGCAGCTCTTTACAAGGGACGAGAAGAGAAGAGCCTTTGAGAAGATGGGGATTGATGTGCTCATAGAGCTTCCGCTCAATGATGTGACTGCGGCCACGGACCCAGAGGACTTTGTGAGAAGGATACTCGTTGGACAGCTGGGAGCTGATTATATCGCAGCAGGAACCGATGTAACCTTCGGAGACAAGGGAAGGGGAGACCAGTATCTTTTGAAGAACCTTTCAAAAGAGATCGGATACGAGTTGGAACTCATCGAGAAGGTCTGGCTTGACGGAGCGGAGATCAGCTCCACGAGGGTAAGGAATGAAGTGGCGGACGGCAACATGCCCATGGCTGAGAGGCTCCTTGGAGAGTATTATTCGGTGTCCGGAGTTGTTGAACACGGACGGCACATCGGTCACACCATCGGTGTTCCTACCGTTAACATACTTCCTCCCGACAACAAGCTTCTTCCTCCTTATGGTGTGTACAGAAGCCTCGTGGTCATCGGGGGCGAGGAGTTCAAGGGAATGACCAACATCGGTAGAAAACCCACCATCTCAGAGAAGGAAAAGGTGGGAGCCGAGACTTATATTTACGATTTTGACAGAGACGTCTACGGAGACCTCATTGAAGTAAAGCTTCTTGAATTTTTGAGACCGGAGATGAAGTTTGACAGCCTTGAGGCGCTTAAGAAGCAGGTCGAGAGTGACCTTGAGAGCGCCAGATAAGTGCGGATTTGTTGAAAGGACAGCTATGAAAAACAGGTTTTCTAAATTTGCGAGAGAAGAGGGAATAATCTTCCTGATCATATTGCTCAGTCTTTTTCTGTTCTGGCTTCCCTACTTTGGGCAGGGATTTACGAACGGATCGGAAGTGAAGTTCCACTATGCCAGGATAATGACTCTGGCGGACAGCCTTAAGGTGGGGATATTCCCTGCAAAGGTGAGGCCTTCGCACATGAGACTGTTTGGCTATGGCATCGGATTCTTTTACCCGGATCTTCTTATCTATCCTCCGGCAGCATTGATCGCTCTGGGAGCAGGCTACGACATAACTGTCAAAGTGTATCTGTTCATTGTCACTCTTATTCAGGCAGTGTTGGTTTACAGATGCTTTAAGGAACTTACAGGAAATAAGTGGATTTCACTCATTGGCGAGATCCTGGTGATGAATTCCGCGATAAATATCCAGGACATCTTTGGCGGCGGAGGAATGCCGCATCTGTTTGCTTACCTGTTTATCCCGCTGGCTCAGTGCGGACTCC
>JAEEGF012323029.1_pt1 | contig 33745 bp, 30 predicted proteins | sample 9134171 | NCBI WGS metagenome assembly JAEEGF01 (sample SAMN16246542, study PRJNA631951) | gut metagenome | biome: gut microbiome; feature: rumen; material: AP-attached | host: Bos | place: Iran: Karaj | collected 2018-10
GCCGGCTATGCCATCCGCGACATAGAGGACAATGCGTTTCTGGTGAACTTTGTGGCCACCACCATAGAAGTCGAGAACCCTCTGGAGAAGATTCCCCTTCTGGAAGAGGCCAGCATTAAGCGCCGTGCCACCCTGCTGCTTGCCCTGCTGGACAAGCAGATAGAGATTCTGAAAATCCGCGAGGACATCCAGAAGAAGGTGAAGGTGGAGATGGACCAGCAGCAGCGCGAATACTACCTTAACAATCAGCTGAAGACCATTCAGGAAGAGCTGGGTATGACAGGTGCAGGCGAAGACGTCGACGCCCTGCGCAAGGCTGCCGAAGGCAAGAACTGGCCAGAATATGTGGGCGAAGTGTTTGAAAAGGAACTCCACAAGATGGAGAAAACCAACCCCAGTTCGCCCGACTACAATGTCATTTATTCGTACCTGCAGTTTATAGTGGATCTCCCCTGGAGCGAGGCCACAGAAGACAATCTGGACCTCAAGCACGCCCAGGAGGTACTGGACGCCGACCACTACGGCCTTGAAAAAGTCAAGGAAAGAATCATAGAATACCTTGCCGTGCTCAAACTCAAGGGCGATATGAAGTCGCCTATCCTCTGCCTCTACGGCCCTCCGGGCGTGGGCAAGACATCCCTGGGCAAATCCATAGCCAAGGCGCTGGGACGCGAGTACGGACGTATTTCGCTGGGCGGCCTGCACGACGAATCTGAAATCCGCGGACACCGCCGCACCTACATAGGAGCAATGGCCGGCCGCATTATCCAGACCATAAAAAAGACCGGAAAGGTCAACCCCGTGATTGTATTGGACGAGGTGGACAAGGTGTTCAACGATTTCCACGGCGATCCCGCCAGCGCCCTGCTGGAGGTGCTTGACCCCGAGCAGAACACCGCATTCCACGACAACTACCTTGACCTGGACTATGACCTCAGCAAGGTGCTGTTCATAACCACGGCCAACAACATCGAGACCATCCACCCTGCCCTGCGCGACCGTATGGAGATGATCAATGTCTCCGGGTATCTGGCAGAAGAGAAAATCTCAATTGCCAAGGACTACCTGCTTCCCAAGCAGCTCGGCCTGCACGGCCTTCAGCCCAAAGACCTGAAGCTCACCAAAGCGGCGATAGAAGAGATTATCAACAACTACACCCGCGAGTCGGGCGTGCGCGGCCTTGACAAGCAGATTGCCAAGATCTGCCGCATCACCGCCAAGAAGATAGCTCTGGACGAGGCGCACGAAACCACCCTCAAGCCGGCCCAGGTGCGCGAATATCTGGGTCTTCCCACCAACCATCACGATATGCAGAAGGGCAACGAAATGCCCGGCGTTGTCACCGGCCTTGCCTGGACCGAGATGGGCGGCGAGATACTCTTCATAGAGTGCAGCACCAGCGAAGGCCAGGGCCACCTCTCCACCACAGGCAACCTGGGCGACGTGATGAAAGAGTCGGCCACCATTGCCTACCAGTGGCTCAAGGCCAACCCAGAAAAGATTGGCGTGGAACCCAAGGTGTTCAAGGAGAAGGACTTCCACATCCACGTTCCGGAAGGCGCCATTCCCAAGGACGGCCCTTCTGCCGGCATCACTATGGTCACCGCCATCGCCTCTGCGCTCAAGAACCAGAGCATAAAGAAGGGCGTAGCAATGACCGGCGAAACCACCCTTCGCGGCAAGGTCCTGCCAGTGGGCGGCATCAAAGAGAAGATTCTGGCAGCCAAGCGCGCCGGCATCCATACCATTGTGATTTCCAGCGAAAACCGCCGCGATATAGAGGATATAAAAGATATCTATATCAAAGGTCTTACGTTCCATTATGTTGATACTGTCGATGAAGTTCTTAAATTTGTATTTGAATAGAACCTTATCAGCAGTAGATGAACGTCATCATTGAACCTTCCTGGAAGGAAGCGCTAAGCAGCGAGTTTGACAAACCTTACTTTGCCGAACTCGCTGCTGCGCTGCATAGGGAGAAGGCTTCCGGAGTCACCCTCTATCCTCCGGGCAGTCTGATATTCAATGCTTTTGCCCTGACACCTTTCAATCAGGTACGAGTCGTCATCCTCGGGCAGGATCCCTACCACAATCCCGGCCAGGCAGAAGGCCTGTCGTTTTCTGTGCCGCCGGGCGTGCCGCTCCCGCCGTCGCTTAAGAACATCTACAAAGAGATAGAAGACGACCTGGGGCTGGACCTGCGCGGCAAGAACGGTTCGCTGCGTGGCTGGGCAGAGCAAGGCGTATTTCTTTTGAACGCCATCCTCACAGTACGCGCCGGTGCGGCCGCGTCTCACAGCCGCCTGGGCTGGCAGACCTTTACCGACGCGGTGATCCAGACCATAAGCGACCGTCTGGACGGCGTGGTCTTTCTACTCTGGGGCAACTTTGCCCGCAGCAAAAAAGCGCTGATAGACACCTCCCGCCACTATGTGCTGGAGGCTGCACACCCGTCTCCGCTTGCCGGCGGAGCGTTTTTCGGCTGCCGCCACTTTTCAAAGACAAATCAACTATTAACAAATAACGGCCACGAGCCGATAGACTGGAGTAAGTAATCAATTATGAAAGTTGCTGTTTTTCCCGGATCGTTCGATCCATTTACCCTCGGGCACCTGGAAGTGCTCAAATCTGCACTTAAGATTTTTGACAAGGTAATTGTTGCCGTAGGCAAGAATTCCTCTAAGGGAGGCGGGTTCTTCCCCACCGACGTCAAGGTTCAGATTGCCAAAGACGCCGTGGCCGACCTGGAAAATGTGGAGGTCTGCTCTTTCAGCGGCCTTACCGTTGATTTCTGCGTGAAGAAGGGAGCAAAATTCATAATCCGCGGTATGCGCACCACCACCGACTTTGAGCTGGAGCGCGCCATATCGCAGGCCAACAAACGGATGAGGCCCTCCATTCTCACAGTATTTATCCCTTCCAGCCACGAATATTCGTTCATCTCCTCTACCGTGGTCCGCGACGTGCTGGTAAACGGCGGCAAAGCCACCGATTTCATCCCCAAGAACGTAGATATCGCCAAGTATCTTAAAATGATTCAGTAGTGCGGCGGCTGGCCCTCATAGCATCCCTGATGCTGTGCTGTGGCGTTGCTGCGGCGCAGCAGACCAACGTATACGACTCCCTAAAGAGCTATTTCGAGGCCATCAGCACAATGCCGGTGGATTCCATCTGCAGCAGGCTGGACGTCTTGATAAAATCGGCCGCAGACGACGAGGTCCGCGCCAGGATTGCCGGCCGCGCCTATGACTATTATTCCGACTGCCCGGTTATGGGCGTCGAAGGCGTATCGGTTTATATTGCAGACAATTACTTTTTGAACAAGAAGCTGCGCTGGCCTTCGGAAGAGACCTTCCCGATGCTTTATGCCTTTGCCGAATTCAACCGACAGTCGCTGCTTGGGATGCCGGCCCCGGAACTGAGCCTGGAGAGTCTGGATGGAGTGACGGTGGATGTGCGCGAGGCTACAGGAGGCTATAAGGTCCTGTATTTCTACGAGGATGCCTGCAGCACCTGCGCCCGGCAGACGCCGCTGCTGGTGTCTATTCTGAAAGAGTATTCAGGCACTGCGCCCCTATCTTTCTATGCAGTTTATACCCAGAGCGACAAGGCAGCCTGGGCCAAGTATGCAATCTCGCATTTCGGCGGCATTGAGAATCCGCAGGTGCGGGTATATAACCTTTGGGACCCGGAAGGCGTGTCGGAATTCCACAAGAAATATTCGGTACTCAGCACCCCTTCCCTGCTGCTTCTGGATGCCGACAACAGAATCATTGGACGTCGTCTGGACGCCGCCGCCCTGGCAGAATTGCTGAGCCAGAAAGAATCCTTCACGGCATCACTGTATTCCCTTTTAGACGGCGTGCGGGACAATATCGGACTGGATACTCTTGCCGTGGCCGATGTATGCGAGGCGTTCGCTTCTCGCATAGGCAACGATCCCGGCCTGTACCGCGACACCTATCTGGGTATTTACAATTACCTGCGCGGACAGGGCGAATATGATGCGCTGGAAAGCGCCGCGCTTGTAGCGGAGAAATACATTGTTGGTAGACCTGATCTCTGGTCGCCGGAGGTACTGGCGCAAATGGACGAGGCTTTACGCCGTTTCCGCCTGAATCCCGTCGGCTCCGTCGCCTGCGACGCTTCGCTGCTCGACCGTCACGGCCGTGAAAAATCGATGCTGGGCAGCGGAGGAAGGAATTACACCGTCCTCTTCTTCAATTTGGTTTCCTGCAGCGACTGCACCGCCTGGAAGCAGCAGCTTCGCGATATGCGCAGTCTTCTGCGCCGCAAAGGAGCACGGGTGGTCTCGGTTTATGTCGGTCCCGACCCCGACGAGTGGAAATCCAGCCTCAAAGGCTGCGCCTGCTATTGGAAAGACCTTCGCACCAGCTGGCCCGACAGCGACCTCTACCAGAAATACGACGTCGCCACCGCCCCCAAAATCTATCTGCTGGACAAAAACGGCACCATCCTGGCCAAAGACATCACCCCGGAAACACTCAGGAAACTGATTGAAAAATAAACGAGGCCCCTTCCGGAGCCTCGTTTATTTCGAATGACATAGAGACAGCTATTTCGCCTGTTCTATGGCTTGTTTGGTTTCGTCGCTTACCTGCTCGATAGCTTCCTGAGCCTCGCGGCCGGCCTCTTCAACGGCGTCCTTAACTGCCTCGCCGGCATCCTTGATGAACTGCTCTGCCTTGATGGCGGCCATTTTTACGGTAGCGGCTGTGAGGCGTGCAGACTGCTCTGCATCCAGTTTGGCAGCGTCGATAGAAGCGCAGATTTTCTCTGCCTTCTCAATGTTCTTGTCTTCGCAAGCTTTCTCAAGCTTGTCAAGTTTCTGGTCTACGGAATTGCACGCAACAAGGCAAAGTGCAATAACCAAAAGGGAAATGATTTTTTTCATAGTGAGAATTGTTTGAGTGGGTTAGATATTTCTGTTATTGTGCATTTCTATAATCAGGTCGGCTGTTTTTTCAAGGCCGAAGCGGCTGGAATTCAGGCAGATGTCATAGCTGGCGCTGTCTCCCCACTTCTTGAATGTGTAGTAATTGTAATACTCGATGCGACGCTTCTGGCCCGTCTCGATATACTTTTTGGCCTCTTCTGCCGTAAGGTTCTCACGCTCCGATACGCGGGCAATACGGTCCTGCATATCGGCTGTGATGAACACCGAGAAAAGTTCGGGGCAGTCGCGAAGCACATAGTCCGCACAGCGGCCCACAAACACTCCCGAGCCCTTTGATGCGATGCCCTTGATAACCTTGCTCTGGAGTGCAAAAACTTCATCTTCCGAGAGCATATTGGAGTCGGAATACATCTGTGCATCGGTATAAATCGAGCTGCGAATGCCCAGGAATTTTGCAAAGCGGCCTATTCGTGCAGGTTTTTCATCGCTGCCGGCAAGAATCTCCTGGGAGATACCGCTCTCCTTTGCGGCCAACATAAGCAAATTGCGGTCATAGACCTCAATGCCAAGCTTTTCTGCGACCATTCGCGCAATGCGCAACCCGCCGCTGCCGATCTGCCGTCCTACGGTGATTATTATCTTGTTTTCCATATCTTATTGATTTGTTTGCAAAGAAGATTCTTTCTCCATCCTGTCAAATTCACGCATCAGCGGAATGAACAGTGCCAGTGCCACGATGGCCGAAACCAAGTCCGATGCCGGCATACTGAACCATACGCCGTCCGTACCCCACAGCGGCGGGAATATCAGCAGGAAAGGTATCAGGAACAGCAGCTGGCGCGACAGGGACAGGAATATGGCCTTGCCCACCCGGCCGATGCACTGGAAAAAGTTTGTAACAACTGCCTGGAAGCCGACCACGGGAAACATCAGCACAGAAATGCGGAATGCACGGGCAGAAATGGCCCTGAGCTCGGCGTCGCGGGTAAAGAGCGACACCGCCAGGTCGGGCATCAGCATACCTACCACAAAACCGATGGAAAGGGCTATCACAGAGCAAAGTATGGTGAGCCTCACGACGTCTTTGACCCTTTTCCAGTTGCGGGCCCCGTAGTTGTAGCCGGCAATGGGCTGCATACCCTGGGTCAGGCCCATAGTTATGGTGAAGAAAAGGAAGCAGAGGCGGTTGGCGATGCCGTAGGCGCCTATGGCCAAATCGCCGCCGTGATACTTAAGCTGATTGTTGATAAGTATCACCACGAAACAAGAGGCGATATTCATCAGAAACGGCGACATACCTATCGAGAGGGAACGCCAGGCTATTTTGAAGTCGAACTCGAACACTTCGCGGGAGAAGTGGAGCACGTGCTCTTTGTTGCAAAGGATTTTGGTGATCCATACCAGGGCGATGACCTGCGCCAGGATGGTGGCGATGGCGGCACCGCGGATACCCATCTTGAACACAAAGATGAAGATAGGGTCAAGCACGGTGTTGAGGACGACGGCCAGTATGGTGGCCGCCATTGCCAGCCGCGGCCGCCCTGAAGAGCGCACCACGCCGTTGAGGCCGTGATAGAGGTGTGAGATGACATTGCCCCACATAATCACCACCATATACTCGCGTGCATACGAGATGGTGTTGTCGCTGGCGCCGAAGAAATAGAGTATCGGATCCATAAAGATCAGCGACAGGGCCGTCACCACAAAGCTTATGGCCACGTTGAGTATCACCACATTGCCCAGCACGCGGTTGGCCATCTTATAGTCTTTCTGGCCAAGGAGAATGGATATCAGCGTGGCTGCACCCACTCCCACCAGAGTACCGAAGGCGATGGAGATATTCATCAGCGGGAAAGTAACCGCCAGGCCGGAAATGGCCAGCGGGCCCACGCCCTGCCCTATGAAGATGCTGTCCACCATATTGTACAGCGATGTAGCCAGCATCGCTATGATGGCGGGCGTGGCATACTGCTTCAGCAGTTTGCCAATCTTCTCGGTGCCTAGTTCAACGGGAATCATAGTCTGGCGATGGGTGTTACACTGCCTTTTACTTTATCACCGACCTTGACCAGAGGCTCCACGTCGCCGGGAACGAATATGGTAAGGCGGGATCCGAACTTGATGAATCCCGACTCGGAAGACTGGGCATAGCTCTGGCCTTCACGGGCATAACTTACCACCCTGCGGGCCACTATGCCTGCTATCTGGCGGAACATCACCTCCCGGCCGTTCTGATTGCGAACCACCACAGAAGTGTGCTCGTTCTTTTCAGAAGCCTTGGGCACAAAAGCGAAAGTATGGGCACCGGGATAGTATTTGCTATAGACCACCTCGCCCCCTACGGGGAACCAGTTGATATGGACGTCGAACAGCGAAAGGAAAATAGAGATTTCCGTGCACTCGCCGTTGAAATATTCCGGGACGAACACCTTGCGGACCTGCACCACCTTGCCGTCAGAAGGAGCCACCACAACCTCCGGATCAACCGTTACCTCACGGTCGGGTTTGCGGAAGAACATAAACATCATTGCCGTCACCAGCACACAGACTGCAACAAGCGACCATTTAAGAGCCGGCTGCTTGCAATAATGAATTGCCAGCACTGCTCCTGCGATGCAAATAATGGTGGTTATCAGAGCAAAGTATATGCCTTCCGGATGGAGTCTCATAAGAAAATCAGATAATACTGGTTAGAATAAAGAAAACAGTTACTGCCGGTATTGCAAAAAGCGCCCCGTCAAAACGGTCCCACATGCCGCCGTGACCGGCAATGATATTGCCTGAGTCTTTGACACCGTAGTGGCGCTTTACAAGCGATTCAAACAGGTCGCCGAATATACCGAAGACCACAACTATGAATGCGGCCGCCAGCCACTGCCACAACTTGATGGGGAAAAAGCCCAGAAGATACAGGCACGCTCCGGCAGCCAGGGTAAACACAACGCTGCCAATGGCCCCGGCCCAGGATTTATTAGGCGATATATGCGGTGCCAGTTTGCGGCTGTTCTGCCGCTGGCCAAACGCCATTCCGGCGGCGTAGGCGCTCACATCGTTTATCCACACCAGCACCATCACTGCAATGAAAAGGTAGGGCGAGTAATTGCCCGCGCGGTCAAACAGCAGCATCTGCGATATCATAAACGACGGAAGCATATAGGCAACGGGAAAACAAATGTCCTGCGCTGTGAGAACTTCTATCCTCTTTTCCCTGTCCAGAAGCACCGCGGCAAGCACAGCCAGCAACAGCGGGAAAGCAAGCAACAGCCAGTGCAGTCCAAGTCTGTAATATTTTATCAGGAAACTCGCAAGGCAAACGCCGGCAATTAGGCACAACGCCAAAGCGCGAGGCACCTTATGGGTGCCGCGTCCCATCGCCATCCTGTAAAACTCCCCTGCCATCACAGCCAGGGCGGCGGCAAACAGCGCCGCACAGCACAAAGGATGCAGCAAAAGGCAACCTATCAGCACTGCTACCAGCAGCACCGCACTAATGGTCCTTTTGAGCAATGGCGTCATATCTAGAAAAGTGTAGGAGATTCAACGGGTGCAGGTTCCGGAGCCTGAGGCTCTTTGGGTTCGGGTTCAGAGGGTGTTTCCGGCTGGACGGGCTGCTCGGGTTCACCGCCTATAACCTCGTTGGGATTGACACCTCCGGGACGGGGGCCAAGTATGCGCTCTACATCTTCAGAGAATATCACCTCCCGCTCCAGCAGCAACTGAGCAAGTTCTTCGAAGCCCTTGCGGTGCGTCTTGAGCACCTTGGTGGCGGTGGCGTGAGCCTGGTCTATGAGTTTCTTGACCTCCTTGTCAATCTCCTCTGCAGTCTTCTCGCTGTAAGGTTTGGTGAATCCCATCTCGCTGCGGCCGGTGGAATCGTAGTACGATACGTTGCCAATCTTCTCGCTCATACCGAAGTAGGCGACCATAGCCTGGGCCTGCCGGGTAAGCTTTTCAAGGTCATTGAGGGCGCCGGTAGAGACATCTCCGTTCACAAGTTGCTCTGCCACGCGGCCGCCGATTGTGGCCGCCATCTCGTCCATAAGCTGCTCGCGGGTGGTGAGCTGACGCTCTTCTGGCAGATACCAGGCAGCGCCCAGCGCCTGGCCGCGCGGGATAATGGTGACCTTGAGCAACGGGTTTGCGTGGGGCAATATCCAGCTGACGGTGGCGTGGCCGGCCTCGTGATGGGCAATGGTCCTCTTCTCTTCTGCAGAGATAATCTTGCTCTTGCGCTCCAGACCTCCCACAATGCGGTCAATTGCATCCAGGAAGTCCTGTTTTTCTACAAACTCCTTATTGTGACGGGCTGCAATCAAGGCCGCCTCGTTACATACATTGGCTATATCGGCTCCGGAGAATCCGGGAGTCTGCTTTGCCAGGAACTCCATATCAAAACCGGGCTCCAGTTTGATTTTGCGAAGGTGGACCTTGAAGATTTCAAGGCGCTCCTTGAGTTCGGGCAGATCCACGTGTATCTGGCGGTCAAAGCGGCCGGCACGCATCAGCGCGCTGTCCAGCACGTCGGCACGGTTGGTGGCGGCGAGCACTATAACGCCCGAATTGCTGCCGAAACCGTCCATTTCGGTGAGCAGCTGGTTCAGGGTATTCTCCCTTTCGTCATTTGAAGAAAAGCCGATATTCTTGCTTCTGGAACGGCCCACAGCGTCAATTTCGTCTATGAACACGATGCACGGAGCTTTCTCCTTGGCCTGACGGAACAGGTCGCGGACGCGGGAGGCACCCACACCCACAAACATCTCCACAAAGTCAGAACCCGAAATGGAGAAGAACGGAACGTTGGCCTCACCTGCCACAGCCTTGGCCAGCAGGGTCTTGCCTGTACCGGGAGGGCCCACCAGCAGTGCGCCTTTGGGAATCTTGCCGCCGAGGGCGGTGTATTTCTTGGGATTCTTCAGGAAATCCACAATCTCCATAACCTCCACCTTGGCCTCTTCCAGGCCGGCCACATCCTTGAATGTGACCTTGTTCTGGTTGTCGCCGTCGAATATCTTGGCCTGCGACTTGCCCACATTGAATATTCCGCCGCCGGCACCGCCGCCCATATTGCGCATTGGCATCACGAACAGCATTATGAAGAAGACCAGCATCAGCAGTATCCATATCCAGTCCATAATGTTGGCCCAGCCGCTGGTTCGCTCTTCTATAACGACTTCAAAGCGGTCCAGCTCATCCATCTGCTGCAGCACTGCGTCAAACTCGGTTTCTGCATTGAATGTGTCGGAAACCAGGAAATAGAAATACGGCCCCTTCTTGGGTTGTGTACCTTCGGGGAAATAGTTATTGTAGCGTTCTGTAGCAGTGTTTTTGATGTATACCTCACCGCGATGGCTGTTGCGCACGTAAACCACCTTTTGCACGCTGCCGGTAGGGAGAATCTCGTCGCGGACCTCAAACCACTCTTTTTTCACCGGATTGGTGCCGCCGCTGGTGGCCCAGAGAACAGCCAGACCTCCAATCAGCGCCAGGTAAATCCAAAGAATCCAGCGGGGGCGCTTAACCTTGCCGCCGCCGGGAAGGCCTATCTTGGGCCATTTGTCGCCGGGCTGGTTTCCCTGAGTCGGCTTGTTGGTATCGTTACTGCTCATCGTCTGTAAAAATGGTTTTTTCCGCATCTGCCCAAAGATCTTCAAGTCGGTAGAATTCGCGGTATTCGGTTTTGAAAACGTGCACCACTGTGTCGCCATAGTCAAGTATAATCCAGAAGGCATTTTCGCGCCCCTGGCTGCGGATGGGGTCGCGGTGGCACTCCGTCCACATCTTCTCTACGATATTGTCGCTGATGGCCACGACCTGAGTGGTGCTGTCGGCATTGCAAATCACAAAATTGTCGGTGATGGCGGTGCCTATGCCGGTGAGGTCCATTGCAACCACATCCTTCGCCTTCTTCTCAAGCATAGCCTCCGCAATAACTTTTATTTCTTTATTCTCAGTTTCGTTATTCATAAATAAACTGCTATTTTCGCATACGATTGTAAAACCTACAAATATATGAAAATAATATGGTATAACACAATCGAATCCACAAATTCGGCAATGGAGAAAGAGAGGGATTCGCTGGTGCATAAAGAGGTCTGGGCAGCTCGTCTGCAAACCGCCGGAAAGGGGCAGAAAGGAAATGTCTGGTGCAGCGACCAAGGGGCCAACCTGACCTTTTCGATATACCTTTCCCATACGGATCTGGAGGCGCGCCACCAGTTTATGATTTGCCGCGCCGTCTCGCTGGGCGTGTGCGATTACCTCGAGAGCAAAGGGGTTCACGCCACCATCAAATGGCCCAACGACATATATGTCTCGGACAGGAAAATCTGCGGAATTCTGATATCACACACTGTGAGCGGAAGCAAGCTTAAAGACACTGTGGCAGGCATAGGTATCAACCTCAACCAATCTGTATTTCCAGATTGGATACCGAACCCAACATCTCTGAAGATCATAACGGGAAACAATTATGTTATAGAGGACGAACTGCCGCCTCTGGCTGAGTCGGTATTCGCCGAATATGACAATATTTGCGAACGGACAGCTGGCCGGTATCTGGATAGGCTTTACCTAAAAGACACCCCCCATATATTCACCGACACCGCCACCGGAACACAGTTCAAGGGAGTCATAACCGGCGTATTGCAAGACGGCCGCCTTGAAATCAAGACGGCCGACGGCTATATCAGATATTTCGCTTTTAAAGAAGTGGCCTATTAGGCATTCGCCATAAAGGTGATGGTGGCCAGAGGATCCTTGGAGCCGAACACCGAACTGCCGGCCACAAAAGCATCCACACCGGCCTGGGCAAGCATAGCCACGTTGTCCTCTCCCACTCCGCCGTCTATCTCAATCAGGCACTTGCTGCCGGAGTCGTCTATCATCTTGCGCAATTTGCGCACCTTCTCCACCGACTGAGGGATGAACTTCTGCCCGCCGAATCCGGGGTTCACCGACATAATCAGGGCCATATCGATATAAGGCAGCACATCTTCCAGCAGCGCCACGTTGGTATGCGGGTTAATGGCAACGCCGGCCTTCACGCCGCAGTCGCGAATAGCGGCCACGGTGCGGTTCAGGTGCGTGCAAGCCTCCAGATGAACGGTGATATACTCTACGCCGAGTTTGGCAAAACGCTCTATGTAACGGTCGGGATCCACAATCATAAGATGGGCGTCCATAGGCTTTTTAGCCACTTTGGCTATGCTCTCTATAACAGGGAAGCCAAAGGACATATTGGGCACGAAAACGCCGTCCATTATATCCAGGTGCAGCCAGGTGCAATCGGAACCGTTAAGCATCTTGATATCCCTTTCCAGGTTACCGAAGTCGGCAGAAAGGACAGAGGGGGCAATTATATTTTTCATATTGACATTATTATCTGTTGTCCCAGAAACTGGAGGATTTATCGTATTTAAGCAGGCTGCTGAGGGTAGATGAATTGGCAGCTATGCGGAACCCCCAGCTCTGCCACTTGCCGGTAGGCACCCAGTTGACACTGATATTGAAACAGTGCAGGTCGTAGGTTGCACTCAGCTGGGAAGTCGTCATTGTGAATGTACTCAAGTCAAAGCCGGTATTCAGGGAGAAATTCAAGGCTTTAGTGAGACGCAGCTGACCGCTCATTGTGGCGGTCCGGGTCCACTTGTTCACCTTCTGCAGCTGATTGTTGGTATAGCTGTACGAACCGCTGTATGACATATTAACACTGAAGCTCAGGCTCCAGGGAATATCGGGATTCAGATAGTACAGCCATCCGCCCGGGATATATTCGCCCGTGAGCGGGTGATAATAAACGCGGTAGTATTCCTGCTCTTTGGAACCCGAGCTGGAAGCATCTTTGCGGCCGTCATTACCGTTTATATGGCCTTTGCCGTTGAGTGAATAAGACAGCGAAGCAGATGCGTTGGTGATGCGGGCCAGTTTGTGCTTGGTCAATATCAGGAATTTGTTGCAGCGGGCACCACGTTCGTTCACGTCGTAGGGATCCAGAGTCAGGTTTCCGTTGATGCCGACCTTGCCGAACACCGTTGTGCTACCGGAAATGGAAATGGTGGACAGCCTAAGCGAATCGGCCAGGAAGTTATATGAACCACCGATATTCAGCTGGTCTATCAGTTTGATCTTTTTGGTGCCGACGCCTGTGGTGTCTTTTGTGTCCCTCACCTTGGCCTCTAGGTTATTGCCGAAGGAGAAGCTCATAGAACCGCTCTTGCCTTTGCCGGGAGGCGAGTTCAGCTGACCGGCATAAATATTATAATCTTTGGTGACCTCCTCGCCCTTGCTATTCAGATAAGACAGCGTGCGCCATCCGTTGGCGGCCGTACCCAGCTCAGGCTGGAAAGAGAGGCTGAACGAAGGGGTAATCATATGCCTGATGGCAATCAGATTTCCTTTGGGGTTGAACTGGAACAGACCGTAGATTCGGGTACTCATAGAGATGGATGCCGAATATGTCTGAGTTATGCCCAAGGTAGAGAACTGCTTGGACATCGACGACTCAACCTTGTCTGTTTCGGGATTGTAGAACTGGGTGGTCTTGCGGAAGAACATATTGGCACCGTAGTTCACACCCGGCGAGAAGTTGAGATACTTGAGCAGTGTGAACGACGGCAGTCCGATGGTGATCTTGTGGCTCATACCGTTGTTGAACTTGTCCACAAAACCTTCTTGCATAAACTCGCTGGCCTTGAAGTTGATCTTGTTCTGGAACGAGGTGCTGTAGCTGAGGGATATCTGCTCGTAGAAACGCTCCTTGCCCACCCTTACCTTGCGCTTGAACGGGAAGAAACGGTTCACGTTGAAAGTCATATTAGGCAGCGTGAATACATAGGAAGAGTCCTTGGTATTCTGACTGTGCAGCATATTGATGGATATGCTTCCGAAGCCGAGATTCTTGGAGTACGATATTGACGATGATGTCTGGCTCTGTACCGCCTCCGATACGCTGGTGGAATTGTACCGGCTGTTGGAGGGGCTGGAGAAGTTTACCGAAGCGCGGAAGGTGGTACCCGGGCGGGCCTTGGAGTCCTGCGCGTGAGACCATTTCACACCGAAGTTTTTGGATTCGTTATAACTGTCGGTGCCTTTCTCGCCTGTCTTATCCACCGAATAGGTGATATTCATATCGCCAGAATAGGCGTATCTCTTCTTATAACGGGATGTGAACTCCAGCGCCCACGAGCCGTAGCTGTATATATCTCCCGTCAGGGAGACGTCAATGTGGTCGTTGATCACCACATAATAGCCAAGGTCACGTAGATACAGACCCCTGGTTTTCTCTTCGCCATAGGTAGGCATCATAATACCGCTGGCGCGGTCTGGCATATCGGGCACGAAACCGAACGGCAGCGCGAGCGGCAGCGGCACATCTTCCACCACCAGATATGCGGGGCCGAAAACGGTGTGCTGGGTGGGCTGGGTAATGATTTTTGCCGCCGTCATCTGCAGATAATAGTGCGGATGCTCTGCGTTGCAGACCGTATATTTACCACCTGAGATGTTCACCGACTGGTCGTCCAGCATCTTGAGCTTGTCACCGCGCAATTCGCCCTCCTTCTGGTTGGTAACCATATTTTTGATGCGGGCCTTGCGGGTGTCAAAGCTGTAGTAGATCTCCTCCATCTTATACTCCGACTTGCCGTCTTTCATCACCGGCATTCCCTTCCACTGATTCTGGTAGTCTTTGGTACCGCGGGCGTACACAATATTGTGGTCCAGGTCGTAGGCCATATAATCGGCGGTAATCTCTGTCTTGCCGTACTTTACAGAGACGTCGCCATAATAATAGATCACACGGCGGCCGTTGGAGAAATCTTCTATGACAGAGTCTTTTGCAGCAGAGAAAGCCGGGCGCTCCAGCGCACTCTTGGGCCTTCTGGGGCGGCTGGTGGAGTCATTGGCGTCCATCAGGGAGTCGGGCGGCGCCATCAGCGAATCGTTAAGCGCCATCAGGGAGTCGGGCGGCGGAAGAATCGTGTCCAGACGGGACTCGGGAGGTATGGGTGCAGCAAGAGTATCGACAACCTGCGCCTTCGCCACAAAAACCTGGCACAATATTATCAACAGCACAAATATGTATTTAGAGTGTCGCACTCTTACGGCTTTCTGATCGAAATAATATATCTTTGCAAAAATACGGATTTATAATCTTTTTACAACTAATATGCCGTTTTTGTTGTCCAGAAAGATAATTGCAACACTGCTGATTGCGCTTTTCACCACCCTTTCGGCGGCGGCGGACGGCGTTCGGCTGAAAAAGGTGGTGATAGACGCCGGACACGGCGGACACGACGCCGGAGCCATCTCCACCGACGGAAAATTGATGGAAAAGAGCGTGGTGCTGGACGTCGCCCTTAAGCTGGGCGAACGCATCAAGAAAGAATATCCCGGCGTAAAAGTGATTTACACCCGCGACAAGGATGTCTTCATCCCGCTGTACCAACGAGCCGACATTGCCAATAAAAACCACGCCGACCTTTTCATATCCGTTCACTGCAACTCGGTGCCCAAGACCTCCAAGGCCCCTACCGGCAGTGAAACCTGGATAATGGGTATGAACCAGAACGCCGCCAATATGGAGGTGTGCAAGCGGGAGAATTCCGTGATTCTGCTGGAGGATGACCACAACACCCGGTACCAGGGTTTCGACCCCAACGACACCGAGAGCTACATCCTCTTCAATCTTATGCAGAACGCATATATAGAGCAAAGCCTGATATTTGCCGAATTGTGCCAGAAAGAATTGCACAAGGGCCCCATCTCAACCAACCGGGGCATCAAGCAGGGTGGTTTCGTGGTGCTGTGGCGCACCACTATGCCGTCGGTGCTGGTAGAGCTCGGCTTCATAAGCAATGCCAGCGACCGCGCCACCCTGGCCTCAAAGACCAAGCGTGACGAGATTGCCGGATGCCTTTTCAACGCCTTCAAGCAATTCAAGAAACAGTACGAAGGCAGCACCGGCAGCCAGAACACCGCCGAGAAAAAGCCAGAAAAGGCAGAGCCGGCGCCGTCCGTTCAGGAAAGCGAACCCGAAGTGGTGGAAAAGGCAGAAGTGGACAACCCTGCAGACGGCAATTTCTACGCTGTGCAAATCTTTGCCGTTTCCAAGGAACTGGAGTCCGGAGCGTCCCAGTTCAAAGGAGAGAAAAATATCCACAGTTTCAAGGTCGGCAACGTGTATAAATACACCGTCGGAATCTACAAAACCGACCGGGAAGCCTCTGACGCGGCATCCAGATTAAATGAGAAATTTCCAGGGTGTTTCGTGGTTAAAATAGAGAATTTTGAAATCAAAAAAAAATAAAATTTCTTTAATTGAAGTTAACCCTCGTGTTATCAAGAGGATATATAAATGAGTATTTAACAAAACGCTGATATACAGCCGATTACAAGCGCGCGAAAATTTCAAATTGTTAATCAGGCAGTTATAGTTTTTCTGAATTTTGCAAGCGTTTTTTGATTTTTTATTTATCTTTTTTTCAACCAGCTTTGTGTTGGCAAATAACACCAATGACAAAGCAAGATCACATAGCGGTTTGGGACCGGTGTTTGTCCATTATTAAAGACAACACCTCAGAGGAAGGATTCAAGACCTGGTTCGCCCCCATAAGGGCAAAGAGCCTGGTCGGGAAGACCCTTACCCTGGAGGTTCCTTCACACTATGTCCGCGAGCACATTGACACTCACTACAGCGATCTTCTGCTCAAAGTTCTCACACTTGTCATAGGCAACGGGTTCCGTCTTATCTACAGCGTCCGGGTTGTGGGCGACAGTTATGTCCGTTCTTTGGAAAACGGTCGCGAAACTCCCGAAAACCGGGCCGTGGTCCTCTCTGGCGAAGCGCAGCGTTACAACGGCAGCGCATACGCCATTCCCGGCATACAGAAGGTCAAAATTGACCCGCATCTGAATCCTAACTACGACTTTGACAATTTCGTGGTGGGCGACTGCAACCGCCTTGGATATTCCGCCGGCCTCTCCATTGCCAGTGACCCCGGCAAAAATCCTTTCAACCCTCTATTTATATATGGAGGTCCCGGTTTGGGAAAAACCCACCTTGCCCAAGCCATAGGCATTGCCACCAAAGACAAATTCCCCGACAAGATTGTCCGCTACATCAACGCCAACACCTTTGTGGCGCAGTATATGGACACCGTGGGCATCAATCGCCAGATCACGGACTTCCTCCGGGTCTATCAGGCCATCGACGTCCTGATCATAGACGACGTCCACGAGTTTGCAGAGAAATCGGGTTCACAAAAGGCGCTGTTCCAGATTTTCAACTATCTGCACCAGTCGCAGAAGCAGCTGATCCTGACCTCCGACAAGCCGCCGGTAGAGCTGGCAGGCCTGGAGCAGAGGCTCCTCTCCCGCTTCAAATGGGGTCTGTCGGTAGAGCTTTCTATGCCCGACTATGCCACCAAACTTGCCATTCTCAAGTCCAAGTGCCTCAGGGGCGGCGTAGAGATTCCCGACGAGATTCTGGAGTACATCGCCCAGAATGTAAAGGGCAACATCCGCGAGCTGGAGGGCACCATCGTGACCCTGATTGCCCAGGCCACCTTCACCAAGAAGGAGATGACTATGGAGCTGGCACACGATCTTATAGAGAAAATTGTCCAGACCCCGCAAAACGAAATCACCGTTTCCAAGATTTCCAGCGTGGTTTGCGATTACTTCAAGATTTCTCCCGAGCAGATGGCCAGCAAGAGCCGCAAGAGAGAGGTTGCCCAGGCACGCCAGATTGCAATGTACCTGAGCCGTACCCTCACCAATACTTCCCTCTCGTACATCGGAAGCCAGATTGGCGGCCGCGACCACGCCACGGTGCTGCACTCGTATAACACAGTCAACGACCTGCTGGACACCGACCGTACTTTCAAGAAGTACATCAGCGACCTGAAACGCATCCTTTGCCAATAAATCATATGAAAGTATTACCTTTTTTCCGTGACATCCTGCGCATTCCGCGCGAATCGGGTCACGAAGAGCAGATTATTGAATATTTGATGGAATTCGGCCGCAGCCGCGGTCTGGAAACCAAGCGCGACAAGGTGGGCAACGTGCTCATCACCAGACCCGCATCCGAAGGGTGCGAGAGCTGGCCCACGGTTGTTCTGCAGAGCCATCAGGATATGGTTTGCGAAAAGAACGGCGGCGTGGAGCACGACTTTGCCAGGGATGCCATCAAAACCGTGGTAGAAGACGGCTGGATGAAGGCGCAGGGCACCACGCTGGGTGCCGACGACGGCATAGGCATAGCCAGCGAGCTGGCGATTCTTGACGACAAGAGCCTGAAACTGGGCAAGATAGAATGCCTCTTCACCGTTTCGGAAGAGACCGGGCTGGACGGCGCTTTTGCCCTTGAAAAAGGTTTTTTCACCGGCAAGATCCTCATCAACCTGGATTCCGAAGACTGGGGGCAGCTGTTCATAGGCTGCGCCGGCGGCATTGACACCACCGCCAATTTCAAATATGTCCCCTGCCCTCTGCCCGAGGGTATGCTGGCCACCAAGTTTTCCGTTACAGGCGGTATCGGCGGCCATAGCGGCGACGACATAGACAAGAAAAGGGCCAATGCAGTGCGCTGCATGGCGCGCTTCCTCTACGAGGCTTTGGACTATGACATAGAGCTTTGCGAGATTGACGGCGGCAACAAACGCAACGCCATTGCCCGCGAGGCTCACGCCACCATCGCCTTCACAGAAGAGAATGAAGACGCCATCGTTTCTACTTTCAACCGCCTTGCACGCGAGATGGCCGACGAATATGCGGCCTCCGACCCCGGCCTTGTTTTTTCTGCAGAACCTCTCACCTGGAAGGGTGACATTATTGATACCAACACCGCATATTGCCTGATCGCTGCACTGAACGCAGCGCCCCACGGCGTGCTGGCTATGAGCAGCGAAGTCAAGGGACTGGTGGAGACATCCTCCAACCTTGCCTCTGTGAAGATGCTGCCCGACAACATCATCCGCGTGGGCAGCAGCCAGAGGAGTGCCATCAACTCCTCACGCAAATATGCATCACAGCGTTTCGAGGCCTGCTTTGCGCTGGCCGGCGCCGAAGTGACTCACGAAGGCGAATATCCGGGATGGAAGCCCGACACCAAGTCGCCCATTCTCAAAACCACCGTGGAGAGCTACAAGCGGCTGTTTAAAGAAGAGCCCATTGTGCGTGCAATCCACGCCGGACTTGAGTGCGGCCTGTTCCAGGGCAAGTATCCCGACCTGGATATGATCTCCTTCGGGCCCACGATTCTGGGCGTCCACTCACCGGACGAGAGGCTGGAACTGTCCACTGTGGATAAATTTTGGGACTTACTTATAGACGTTTTGCAACATTTAGCATAAAAAAGTTCACTTTTTAAATTATTTGTCTATATTTGCAGTCCTTTTCGGGGGAGAGATGCTCGAGTGGCTGAAGAGGCACGCCTGGAAAGCGTGTGTACCCCCAAAGGGTATCGCGAGTTCGAATCTCGCTCTCTCCGCGAATCCCTGGATGTGGCGCAGTTGGTAGCGCACCTGGTTAGGGACCAGGAGGTCGCTGGTTCAAGTCCAGTCATCCAGACTAAGGGTATGGAAGCGTTAGCAACCATACCCTTTATATTAAGGTGAGTTGTCCGAGTGGTTGAAGGAGCCTGCCTCGAAAACAGGTGTACGGCAACGTACCGGGGGTTCGAATCCCTCACTCACCGCTAACGCGGTTCGTTCGGGATTAGCGGCGCCTATTGGCGCCGCTATCTTATTATCCCCCTGCACCCCCAGGGGACTGGGGGGCGTTCCCCCCAGACCCCCTGCTGTTCCACTTACTGCCACTGCCGTAGCGACTGAGCAAATCCCTGTGAGTGAGGGATTCCTTTATTCGAACGGAAAAAGAGGATGCAGCCTCGCCCCTATTTGCTTTGCTCTCGGTGACCGAGGGAATGAGCATTAACTCTCTTTGTTTATATTTGTATCGATTAATGATAGCGTATATGAACAAAAGGCAAAAAATGCAACTCGTGCTAGGAGTGCTTTTCGCAGTCCTGCTGATAGTCTGGCTATTTTCTCCTGGTTGGGAAGCAGGTAAAATCTTAGGTATCCTCTCCAATGCATTGGGTATTCTAGCGATGTACTTATCCTACCGGGCAGAGGAAAAGCAGAAGAACTCCCAATAGACTACATCCATTCAAAATTCTCTATTCCCGCACCCACCTCGAAGTGATACTTCACGATGCCCAGATCGATCATTGTGTATCCGTAGATTGATGGCAGCGGCCTGACCTCTACCTTGCCGCCACTGTGCAGGATAAACTTGAACTTCTGCTGATTGACGGCCGTCGGTGCCAGCAATGCCATCTCCAGCCCTTTCAAGAACCACTCAGGAGCAGATACGGCTGAAGAATAGAACCGCTCTGCCGGCTTGACGGGATGCTGCACCCCCTGATTTGCGCCATACCCGAGGGCAATCACACAATGCACCACATCAGTGCCCCGCAGCTCATATGTCCCAGGAATCTTCTTGTACGTGAGCCCGACCCAGCAAGTGTTCAGGCCAAGCATCTGAGCCAGAATGACCATCTTCTCGCCGTAATAGCCAATCATCTCTTCGGCCTCCTTCCCTTTGGGCCCTGCCATCACGAAATAGTTCTTCACGCCGGAGAACTGCCCGTACTTCCAGATGCCGCTCGAGAAGGACTTTGGCTCTTCGAGCACCAGCTGTATGTTGAGCCCGCTCTCTGCATTTGCCTTATCCAGCTCCGAGCGGAGCACCTCAACCTTGGCCGCCTCTATTAGCTGTCCGGTATACTTCCTGACCGAGTGCCTGGCCCTTATGGCTTCTTGAATAGTCATTTCTTCATATATTATCTACCACAAATTTAGTACGATTTTGTAACTTTGAAGTATGAAAAATCTTTATATGTCCCTTATTACACTATTACTGACACTTACCTCCTGCAACGCCAATTTCAAAAGCGTTGGCGTTGATAAATTTGAAGAAATCATAACCGACAGCAAGATTGCCATTGTGGACGTGCGTACACCCGAGGAATACGCCGACGGCCATCTGAAGCAGGCCTGCAACTGTGACTGGCGCTCCGATGACTTCCTATCACAGATGGAAACCGCCTTTCCCAAGACCACCCCACTGGCCATCTACTGCCGCAGCGGAAAGCGCAGCGCTGCCGCCGCAAAGGTCCTGGTCAAGGCCGGCTATACCGTATATAATATGAAGGGCGGATACCTGGACTGGACCGCTTGTTCCAAGCCTACAACGCAATATGATGTAGAAACCTTCACCACCGACAGCGGCATTCCCGTAGCAATTACCCTAATAAAGCACGGCACGCTGGCCATTTCTTACAATGGCAAAACCATTCACGTGGACCCGGTAGGCGGCTATGGAAAGCCTACTGACTATGCCACAGAGTTCACAAAAGCCGACGCGATATTGATCACTCACGAACACGGCGACCATTTTGACAAAGTGGCAATTGATGCGCTGGAAGAAGATGGCAAAACCGAAATAGTGACCAATGCCAATTGCGCCGAAGCACTGGGGCGCGGCACTGCTTTGTCCAATGGTGACACCAAAACATTGTTTGGCGAAATCGAGTTGGAAGCCGTTCCGGCCTACAATTATACCGAAGGACGCACCCAGTTCCATCCCAAGGGACGTGACAACGGTTTTGTGCTCACGATGGACGGCTTGCGAATCTATATTGCCGGCGACACAGAAGATATCCCCGATATGGCAGAAATCAAGGATATCGACATCGCCTTCTTGCCGGTGAACCAGCCATATACAATGACTGTGGATCAGTGTGTAAATGCAGCCAATATGATTGCGCCCAAAGTGCTCATCCCCTATCACTTCTCTGACACAGACCTTTCAGGCCTGCCCGGGCAACTGCCACAAATCAAAGTTATTATACGACAAATGATGTAATCAGAATATGAAAAGAATTGTTGTATCTCTTTTTGCCTTGCTGCTGGTCACCTCGCTCAGTGCCAAGGTTTATTCTGTCAGCAGCCCCTCCGGACGCCTGCAGATGAGCATTTCTGCAGGGAAAGGGGCCACGACCTGGACCCTTGCAGTGGACGGCGAAACCGTGATGGACTCCAACCGTATGAGCCTCACAATTGACGGGAAAGAAATCGGCCCGGACGCCCGGGTAATCAAGGTATCAAAAGGCAAGCTGAATGAGCACATCGATGCCCCGCTCTACCGCCAGGCATCTTTTGAGGCCAACTGCAACCGTATGACTGTCAAGATGAAAGGCGGTTGGTCAATTGAGGTGCGCGCCTATGACGACGGTGTTGCCTACCGCTTTATCACCGACCTCAAAGGGCAGAAAAGGATAAACGGCGAAACAGCCGAGTTCTCGTTTGCCCGCCCCGTGAATATGCTGGTGCCTTACTCCCCCACCCGCGAGAGAGACCGCTACCGCAATTCATTTGAAAGCCCGTACGAAGCAGTGACCAGCGGCGACACAGAAGTTGCCCGGGACCGTCTGGCATTTATGCCAATTTACATAGACCTTGGCGAAAAGGGCCGCCTGCTGCTTATGGAATCGGACATCTGGAACTATCCCGGAATGTTCTTGAAAACCACTGAAAAAGGCTTCGAAGCGGAATTTCCTCCCTATCCCGAAAACACCTCTGTCGCCAATGGCAAATATCTGGATTACCTTTGCGACACAGATGCCACCCGCACCTATCCCTGGCGCATCGTGGCATACGGTGCCACCGACTGCGACCTGCCGGTGAACAATATGGTCTATCAGCTGTCCAGCCCTTCCCGCATAGAAGATGTATCCTGGATCAAGCCCGGCTTCTCTACCTGGGACTGGTGGAGCAACTTCAAGCTGCACGGCGTGGACTTCAAGTCCGGAATCAACACCGATGCCTATCTGTATCATATAGATTTTGCTGCCTCTCACGGCGTGAAATATGTCTTGATAGACGAAGGCTGGTATAAAAACGGAGATATTCTGCACCCTATACCTGAAATGGATATCCCCCGCCTGTGCAGTTATGCCGCCGAAAAGGGCGTGGGTCTGCTGCTTTGGATCAATACTAATGTCCTTGGCCTGAATCCAGACCAAGTATTTGAGCAATACGCTTCTATGGGCGTGGCCGGGTTCAAGATTGACTTTTTTGACAACCAGGTAGCTGCTATGGTAAACCGCATAGAGATGTATGCCCAAAAGGCCGCAAAGCTCCACCTGGTGCTTGACTATCACGGCATTTACAAGCCCGTGGGGCTTAGCCGCACCTGGCCGAATGTCCTTAACTACGAAGGCGTCGTGGGGCTGGAAAATGCCAAAGGCTACACCGCCGACCAGCTGGATTTGCCGCGCAACGACGTGATGATTCCCTACATCCGCATGGCCGCCGGCCAGATGGACTACACCCCCGGAGCGTTGCGCAACGCCAACCGCAACGATTTCCGCAAAATCAACGAACGGCCAATGAGCCAGGGTACCCGCGGCCATCAGGTGGCCTGCTATGTAGTTTATGATGAGCCTCTGGCTATGCTTTGCGACTCCCCGTCCGACTATCTGCAAGAAGAGGAAACTGTCCGTTTCATAACTTCTATGCCCACGGTATTCGACTCCACAAAAATACTGTCGGGAAAAGTGGGCGAATGGATTGTTACAATGCGCGAAAAGGACGGCGTTTACTATGTTGGCGGTATGACCTCCTGGCAAGACCGCGACGTGGAAGTGGATTTCTCTTTCCTGCCAACCGGCAAATGGACCTGCACACTTTTCCGCGACGGCATCAACGCCGACAAAGTGGCCACTGATTATGTCCTGGAGGACCTGACAGTAGACTCATCTTCACACCTCAAAGTCCATATGGCCCCCGGCGGCGGTTTTGCAATGATTATACGCAACGAATAATGAATCCTACTCTCACTGCTCTTCTGATTCCTTTCCTGGGCACCGCATTGGGTGCATCGTTTGTCTTCTTTATGAAGAAGGAGATGCCTGACCTTCTGCAGAAGATACTGCTGGGCTTTGCATCGGGCGTTATGGTCGCCGCCTCGGTGTGGTCGCTGCTGATTCCGGGGATGGAACTGGGCGGAGTGTGGCCTGCCACCATAGGACTGCTGGGCGGCTTTGCCTTTCTGCTGATGATAGATCAGATTACCCCGCACCTGCATCCCGTGGGCGGGCCGGAGGGTCCCAGGAGCAAGCTTTCCAAAACCACAATGCTGGCGCTGGCCGTCACAATCCACAATTTCCCCGAAGGAATGGCGGTGGGTGTCGCAATTGCCGGAGCCCTGAGCGGTGGAGCAGGTATGACAGCCGCCGGTGCGCTGGCACTGTCTCTGGGTATTGCCATACAGAATATTCCGGAAGGAGCCATCATATCAATGCCACTGCGGGCGGCCGGGAACAGCCGTCTGAAATCCTTCTGGGTCGGGGCACTGAGCGGCATTGTGGAGCCGATAGGCGGGGCGCTGGTATTGCTGCTGGCATCGGCAGTAACCCCAATAATGCCTTATATGCTGGCCTTTGCAGCCGGCGCTATGCTATATGTAGTGGTAGAAGAACTGGTACCCGAAGCCTCGCAAGGCGCGCACTCAAATGTTGCGACTATAGGCTTTGCGATAGGGTTCGCGCTGATGATGGTGCTGGACGTGGTTATGGGGTAATAATTACGTCCTCCGCCTGGCTAGTGATAGAACAGGAAACCGAAATAGACACGGGGACCGATGGGTAGCGTCTGGTGGCCTCTCATCAGGGAATGCATATAGTCCACCTTGAGTGTCAGGTGCATCGCCTGTGACACTATGAAATCGCAGCCCACGAAGGGGTCAAAAGCCATAAATCCTTCGCTATTGTAAATTGTGTCATCTATGGCTTTCCAAGCTTCTGCCGGTGTCTCGCTCATCAGCAATGTAGTGGCCCTGCCACCGCCTACAGTCATTCCCAAAAACGGCATCCAGCGCCCGGCGGTGAAATAAATATCCCCCTCAAGACCACCCCAGCCGTATTTGACATAACTCCCGTTTCCGTTCTGATTCAAGGTAGAGATATACCCTTCTCCACCAACGCGAAAGTTATTTCCCAGATGCAGACGGGCCACGCCACCCACGCCAAAGGGGGCACCTGAAGCCTCAAGGCCAATGGGATCGATTGTCCCGCGGAGGAATCCGCTGTGGATCATCATTCCGCCGTCAAAGCCCCGGATAAGTTTTTTATCCTGAGCAAAGATTTGAGTGCTCAGCAACAGTGCAGTCAACAAGCATATAAACTGTTTCATAAGCAAGCTTTTCGTTTGGATTCATAATAGTCGTGACGGGCAGGATTCTCTGGGAACCACCCTTTGAGCACGCGCTTCTCCTGCTTGAAAACCTCGTGGATGCTCCAGAAACTTGAAAACGCCACTGCCCCGGCGATTGTGGAACCGATGAAAGAAGGTATAAAAAGCGAAGCCCAGGTGCAAAGTACTCCAAGCGCCAGAAACACCCACCAGATTTTCCTCCCAAAGCGATATTCACACTTTATTACAAGTGGATGAAAGATGCCGATGCACGCAAAAACCGCCGCGCCTATAATAATGCCGTTATAATTCATATTCTGCCTTTTACTGGCAGCAAATGTAAGGCAACGCGATTAAAGTGATTAGGAAGTAATACGCAGAAATCAGGACAATTCGTGCATTCTCTTTCTGAAAGCCAGTGGCGTCATACCCACCTGATGCTTGAAGAATCTGGAAAAATAGGACGAATCGTCAAGACCAACCTCGGTTGCTATCTGGGCCACGGGGAGTTCCGTTTCGCTGAGCAGGCGCTTTGCCATAACCATACGGGCTATGCCTATCCAGGAGCCGACGCTTTTGCCGGTTGCCTGCTTTACCATCCGGTTTAGATGGCCGGCCGTCACAAACGCCTCAGACGCATAATCCTCAAGATGACGTGGATGCTCAGAAACGGAAAAAACGCTCTCCAGGAAGTTTGACACAACGGCGGGCATTTTGGCTGTGGGCTGCACCTTTATGCGGGACAACAATAGGTCAAGGCCTCTTGCAATAAAGTCTGTATCGCCTTTCTCAGAGCAATTTGCCATCATATTGAACAGCTCTCCCACAAAAGCCGCCTCGTCAAACCAGAAAGCCTTCTGCACTGGCGCCACCCACTTCAGAATAGATTCTGGCCTTGAGATAAAATCTGCCTTGAAGCCGCCCGTATACCCTACTACATCTTCATAATAACGGATAGAATAAGGCTTCCCTTCTGGTATCAGCAGCAAATGGCCGGGATAGCATATATATTGATTGCCTTCTACCTCAGCCAACACTTCTCCCTGCATCAAGTAGAGGAAACCAGTCATTGGAAGCGATAAAGACGGCACTTCGGGAACGTTGACCCGCCCCTTGGTATTCATCCTCCGGATGAAAAAATTTCCGATATTTGATATATCGCTCACGACGCAAATATAGGACTTTATTTGTAGATTTGCAGCGCCGTGAAAAAAGCATTGCTCACATACACTCTGGCTCCGGAAGTAGAAGCATTCACCGCCGGCCGCGATACCGCTCTCCCCTGCCCGGTTATCCAGGGGCATCAGGTGCACGGCAAGAAGGTGGCGATAATCGACAGGCCCGGCCTCACCCGCGAAGACCTGGAGGGCTACGACGCGTTCATAACCAATCTGAAAGGGGTTGCGATAGGCGTTCGCACGGCCGATTGTGTGCCTGTACTGCTCTACGACCCGGCCACAAAAACCATCGCCGCCGTTCACGCCGGCTGGAAGGGAACCGTGCTGAACATTGTTCAGGAAGCTATCGGCGTAATGAAAGACTGTTTCGGCACGAATCCCAAAGACCTTATGGCCGTGATCGGCCCCGCCATTGGCCCTGACAGTTTCCAGGTCGGGGAAGAGGTGGTGGAACAGTTCCGCGCAGCCGGCTTCGATATGGACGGAATCTGGCAGCAGATGGGCCCGGGCGACGGCACGCCTATGTCCGGCGGCCACCACATAGACCTCTTCAAGGCCAACCGCATATTGCTTGAAAAGGCCGGATTATCTCCCGCCAACATTCAGATTGCGGGCATCGACACATATACCGATACGGCATTCTATTCAGCCCGGCGCGAAGGTGCCACCTGCGGCCGTAACATAAACGCCATCAAACTGTTATGAATCACCTTGGAGAACTTATAGCGCTGGCGGTGGCCGTTTCCTGGACTTTCTCTGCATGGTTTGCAGACAAGGCCAGCCACAGGATAGGCGCTATGGTCACCAATGTGATACGCCTGGCAATTGCGGCAATCCTGCTGGGCCTACTTTTATGGATCACTACCGGGCATCCATATCCCGCATTTGCCGATGCAAAAGCATGGCAGTGGCTGGCGCTGTCCGCTCTGGTGGGATATGTATTCGGAGACTTTTGCCTGTTCAACTGCTATCTTTCCATAGGGCCGCGTTTCGGCCAGCTGCTTATGACTCTGGCTCCGCCGGCCGCTGCCGTGGCGGGGTATTTCCTTCTGGGAGAGTCACTCAGCTGGCGTTCTGTGCTGGCAATGGCCGTTACCCTGAGCGGTATTGCCATCTCCATCCTGAGCCGCGGAGAGGGTCATCACATCAAGCTTTCCCTTCCGCTCAAAGGAATCCTGCTTGGAATTGGAGCCGGTGTGGGACAGGGCGTGGGCCTGGTGCTCAGCAAGATTGGTATGGAGCACTATTCCGCGGCGCTGCCCGCAGACGCCCCAGCCGCTATGCAGGCGATGCTTCCCTTTGCCTCTACAATGATCCGCGCCATAGTGGGATTTGCCGGATTCTTTATATTGATTTCCATTCAAAAAGGGCTGGGCAATCTCAAACGGGGTATCCGGGACAAGGCCGGAATGAAATATGCCGCCCTCCTGACCCTGTTCGGACCGGCTTTCGGAGTATCACTCTCCTTACTGGCAGTGCGTTATGCCGATGCCGGAATCGCCTCTACCCTTATGGCCCTGACCCCGGTGCTGATAGTGGTTCCCGATGTGCTCATCAACAAGAAAAAGCCCACTCTCAGGGAATTGGCGGGAATCGCGGTCACAATGTTGGGCGTAGCCCTTTTCTTCTTGCACAAATAGCAAAAAAAAGGTAGATTTGTAGGAATTAATCCTACAATTATGACAATCACAGGAATAGGCGAAACCGTTCTGGACATTATTTTCCAGAATATGCAGCCGCAGGCCTCGGTGCCCGGCGGATCAACATTCAATGCAATGATATCTCTTGGCCGCACAATTGGCCGCGATATGCCCGAGGTAAAACTCAGGATGGTCTCACAAATTGGCGACGACCCCGTGGGAGATATAGTGTTTGCATTTATGAAAGAGAACAGGGTCAGTACCGATGCAATGGTAAGGTCCAAGGGACAGAGCACCGTATCAATGGCTATGCTGGACGAGAACCGCAACGCCAAGTATGAGTTTTTCCGCGACCTCAACCTGCCTGCTTTCGAAGCTCCGGAGCTGGATTTCGGCCCGGGCGACATTGTGCTGTTCGGTTCTTTCTTCGCCATCAACCCCGAGACCAGAGAGCAGACCCGCGCCATTATCCGCAAGGCTAAGGCCGCCGGCGCCACTGTATATTACGACATCAACTTCCGCAAGAGCCACGACGCCAAGGCATCCCTGCCGCTGATAGAAGAGAATATCTCACTTTGCGACATTGTGCGCGGCTCTTTAGAAGACATAGAGGCTCTTTATGGCAGCGACAACGCCGCAGAAGTATACGAAAAGCACATCGCCCCGCTGTGCAAGAATTTCATCTGCACCAAGGGCGCCATGGAGACGGAAGTATTCTCTCCCGGCTTCAGAAACAGCTATCCCGTTCCGCAGGAGACGCCTGTAGTGAGCACGATTGGCGCCGGCGACAACTTCAACGCAGGCACCGTGTATGCTCTCACCAAATACAGGAAACTGGACTGGGACACCATCGTGCCCATTGCCCACAGTTTCTCTGCCAATGTTGTGGCAAGTATGTTCAACTACGTGGACGCTGATTTCAAGGCCGAATAACCCTATATACGATATGAAGAGATTTCTTATTTGTCTGGCGGCAATCCTGGCCGCAGTCACCATCTATGCCAGGGACTATAACGTATCGTCTCCCGACGGCAAAATCAATGTAACAATCAGCTGCGGCGAAAGCATTTTCTGGAGCGTAGCCAAAGACGGCAAACAGCTTATTGCCCCTTCTAAAATCGCTCTTACGCTCACCGACGGCACAGTATACGGCAAGAATGCAAAATTCCGCAAGGCAAAGGGTCTCTGTGTTTCCGAAACTCTGTTTCCCCAGAACTTCAAGCGGAGCGAGCTCAGGAACGAATACAACCAGATAACTCTGGTTGCAAAGCCGTTCGACTTGATATTCCGTGTATCGAACGACGGCGTAGCCTATAGGTTTGTAACCAAAAAGGGCGTTGAAATCGCCTCCGAAACTGCCGAATTCAACTTCCCGGACGACCCTATGGCGTGGATTCCCTATGTCAGGGACGGCGGCACAATAGAGCAGCAGTTCTTCAACTCGTTTGAGCATCTTTATGCCAACATCCACATATCGCAGTGGGACGCTGCCCGCATCGCCTTCCTCCCCATCACCATAGAGACCACGGCCGGTCCGCGCGTAGCCATCACCGAGGCCGACCTGCTGAACTATCCCGGGATGTATCTATCCAACCTGGACGGCGGCACCTGCCTTAAGGCTATGTTTGCCGGCTATCCCAAGGACATTGTCCAGGGCGGCCACAATATGCTGCAGGGTATTGTCACCTCGCGCGAGCCTTATATTTACAAGGGCGAGAAAGGCGAGGAACTTCCCTGGAGGGTGGCGGTAATCACCGACGACGATGCCTCGCTGGCCGACAATGACCTTATTTGGCGTCTGGCCAAACCCGCCGAGGGCGATTTCTCCTGGGTAAAGCCCGGCAAAGTTGCGTGGGACTGGTGGAACGACTGGAACCTCAAGGGCGTTGATTTCAAGTCGGGAATCAACAATGATACATACAAGTATTACATAGATTTCGCGGCTGCCCACGGCATTGAATATGTCATCCTGGACGAAGGATGGGCCGTGAATCTCCAGGCGGACCTGATGCAGGTGGTGCCCGAGATAGATCTTCCTATGCTTAGTTCTTACGCTATAAGCAAGGGAGTCAAACTGGTCCTATGGGCCGGCTACTGGGCCTTCAACCGCGATATGGAAGGTGTATGCAAGCACTACAGCGAGATGGGCATCGCCGGCTGGAAGATAGACTTTATGAACCGCGACGACCAGCCTATGGTCGCCTTCTACGAAAAGGCCGCCCGCACCGCCGCCAAGTATCACCAGTTTGTGGATTTCCACGGCGCCTTCAAACCCGCCGGCCTGACCCGCACCTGGCCCAACGTCCTCAATTTCGAAGGTGTGAACGGCCTGGAGCAGCTCAAATGGATGGGTCCCGAATACGACCAGGTGACCTACGACGTCACCATCCCCTTCACCAGGCTGGTGGCAGGCCCCTGCGACTATACCCAGGGCGCTATGCGCAACGCCATCAAGGTGAATTACTTCCCTTGCGACAATGAGCCTATGAGCCAGGGCACCCGCTGCCGCCAGCTGGCAGAATATGTGGTGTTCGACGCCCCTTTCACTATGCTATGCGACTCCCCCACCAACTATGAGGCAGAGGAAGAGTGCACCCGCTTTATCGCCTCCATCCCCACCGTATGGGACGAGACCATAGCCCTGGACGGCCGCATCTCACAGTATATATCCATTGCACGCCGCAGCGGCAGCAAGTGGTATCTGGCCGCTATGACCGACTGGAACGAGCGCGACATCACCTTTGAACTGCCTTTCGAGGCTGCAGACGGCACTTCTGCCACACTCTGGCGCGACGGCGTCAACGCCCACCGCAACGGGCAGGACTACCGCAAAGAAGAGATCAAAGTAAAGGATGGCAAAGTCACTGTGCATCTGGCTCCCGGAGGCGGATGTGTACTGGTATTCTGATAGATAAGACCAATGAACAACAACGAATTTGATGTAATAATCATTGGCGGCGGCATCACCGGCGCGGGCACGCAGCGCGACTGCGCAATGCGGGGCCTCAGAACCCTGCTGATAGAGCGCAGCGACATCGCCACCGGCGCCACCGGCCGCAACCACGGCCTGCTCCACTCCGGAGCCCGCTATGCCGTCAATGACCCCGAATCGGCCGAAGAGTGCATCAAGGAGAATATGATCTTGCGCCGCATCGCCTCCCACTGCGTGGACGAGACCGACGGCCTGTTCATAACGCTGCCCGAAGATGACCTGGCATATCAACAGACATTCGTGGACGCCTGCAGAAAAGCGGGTATCAGCGCAGAAATCATAGACCCGGAACTGGCAAAACGGCTTGAGCCTTCTGTCAATCCCGAGCTTACGGGGGCCGTGAGGGTGCCCGACGGCAGCGTGGACCCCTTCCGCCTTTGCGCAGCCAATATGTTGGACGCCAAACTCCACGGCGGGCAGGTGCACCTGCACACCACAGTGACGGGCTTCATCCGCGAGGGAGACACCATCAAAGGCGTGCACACCCGCAACCTCATCACCGGCGAAGAGCGCGACTTCTATGCTCCCGTCACGGTGAATGCCGGTGGCATCTGGGGCCACGACATAGCGGCCATGGCCGGCGTAAATGTAGGGATGTTCCCTGCAAAAGGGGCACTGCTGGTGTTTGCCCACCGCGTGAACAATATGGTGATTAACCGCTGCCGCAAGCCTTCCAACGCCGATATTCTGGTGCCGGGAGACACCGTGTGCATAATTGGCACGACATCCACCCGCATCCCGTTTGAAGAGTGCGACAATGTGAGCGTCACTCCCGACGAAGTGACCTTGCTTATCACCGAAGGTGCCAAGATGACCCCTTCGCTCTCCTCTCCCCGACTCCTGCGCGCATATGCCGGCGTAAGACCGCTGGTCAGCGCCGACAACGATCCCAGCGGGCGCAATATTTCCCGCGGTATCGTATGTCTGGACCACGAAGAGCGCGACGGCCTCAAAGGCTTCATAACCATCACCGGCGGCAAGCTGATGACATATCGCCTTATGGCAGAAATCGCCACCGATGCGGTATGTCGGAAACTGGCGGTACAGAAGACCTGTGAAACGGCCGACATCCCCCTGCCGGGCAGCGAAGAAGGGTCGTACGAAGCAGTCGCCCAAAAGATTTGGGAGAAGCCTTCCACCGCCCAGAAAGCCGCAGCGGCCCGTATGGGCAGCCGCGCTTCCCGCATCCGCACCCGCGACCGTCTGGACGAAGCGCTGATATGCGAATGCGAAGAGGTCTCGGTAGGAGAGGTCAAAAATGCCATCGAAAGGTTGGACGCCTCTACCCTCACCGATCTTCGCCGCCGCACCAGAATAGGAATGGGCACCTGCCAGGGCGAATTCTGCGCCTGCCGTGCCGCAGGCCTGCTGGCCAAGGCACACGGATGCATCGAAAAAGAACGCGACGACCTCAAGGAGTTCCTGCAAGAGCGCTGGAAGGGCAACTTCCCCATCGGCTGGGGTGACACCCTGCGCGAGGCGGAGTATACACAGTGGGTCTACAAACACGTATTAGGATTATAATCGGATGAAATTCAATACAGTCATAATAGGTGGCGGCCTGGCCGGCCTTACCGCGGGCATCAGCCTCCAGATGGCCGGCAAAAGCACCGCAATAATCAGCGAAGGCCAGAATGCACTGCACTTTTTCTCGGGAAGCCTAGAAAGTATGGAAGAGGCCCCTCAGCGTGTGGTGGACCTTTTTGCCCAGGCAGGCATCGCCTTGCACTACAACCCCGGCTACCGGCTTATGCCAATGGGCACCCTAAAGAAATCGACTCTTTCGCTGGAAGATATCAGTCTGTTCCCGGAGACGAAGATTGGAAATAAAGCCCTGATAGTCAGCTTTAGCGGCTATCACGACTTCTTCTGCGGATTCCTTCAGGAGGGGCTGGAAAAACAGGGCGTTCAATGCCGTGTCCAGTTGCTGAGCCTCCCCGAACTGGAGCATCTTGAAAAGAGCCCGAGCGAGATGCGCTCTGTGCAGATTGCCCGCACTATGGACCTGATCTGGGAGAATGTGGTGCGCGAAATACGCATTCTTCTCAGAGACGAGGACACGGTGATTTTGCCGCAGGTATTCGGTCTAAAAGACACCTCGGTGCTGAGTCGTATCCGCCAGGGAATCCCCGCCCAAGTGGTCTTCACCGGCACCCTCCCACCCTCAGTTCCGGGAATCCGCACCCAAATGCTGCTCAAGCGCCGCTACGAGCTGCTGGGAGGCACCTACCTTATGGGAGACCAGGCCACCGGCGCCCACATCCACGATGGGGCCATCCACAGCATAGTGACCCACAATCTCGGCAACCATTTTATGGAAGCGGAGAACTTTATCCTGGCTTCCGGTTCATTCTTTTCCAAGGGCCTGCGCTCCAATCCGTTTGAAATCTCAGAACCTGTGTTCGGGCTGGATGTGGAGCAGGCAGAAGACCGCAGCGACTGGTACAACCCCGAGTTTATGCGCGAGCAACCCTATATGAAATATGGCGTCACCACAGATGCCAGCCTGCACGCAATTAAAGGGGGCGAGCCCATCAAGAATCTCTATGCTATAGGTTCCATTCTGGGCGAAACCCGTCCCGAACTGGGCACCGGCGGCGGACTTGCCATCCGCAGCGCCCTGGAAGTGGCAGACCAAATCCTAAAACAGACAGAAGAATGAAACTCCAGGAATATACTTCAAGTTCGCACAACTTTGAGGAGTGCATGAAATGCACTGTATGCACCGCATACTGCCCTGTGTTGCAGGTCAACCC